>Ga0315330_10000423_pt1 | contig 25835 bp, 26 predicted proteins | sample M140m34915metaG_FD_203453 | JGI IMG/M metagenome (GOLD analysis project Ga0315330, IMG submission 203453) | Ammonia-oxidizing marine archaeal communities from Monterey Bay, California, United States - M1 40m 34915 | ecosystem: Environmental > Aquatic > Marine > Intertidal zone | place: USA...
TGCCAGAGTTTCTTTGGAGTACGCCCGTCTTTCTTTACACGCTTGCGAGCAATAATCCCCCACATGATGGGAAAACCTGCCCAAGCGTAGAGTCTTCGGGAAATGAAACCAAACTTCTCAAGTTTTGAAACCCTGCGAGTCGTACTCAGTGCAGTCCCTAGAGATCCATAGAGAATTGGAATCGTAGCTCTCTTCCACGCCTCATCGACATGAGCGAGCATGGAATCGTAACGCTCATCACCGCTGTGCTTTGATAGCGTACCGTTGTTGTATTTCTTATCGATGTGAACCATAATTGGTGTTGAGTCGACAACGACTTCGCCTTCATCATCGGTAAAAACAGGAACTTTGTTCCATCCGTTCGTAAAGGCAAGGTCTTTTTTCGTCCGCATGGCGTTGACTTGTACTTCCTGAACATCGAGGCCAAGATGTTCTACGAGTCCACGAACCTTCCAAGAAAACGGACAGGTCTGCAATACATGCAGCGTGGCTTGGGGCATGGTTCGTCCACCAAATGCGCCTTCTTCAATCCTCGTTAGACTCCTGTTCAGGTCTCCAGCCGGGTTTCCAGAATTCATCGTTGTCCAACCATTCCATCCATTCATCATCTGCACAAGACAGGAGCCGATAAGCACGACTTTCAAGCCCCTCTCGGTTGTATTCTGGAAGGATCCCTTCTGAGTAGGCTTGATGCCAATGAACTTGCATTTGACGAATTTCCCTTCGCGCTCCTTCAGGGTTGTCAAAATTCATCTCGCAGAGATCACGGAGTTCGGATAACCATTGGCGAGTGTCCTTTCTCAGGGGATCATCAACACGTTGCCTTCGGGTCGTTTTCTTACCAAACGGCCACCAACCCATACAGGTCTTTTGTGGCGCTATGCTTTCATCTTTCGCATGAAGATGAAAAACACTAGTCCCTTCGGTCAGATATGGGCCGATTCCATCTCCACTTGCACGGGCGTATCAAAGATTCAGCACTGAAATCCCTCTTAGGAACCTATGAGATGCGAATGAAAAATACCGGAATCACGGTGCATGTCCATACCGACGAACTAGGAAAATACATTTCGAAACTTGAATCCATGTCAGGTCAACTGTTTCTTCTTGACGAGAAAGGTTCGATGTTCTCGTCAGTAGATTTTGCTGAGAAGATTCAGGCGTGGTCGCTGCTTCCAACGGATACACACTTCGCAATCGGACCTCCGGATGGGTGGGAAAACCGAGGACAAAATCTTCCTCGAATTTCGCTCTCCGAAATGACATTTCCACACGAATTTGTTGCCGTTCTTATGTTGGAGCAATTGTACAGATCTCAGCAAATCATCAAGGGTACATCCTATCACAAGGCTTGAGCGAATCCTAATCAATAGTGAAACCGAGGCCTTAACATGGCCGTCCCATTTAGCGATGAGACAAGTTTGCGATGGGCTCTTCTTGGTTTTGAATTTTTGATTGCTTTTGCTCTAATTTACAACAGTCAAAACCAACCGTTCCCTCGGCCAAGTTTTCGATTTGGGTGGCTTCTTGTTCTCCTCGCATCATTGATTCTCATTGGACAAGCAGCACCTAGGCCTATGACTGTTGACGCTCACTTGATCATGCTTTCTGGTGTTGGTGGTTTCGGATTGGTTGCTGGCGTATATCAATTGGCACAAACGCAACGCGATGTTTTGGTTGCCCCGTATGCGGGAATGTTGTTCTGCGTAGGAGTTGTTGGACTCATGGTTTCAACCTGGGATGATCTCTCGAAGATTGAACAATGGGCTGGTTTCCTAACCATCGTTGTTCTCGGAGGAGGAGAAACATGGCTCATATTCAGAGGCCTCCTCATTGGCAAACTTCCGAGAGCTTGGTCGCAAGCGGGGATGGTAGCCTTGATGCAAGGGCGCTTGACGGGGAAAAATGGAGCCATCGAATGTTTTGAGAAAGGATGGGATGCCGATGAAGAACATCTTAATCCGATGGCATACGTTGCTTTACACCGAATTCACACCTTCTTAGGTCAACATGAAGAAGCGGAAATCTGGAAGGAATACCTTGAGAGGGAAGGAGGAGAATCAGCAGTAGCCTCTGAGTACATTCGCGCTATTCACGACGCATTAGCCGATTTGGATTCCGAAGCCGCTCAACGATTGCCTCAATTCACCGAAGAAGAATGACGGCTTTGAGTCCTGATTTCCATAATCTTACAAGTTCTAAACAAAAACGAGTTAATTTAAAGAACGTAAAGGTTGATTTAATCACATGAACAGTCAAATCCCCAAGAATATGCTTTTCTGGATGGTCATGAGTTGGGCTGCTGCAAATTTGTTTGCACAAGCGGTCTACATCGGTTTTAATGGAGTTCCATTCGATGGAATTGCAATGATTGATTCATTGGGAAGTTGGTATTATGTTCTCATATTCATTGAAATCGCCGTCTGGATGTACGTAGCGTTCTATTTCGGAAAGCGCCTTCTTACGAAGTTCAATTCACCTGCGCAAATTCAAATCAACCATTGAAACAGATGTGGCGCATTGAATTCTTCCGATGAGATTAAGGGGTGTCAAGAAGAACATGACCTCATGTTCAATCTTGACAGAGAACCACTCTTTTCTGGTCAACCCATGCTGTTGGAGGATTTGAACCAAGAAGAAATTGAGCGCCTTGACCTTGATAATTTGAGTGTATTAAGCATCGAACAGGTTCGAAAATCACTGCCAGATGTTGAGCGACAGTTGTCAACTCTGCAGGCGATTGTCGATGAGGCCCATGATATGACGGAAGAGATCGAAATACTTCTTGCAACACTTCCTCCTGAACACCCTCACGTCGTTGAAATGTCGGAATTACTCGGTTCGCTTGTTGCTCATTGGCAACAGACGGTAGCGAAAATCGAGGAACAAGGAGCCCGTGTTGCAGGACTTGACCCCGGGCGAGTTGAATGGCATGGTGTGGTTGACAATCATTTGAAATTGTATTCTTGGACTTGTGGTGAGGATGATATTGAGTGGTACTATGGTCTCGATGAAGGCTTTTCTTCCCGAAAACCACTCATAGAAGCATGAACACCCCTAGACGTAGGGGAGCATATGGTTCGGATTGATCGAGTTCACACTGGAGGCGGCGATGGAGGGGAATCCTCACTTGTCGATGGTAGCCGACGTTTGAAATCGGACCACAGATTCTCTGTTGTAGGTGATTGCGACGAACTTAATTCAATCATCGGATTGGTCCGAATGGAATGTTCTCGCCTTCCAATGCACCATAGCGATGGAGGAGACCGGAAAGGGGCTGGAAGAGTTCACTTCATTTGCGATACAGCACTTGCACGTGTTCAACATGAACTGTTTGATCTTGGCGCTGAACTTGCATGTCCCCCAGAAAATTTACCCGAGTATATGGTGTTAATTGGAGAGAACCAGGCCGATACTCTCGTCTCTGATATGGACGCATGGCTTACACAAGTTGAACCGCTGACATCGTTTATTCTTCCAGCAGGTGGACCGCCACAAGCCGTACTCCATCATGCTAGAACTGTTGCTCGTCGACTGGAGCGAGGCATCGTTAACCTCCGTGAACACGAAGGAGAACAATCTGTACGCCCTCTTGTATTGACCTACATCAACAGAATGTCGGATTGGTTGTTCGTCCTTAGTAGATGGATTACTGCGGTTCTAGGCGAGGAAGAGATGCTATGGCTTCCACTCGGTAAACGTGGAAAGGAAGAAGGTATAGCAAATTCAATACTAAGGCAAGCTGAACATGATGCCGATTTAGACCATATCTAATTGGAAGATTTTACTTTCTCCCAAGCCCGACGAACAACGGTTCTTGTCTCATCATGCGTGAGTTGAGCTAGGGCTTGTTCCCAATCAAGCCATAAGTGATCTCGATGTTCGTGTGATAATGTTACGTCAAGAGTATCGGTTTCAGCAAGGAACCAGAAGACTTCTTTGTCTCGTTTTCTCCCCTTGTGGCGGTAACTGTAAGCAGTTCTCTCAACGAAATTCTCATTGAAGTTGAGTTCAGTTATTCCAGTCTCTTCTGCAAGTTCTCTGCGTACTGTTGCCAAATGGTCGACATCAGTATCTTCGACGTGACCTTTCGGTAAGTCCCAGTGTCCTTGTGGATATTGAAGCAACAAGATACTGTCGATGTTGACGAGAATGACGCCACAGGAAGTCTCCATTCTATCCCCTCTGAGGAGTCCTGTAAGGAATATCGTTTGATATCTTCGCGTCTTGCGTTTGCTTCAAGAGGTTCAATATACGTCGAATTGAGACGAATGGATGTGACAGGCAGTTCTTCATTTCCGCACGTGCGTAGAATCGTTGCAGATTCGGATCTCGATGGGATGTGTGCAGCAGTGGTTCTGAAGAAAGCATATCCCGATGCAGAGGTCCATTTTGCGCATGCGGCCCTCATACGGTCTGGGATAATTGATGATTTAATCGATGAACATACTGTGACGGTTGACCTTCCATTCCACCCAAGAAGTGGTTGGTATCTTGATCATCATTTGACAAACAAACCAACCGATTCTGAACATCAGGAATTCACCTCGAAGGGAGGAGTTGTCCATTGGGATCATGCGCCCTCTGCAGCGCGTTTAGCCTTTGAATTGTTCCGGGATGAATTCAATTTCCCTCATCTTGAGGAGATTATGCCCCTCGTTGATGATCTTGATTCTGGAGGAATTTCACTAGAGGATTTCCGTAAAGATGGTCCACTCCTTCAACTTTCAAGAACCTTGAATTATAATGATACAACATACATGCACCATCTTCTCTCGTTGTTTCAAACGAGTACGTCCATGGATGAAATTTACAACGATTCGCTTGTCAGCAAACGAATGAAAGAATCTCGTGAGTCGAGAAAAACACTGATGCAACTTGTTCAGGAAAAAACAACCATCGTCAATCGCCTGGCAATCTGTCGGCTTGAAGATACAGGTCATCGATCCAACGGCTACCTCATCACCGCATTTGCTGGGAACGATGCAGATGCTTGTTGCATCATCCATGGATATACTGATGGTGAGATTGGAAACAAATCACGCCCCCCCCTCTCTGCAAGTTTCTATGCAAACTCATTTTTACCTGAAGGGCAAAACAGGTTCGATTTGTCACGATTGGCAACTGAATTTGACGTTCACGGGGGCGGTCATGCAAACGCTTGCGGCTGTCGAATCCAACCACCTGGTATTGAAGCGAATATGGAGCGCTGGCTTGAGATGTGGAACAATCGCGATGTAGCGCTGAAGTACCAGGCCTAAATCACTTGAAAGGTGTATATGAGTCCCAAAAATGAGTGAATCATAACCAATGCCATCATCATGTCTGATGCACGACCATGTTTTGTTCGTTCAACAGCAAAGGACTTGTTTTCGCTTTTGTTTTCTGCTGTTGAGCGGCCATATCGAACTACAAGCCAAAGTAAAACCAAGCCGATTGGGCCAGAAAACCCATGTATGTTTTCCGGCAAAAGGTCAGAAGTCCAGTCATCATTGACGATGATTCCAGAGATCGCCCGAGCAATAAACGCAATCATTGCTAGTGAAATTCCCGCCCATAGCAAACGCTCTCCGTGTTGTTGATGGCGAGCAAGTGCTGCTTTCCTGTCATCGCCTTTCAACGTCATTCCTTTCTTCCTCCAGCCGTACTGGCGAACGAGCCAGAATACAAAGGCAACAGCAAGGATGGGGTGAATGAGCATGATGATTGTCCTCGCATCCAAAAACTCCTTCCCCCTTGTTTCACCGAGACAAGGGTAACTTGAATGGGTTTCTCTTGCCCATGTGACTTCTGCGGTGAGTTCAAAGGGGGTATGCCGAGGGAATGGTGGGGGCGCTATGCAGGAATCTTATCTCGCAGCCTGTCTTGAAACTGGTTTCAAGACGGTTAAGACTCGACGGCTCAATGCCGTAGGGCGCTGTCCCGAGTTTACCCTCATGGAGAAACCATGGAAAGAACTCGTCAAACTTGCAGTTCTTGAGACGGAGATTCCAGGCCAAGATGAAGATGGAGAATCGATAGCCCCGTCTCCACGATTTCGACGCGGTCGTCGCCGTGGACGGCAACAGTCAACCATTCCCTCGCCAGAAGAAATCAACACGATGACCGATGAGACGCCTGCTCTTCGTTTCGCACTCTTACTCGTCAATAAATTCCTCCATGCTGAACAATGGTCCGATGACGAACACGGGCCGCTGGAAACCGAAATGAGAACGCAATGCCTTGACCATGGAGTACATCCGGTTTGGCATGAAATGGCAAAGCGATGCGACGTTTTTGGGCAATTTTCGGCTTGCCCAATATCAGAGTCAAAAGTAAAGTCGACCAATGAAAAACTTGACCTGTCTGAAATTGCAATCGACCCATACGACATCGAATCATGTCTCGAAGTCTTTCGTTCCATACCAGATAGTCACTACAGTGCCGAGGAACTCGTTGCAATGAAACGCTTGATAAAGCGCCTATCTTCAGGTAAATGGCCAAATGTTGAATCACAACTTCTAGAGTTTGAAGGAAATCTTTCGTTGGTCTCCTTACTTATCGCCCTAAATACAGATGCTTCTCCAGAAGAAATCCTAGAGCGACTTCGCAAATCCAACAAAGATCTTGCAGAACGTTATGAATTGGCATTGATACTCACAGGCGGTGATGTTGAATGGGATGATGCTTATCTCTCCCAACAAGACGATGCTTTAGGACAATCTCTTCTCAAGCTGGCTTGGCTCAATGGCCCTTTAGAAAAAATGAATCCTTCGACATCACAGTTGGAGATTGGTCTTGAATTACTCACTCATGAACAAGCCCCGACCAGCCGAGTTGACGTTATTCGCTGGAAGATGCTTCAATGTTATGTCAACGATCAACGCGGGGATGATGCTCTTGAAATCATCAAGTCGATTTCCCTTGAACATGACTCGGATGCTTCAGAACTCCTTCCACTTCTCCTTCAACTTGACAATTCTGAAGCATATGCTTGGCTCGAATCAAATTTGAGTAACATCGACGAGGGCGGATTAATCTCAATCGCTCGTGAAGAAATCGTCCCTATTTCGATGCGTGCACAGGCTTTGATTTTGCTCAAGGAACAAAATGGTGAAGGATGGGTGGAGGTTCAACCTCTCGCAGTTCATGTATTTGTTCAGACTCTGAACCTGAATGAACTGTCAACCATTCTCTTGGAGGATGATGTGGCTATCCCTACGCACCCACACGAGACACTTATTGTATCTCATTTGTTGAGCGCTCATCACGAGGAATCCAATTGGAAACTGGCTCGAAAGGCCCGAAAGATTGCCTTACAAGTGGTCCAATCAACAGATGTTCCATCGTCTATTAGCGATGATGAGCACAAACTCCTGCTGTTGTTGGAGGGGCGAATCGAGGAGTCAGTGAACAAACTAACATTAACAGATACACTGCCTAAAAACGGAATCAAAGCCATCAATCAGATTGTGAATGCTCTATCTTCTGGAGGATCTCATCTTGTCGATGAGAAGCATCTCAACAACCTCTTGGATTCGTTAGATGAAGGAAAGATAACTGGTTTGGGAGAATCCCTCCTCCGCACCATTACATCGAAATTACGTCTCAACAATGCTCGTTTATCTTTGGAGAGAGGTGATGATTCATCAGTTGTTATCGAAACACTCGAAACAGTTCTCAGTCAACCAAATATTCCCTACCCGATTGTCGATGGAGTTCGAGAACTGATGTACGAATTCGACCTCGGCATCGAGGCATTGGTTCAGTGGTATCAACAAAATCATCAACGTTCAATCTGGGCACTTCTCGCTCAAGCAACCCTCGAAGCATCGAATGGTAGCAACCTTTCAGCAGCTCGTCTGTTCAAGCGTTCAGCCGACTCAAAATTCTTTGATTACGATGAAGAAATCATGCTGTATAGAAAGGCGCTGATTCATTTTGCATTCGATCAAAAGTGGGGAGAGGCAAAACAACTCCTTTCAGAGCATCCGAATCTAAGAGCAGCCATCACCAAACGATTCCAACTTTATCTTGATGTATCTCATCAAGCATCAATTCAAGAAACAGCAAAGGCCACGTCAATGTTGAAGAATTTCGTCAAGCGACAAGAAATTATTGTCGAAGAAACGGAGGAAGGAGAGCGCACTCGGACGAGGACTGTTTTCAAAGAAGACGAGCTTGACTTGCTCCACACCTACCCTGACGAGCATCCAAAACCACTCCCTCGAGAACCGTTCACAGGGCGACTTCTAGCGGCTACAAATGCGTTGCAGCGTGATTATCGCACTCAAAGTTCGAAATCGTTCGATCGCCGATATCGCGACATTATGTTGATGCGCAGTCCAGATGCGATGGAAATACATACGCTGGCACAACAAGCAAGTGAAAGTTCTCCTCTTGATGCATTACGCATTCTCGAACGCGCCCAACTTTCTGGCCGATTCATAAATCGAAACAAATCCTTTGCCAATTTAGAATTGATGTTGTTCCGCCGATATCAATCTGAGATCCGTACATCGGACCGTCGATATCTTCGACATCTTCCTCTAAAACCGCTGGTCTTAGTTGACACAAACATCGTTATCGACGCACTTTACCAGAGAATTCAGGAAAAACTCAACCGTTCAAATCATTTCGAGGACTCCACAAATCAGCGCTCCCACTTTGCTGGTTATCTGCAATACCTTGCGGCAAACGACAAGGTTGACCTTTGGTTGCCAAAGGTTGTTCGAGGAGAAATCGAAAACATTGCCCGTTCAATTGACGACATTCGTTCTCGATTCGAGAATTCTCTCGTTGACAATGTGGTACTTGACTCAATCATATCGACTGAGAACATGAAGAAGATTGTCGATGAAATCATCTCCGAATTTAGCACGTGGGATGGTAATTCTGAAGAAATAGAAACCGAGGCTATTGGTGATGAAGTGAAGGCTTCAATGAATGAATTCCTGACACAACACAGCGAAATTTACGATGAATTGACAAAAATGCGTCAACATTATCCTGGTAAGAACATCCGAACAGAGATTGATGGAAAGAAAATCTATCCTCAGAAGCCCGATCGTAAGATTATGCAATATGCGGCGGTGCTTTCATCGCAACCAATCGATAACGTTGGTTCCATCGTTGTTGCAACACATGATGGTGACTTTACTGTCGTTGCACGAGCCTTTGAGGAACGGTTTGGCTTTGGTATTGCCAAAAACAGTCGGACATTGAAGCAATGGCTTCGTGAATCCTAAGCGCTGATGCTTCACATGTGTTGCACGAGTGCTTCCCCAAATGCTGAACAGGACAACAATGTTGCATCGTCCATCAACCGCTCGAAGTCATAAGTGACGGTTTTCGCACTGATTGCTCCTTCCATGCCCTTAACGATGAGGTCTGCTGCATCATTCCAACCCATATGTCGGAGCATCATTTCAGCTGAGAGGATAAGTGAACCAGGGTTTACTTTGTCTTGTCCAGCGTACTTTGGTGCTGTTCCGTGAGTAGCCTCAAAGATGGAAATTCCAGTGTCATAGTTGATGTTTGCACCCGGCGCAATTCCAATTCCTCCAACTTGTGCAGCAAGAGCATCCGAGATGTAGTCCCCATTGAGATTCATTGTTGCGAGGACACTGTATTCAGCAGGACGTGTAATGATCTGTTGAAGCATTGCATCAGCAATAACGTCCTTAACAATAATTTCGTTGCCCGTTTTTGGGTTTGTCATGGTACACCATGGCCCACCATCAAGTTCAACAGCTCCGAATTCTTCTTGCGCAAGTAAGTACCCCCAATCGCGGAATCCTCCCTCTGTGAATTTCATGATGTTGCCTTTGTGAACCAGAGTTACACTGTCCTTATCGTTGTCAATTGCATATTGCAATGCTGCACGAACGATTCGATTGGTACCCTCTTGGCTGATTGGCTTAATTCCAATTCCTGAAGTATTTGGGAAACGAATCTTGTCAACACCCATTTCGTTAGTCAAGAAGTCGATAAGTTTCTTCACGCCCTCGGAGCCTGCTTCCCATTCGATACCGGCATAAACATCTTCACTGTTCTCTCGAAAAATAATCATGTCAACATCACCAGGTGTCTTGACAGGCGAGGGTGTGCCCTCGTACCATCGAACAGGGCGTACGCATGCGAAGAGATCCAACTTTTGGCGAAGAGCAACATTGAGTGACCGAATTCCCCCACCAACTGGAGTTGTAAGAGGCCCTTTAATCGATACAAGCCCAGTACGCATTGCATCTAATGTGGCCTCAGGTAGCCATTCTCCAGTTGCGTTGAAGGCCTTCTCCCCTGCAAGGACCTCATTCCATGCAATGCTCTTTTCTCCACCGTAGGCTTTTGCAACAGCAGCATCAACCACTGAAATCATGACTGGGCTGATATCCACGCCAATTCCATCACCTTCAATGTAGTGAATAGTCGGATTGTTTGGGATGTGTAGTTTTCCGTTTTGCATGACAACAGGTTCTCCGCTCATAGTTCTCAAACACGTCCACCCATAACCACTTCAAGAACCAACCGATGCGATAGTTTCTATGAGAGGTAAGGTAGAGTGGAAAGGCGGAACAAAACTTGACTGCCAAAATGAGCGAGGGCAGTCGATTGATGTCGATTGGGAAAACGGCCCATCGCCAATGCAGATCTTCCTTCAGATGATCGGAGCATGTTCAATAGTCGATGTCGTTATTGGGTTGAAGAATCGTGAGTTTGGACAGGTCTGGGTCGACTTGGATTCAATTCGGCGTGATGAATATCCGCGCTCATTCACAAAGGTCACCATGATGTATCATGTTGAAGGTGACGTGCCTGAGAAGTTGGTCCGGAGAACCATCGAGAAGTCTCATGAGAAATACTGCTCTGTCTCAAACTCACTTAGCAGCGAGATTGAAATCGTATGGGATTTGACTCTTCACAAGAACTGAGTGCTTGTCTTGAGCGATAGAATGGCTTGCTTGAGGGCATTCTCCAGCAAGTCGTAAAGCGGCTTCCATTTCGACGGAATGTCCGGCTCCTCAACGAGATTGATTTGACCTGAATCATGTTGGGCACGGACACAGGGGCGAATGTGTTGGTTTCCTTGGAGTTCAACCAGAAGAGAAAGTCTGTATTCGTCATCAATAAGTGTTACACGGGCGGAATTCAAATCTACGTTTTGCGCATGTTCTGGCATAACGTTCTTTGGATCAGAATTGTGTTGACGAATCGAGTGTTGTGCGAGGACTTGAAGTAATCCAGCAACGAGTTGCGGATCGGCTTCAGTCGGAGCATCCTCTTCCAGAAGTATACTGTGTAATGGGTTTGATGCTTGCTTTGGTTGCACTGAGGGGGATCCTAATTCGGCGAAGATGTCAACGTCGTCTGCATCAAAGTCGGGTGAAATAGTCTGTTCAAAGTTCATGTTATCACCGGTTCAATCTTTTTGGTTTGCTTTTGAAGTATTGTTCATTCTGTACCAAACATGAAAGGTTCAAATGAAAGCGATTTGTGGTATATCTGAGGGATTCTTTGCGGGCATTGATTGGAATCGTTATCCTTGGTCTCATGATTCCCTTAGCAACATCAGCCCCAAGTGGTATTGGGACTGCGGCTAATGATGGATGCCTTTGCCATGGAGAAAAAAATTTGGATACACAGATTGACATCCAAGGATTGCCTGATTCTTTTGAATCCAATACGACGTACAATTTCTCAATCAACGTACATTCACAAAACATTCCTATGAACGTCGGAGAGGAAGCCGGTGGTTTCCGCTTATTGATCACGGATGGGGAAATATCCTTCGATTCGAATGAGGGTTTGATTCAGGAAATGGACGAAGGATGGACTCATACTGAAGCCGGCAATACTGTACGGACGTGGAATCTAACATTTACAAGTCCACGAGACAATTCTTCATTTGTTGATTTTACTATCTATGGGAATGCCGTTAATGGTAATCAGGCAACAACTGGTGATGAATGGAATGCAGTCACTATACGAGTACCAGGCGTTGTGTATGAAGGGGACCTCCTTAAAGGGGCGTCGGATGAATTCAGCCCCATGGATTACTCAGTAGGATTGATTTCCTTGCTGGCATTGACCTATCTTTTGGTCACAACACTTCGAGATTAGTTGACAAATTCAATTGTACTACTGCGAAGTGCTTTGAGTTGACGTCGTTCAGAAGATCCATGAATCTGCTCACTCTTTACTCCTGTTAACACGAGCATTACGCGAATCTCATCGTCAAGCTCTTGATCGACTGCAGTCCCCCAGATGATTTTTGCGTGTGGAGAAATGCGTTCAGTAATAATCTGAGCACATCGTTCAGCCTCTCCAAGCGTGAGGTTATTTCCTCCCACGACATTGATGAGTGCTCCACGAGCATCGCTGAAGTCAAGGTCAAGAAGTGGAGAGTGCAGTGCTTCTAATGTTGCTTCTTCGGCACGTCCTGGGCCAGAACCTGATCCAAGGCCAATCATCGCCACGCCTGCGCCTGAATGGATGACTGCCTTCAGGTCTTCAAAGTCAAGGTTCACCATACCATCTCGAGTCAAGAGTTCGGTTACGCCGATGATGGAGCGGACAAGGAGTTCATCTCCAACTCGGAATGCACTCGCAAGTGGCAAGTCTTTGACACCTTCAATTTCGAGCAAGCGCTCATTTGGAATAACTAGGATTGTATCGCAATACTCCCTTAATCGTTCAAGACCCCATTCAGCATTCTCTCGTCGAGTTGCACCTTCAGATTGGAACGGATAGGTGACCACAGCGATGGTCATTGCTCCCTGTTCCTTTGCCAGACGTGCGATATGACCGGCTGCTCCAGTACCAGATCCACCGCCCATGCCCGCTGCAATGATTGCAAGCTGGGTGTCGGTCGTGATTGCGCGTAGAGCCATTTCGGATTCGAGTGCAGCAGCTTCTCCTTTTGTTGGATCGCCACCAGCGCCTCGTCCTCTTGCAGTACGGCCAATCAAGACCTTATTCTCAAGAGGAGACATCAGTAGAGCCTGTGCATCAGTATTGATGGAGTAACCAGTAACAAACGAGTTCTCGAACAAACCTTCCGCTTCAAGTCTGCCAACAGCGTTGCACCCTGCGCCGCCTACGCCATAAACCCGTATACGGGGTTGGAGAGATTCAAGGAGTGTACGCAACTCTTCCTCGGTTCCTTGGCCACTTGGTTGGGGGTCGAGTTGAGGTACAATCTCGTCATCGGACAGTTCCAAAACTCGCTCGATCAAATGGCGCATGAGCAATATCTTGATTCATCCTAACTTGAATGTATTGCCACAATCTTGCATACACAAGCCGGTTTGCGCAATTGCAATCAATCTCGGAGTCCTTCTTGAGTAACTTGGTAAACGCATTCACCATCTGGCAAGTTCGGAGAATCGACAAGTCGAGCAATTCGGCGACCGCCCTTTGCCTTTCGTAGGTAGAGTCGGAAGGTGGATGCGTGAGCAAGGACGTGACCGCCAATTGGCTTGGTCGGATCGCCCCACATTGCATCCGGTTTCGAATGGACTTGGTTTGTAACCAGCACGAGAGCATTGTTGACGTCAGCGAGTTGCTTCAAATCCTTGAGATGACGGTTCAGCTTTTGTTGGCGATTTGCGAGCATTCCACGACCAATAAATTCTGCACGGAAGTGGCTTGTCAACGAGTCAACGATGATCATTTTCACGTTGAGGCCTTTGCTCATTCGCTTGATTTCCTCAGCAAGCAGCATCTGATGTGCTGAATTGTACGCACGAGCAACGTGAATACGGCTCAAGACCGCATCAGGGTCAAGACCATGGCCACGAGCCATTTGTGTGATTCTCTCAGGCCTGAATGTATCTTCTGTGTCAATGTAGAAAACATCTCCATCAAATCCACCGTCTTCGATTGGCATAGTGCAATTGACAGCGAGCTGGTGACCTATCTGTGTCTTTCCAGACCCGAATGCTCCGTAAACCTCGACAAGAGCTTGTGTTTCAAAACCGCCGCCGAGGAGGTCGTCAATGGATTGAACCTTGGATGAGAGTTTTTGGACCTCCCGTCGTCTATCGAGAAGGGCAACACCGGAAACAAATCCACCAATGTTGGCCATTTTCTTTGCGGCGTTGATGATTTTACCTGCAACCGCCTCACCAAGTTCTGCCTGTTCGGCAAGATCAGCAGGTGACATGACTGCAAGAGCGAGAAGTTCGTCGAAACCTGCTTCCCGTAATTTTTCAGCGGTTGCTGGACCGACGCCAGGCAAATCCTCTATTTTGACTTCAGGGGCCTCATCATCTACGATATCCATTGGTATCACTTCATCCTCAGTAGGGACTTCATTCTTCTTACTTGTTGTTTTCTTCTTTGTTTTGGTGCTCATTGTATCACTCATGCCAAACCAAAGGCTGAGGGTATATCAATCGGAGAAAGGGACAATCGGCTTACGAAATCTGAAAACGACTTTAGAAAACGTTGATTGAAAGAGAATTTCACTTTTCATTCACTTTCAGAACCTTCATCTTCAGTTTCATCAGTTGGCTGATATGGATTTGGAGAACTTTCTTCCTCTGTGTAGAGAATGTCAACAAGGTGGTTGATGTTAATTCGATCTTGTCCTTGGTCAATGGTTACAATCAAATCATGGAGTCCATGTGTGGGGAGATTTAAATTAAAGTCCCAAGATTTCTCTTCGCCGTCAACTATCTGCTCGGTTTTGGTTCCTTTGCTGTTTGCGTCAGGGTCTGTTAACTCCCACGTAACTGTTACTGGACTACCCGGTATATTCTGGATACTCGGGTTTTCAACTGTTGAAGAAATTTTGAGTTGTTTCGGATTTGAAGCTTCATTTCCCGGAGTTGTGTTAATTTCCATTGTATCGGGATCAGCAGAGTTGGCTTCACTCCACGAGATGGATTGCTCAACGCGAAGAAGTACAGTTTGATTGGCAGTATTTCCATTGATGTCTTTTGCTTCTAGGACAACAGTATACAGTCCATGCAATTGGTATTCAACGTCGATGTTTGCTGATTCAGAAGCATCGATGATGATTGCCGCCCGACCATCGCCAGGGAGTAACGAGAACGTCTCCAATCCATAATCAGAAGTGGTTCGGGCGAAGTCAAAACTGAAAGTCACTCCAGTAAACGATATTTGTGAACCCCCCAAAAATGACTGTTGTATTGTTCCGTTGGTGCTATCAAAGTGGACAACGAGGTCGATGAGGGCCGTCTCATCATTGTCGTCATTTCCTAAACAACCCGCTAGCATTGAGAACATGAGAAGGGCTGACGTAAAGAGAATGCCTGCTCGCCCGCTCATGCTACTGGTTCACCCTCATCCTTGAAGAAGACAGTGCCGAAATCGGATGAAAAAATACCACATCGGTGGTTTCAAAGGGAAGGACCGTGGCGTTCTGCTCAGCGAGGTGGGGTAGTCTGGATATCCCGTCGGGCTCATAACCCGGAGATCGATGGTTCAAATCCATCCCTCGCTACCACAGATTACGAGTACTGATAGTAGTCATGTTTCGGTTGTAATGAATCCATTGCTGATTGTAGACGTTCATTTGCTGCTTGAATTCCATTTGCAATTTCATCGCATTCGCGTCGGATTCTATTCGCTTGATTCGTACATGAATCATCCCCTGTGCAGGTTTCTAAAATCGCTAACACTGGGTCGATTTGACTTCCGGGAGCATTCTCTGGGCGAAGGTAATATGCACCATTTTCGAGAATCACAGGGCCAGATGTTTTGACTTCTGCAGCTAAAAGTTTGCAAAATTTTACCTTGCCTGGGTCAACCTGGCAGACTGCAACCAGTGCGGCTAAATTACCCGGAGTATCCTTGTAGGCTTTCATAAAGAATTTACGGGCTTTTGATACCTTTCCTGCTTTCCAAAACACATGGCCAATTGTTCGGTAATCCTGTTCAATTGGAGTCAATTTAGCTAGCAAAGAAGGTGCAGTTTGGGTAAGGATTTTTTCCAATTTTTTCCGTTCTCGAAGCAGGACGGAGGTAGCGTTGATTGCCAATTTGTGTTTGTTTCGAATCGAGAGAACTTCCGCAAGAATTCGAACCCCTTTTACCAGCAACGTCTGTGTTGCTCCGTCCCGTTGTTTGTTGGCAAGCAACATCGAGGTAAATTCAGTGGACATGACCTCAACCATTTCATGCCGCCCTTCTTCAAAATAGCGAATCATTTGCGATAGGGTTTGGTTGGGATCCGACATTCCAAACATGATGATCCCTCAGAGCCCTTCAGATGCAGCAGTCAACGTCGTTGTTTCAACAACCCCTTCGAGAGTGCGGATGCTCTTCAAAATAAGGCTCGATAATCGGGAGAAATCCTCCACCATAATCTTGCAATACACGTCGTATTCTCCAAACAAGACCATTGCCTCTGAAACTTCAGGCATCTTATTGAGTTCATTTACGACCTGTTGTTCTCGACCCGGTTCCGTAGACAACAACACCAGTGCGATAGCGGCCATGATGTACCATTCCGAACCTCATGTTTAATTCTTCACGTCTCTTGGTTGAATCGAACAGGATGTCGTCAAAGGTTGTAGCTCTGACCGGTACTCCGGGTACCGGGAAATCAACTCTCGCCCGACTGCTCGTTGAGCGAGACATCCATGTGCTTCGTCTTGAAGACGTTGCACAAGATGTCAACGGAATTCAAACCTCGGATGATGCCAACGAGGTAGAAACAAACAAACTCTCTCAATGGAATTGGTGCGGTAATCGGCCCTGTGTTATCGATGGACATTTGTCGCATTATTGTAACATTGATTGCGTGATTGTTCTTCGTTGCCATCCTTCAGAATTACGAATTCGCCTCGAACAGCGCTCTGGCTATGGGCCAGACAAAGTGGCTTCAAATGTTGAATGGGAACTTCTTGGAGGGGTTTGGTCGGAACTTGCGTATTTACACCCGAATCACAAGGTCTTAGAACTCGATACAACGGAACATAACGTCGATGTTGAGAGAGTAATCCAATTCATCATGGGGGACAATTCAGTCGACGCATCAATCAAGGATACAATTCTTACTTCAATAGATTGGATTAGCGCAGAAGGTGCTACCGAAAGCATATGACCCTTCTTCGCTACGAATAAGCGATAGAGATGGCTTTGGAGCAACTCAGAAAGCGGTGGGAAGCCCTTGCTTCTCCTCTTGTTTCCAGCTTAGGCCGGACCAATCCAGCATTCCTTACTTGGCTAGCACTGCCTATCGGAATCGCAGCAAGCGCATTGGTTTTTTATGCTCCAAAGAGCGATGTTGGAGCCTTTATGCTTCTTGGCTCAGCGTTGATGATTGGGATTTCAATGATTTTAGATGGTCTTGATGGTCAATTGGCGCGACAAACCGGTCAAGTTTCTCGATGGGGTGATTATCTCGATCACACACTCGATCGCCTTCTTGATGCGATGTGGGTTATCGCTATCGCTTCAAGTCCTGCTTGGGTCAATGATCCAGTACTTGGTTGGGCCGCAGCTTGGTTTACGATCCTCGGTTCTTACATGGGGACACAAGCCCAAGCTGTTAGTGGAGGAAGGAATTACCGAGGCTTCTCACGAGCGGACCGCACAATATTGACCATTGCAGCACTTGCATTGACAGGAATCTTTTGGCTCATTGGCGTACAAGACTTTTCAGCCGCACCCTCTCCTTTTGACCATCTTGAAATGAACCCGCTCTTGGTCGTCGTTCTTGTCTCTGGACTCGGCGGGATCTACACGTTCTTCGTACGCTTTTCTCAGGCAAGAAAAGAGATCATTGCCCTCGACAAAGAGCAACCTCTTGCACAACCGAATCAGGATGAATCGGAATAAATTCAAGGCATTGAAATGCCCTAGTTGTTCATCTTATCATACGGTATACTCTTAACGGACGGCAGCGACGTATTGTGTGATGGGTGCGAACGCGCTGAACCATAGTCTCCAACCGAAGGCCATAATCATGGTCTTACTCATGATGTTGATGCTTGTTCCATTGACTCCAGTTTCGACAGCCGTGGATACAAATCCCGACAACCTGCAAGCACAACATATCGCCGCAGTTTTTGACCCTGTTTCAGAAACAACAACTGTTTCATGGCAGAACATTGATACGTACAATGGAAATGTTCCATATTATCATTCAGCAATGTACAATGTTCATCGACATACCGAACCAATCACTCCATCAAACATCGGCGCAACCCAACTCGTAGAATCGATAACAGCATGTGAAGCCAACGTCTACATTCAGTATGCTTGGTGCCTCAGTTCTACAGGCGGTAACGGTGGCCAACACCCTGGTCACAGTGTGTCCTATCTTGTGGATGCTGGCACAAATAGTACCTTCTATTACGCCGTCACAATTGAATGGGATTCAGATGGCGACATTGTCGGCTCAACAGACTGGACTCCGGATGTTCCTCATCAAGAACTCGATCCGGATGTTTCATCCATCACAATCGGTGTCGAAGAGGTCACTTCCCCGGTTGAAACACCACTGGTCTTCCGAGCCTCTTATTCACTCGCTGACAGTGAAACGACGCTCACATGGATTAACTACCACTCTCCTAACTTGCCGAATACAAACTCAGCTTTGCCAAATACGACAATTCTCATCTGGCGTTCAACAGCGGAAATTTCACGAAGTAATGGCGGCCTCGTGTACGATGGTCTGACCGTTGCTACCTTAATCGCGAACATTAGTTCTGAACTTGAATCGTACGTTTATTCTGTTCCATCGGATACTAATGAAGAAGCATATTATGCAATCACGTACTATATTCCAAACAAGACTGGTGACGGACAAGACTTCGTAGATTTGCGTTTCTTATCCGGCAACACCTTGACTGAACCGGTGCTTGAAGACAATCGTCCACCAAGCCACGTGAGTGTCTTTTCAGTTAGCACATCATCTGAAAACGATGGAACCGGTGAAACACAATTGACGTGGTTTAGCGTTCCTGGTGAGCAAGACGAACGCTATGATCTCTACGTTTCTGGTGCACCGTTTGGTTCAATATACAATACAGGTGTAACCCTCCTTGCCTCAGTTTATGATGACCAGGAACTTGAGGATTCTAACAGTCCTTACACCTACGCTCGAGAGCTACCGATTGGAACGCTTGGATGGGCGCATTACTGCGTTGTTACCGTTGATGCAATTGGCCTTTTCGATGAAAATACCAGTAGCAGTTCATGTGATTCTGTAGAAGAGGATGCCTTCAGTAATTGGCAGAAAGAACCAACCAATGTATATGCAGAATTCATCGGTGACCGTACGGTTCGTGTGACTTGGATTGACCAACTCGGTATCGAGGGAGAGCGTTACCACATTTACTCCAGTAATGGTGTTCCAACCAACCCGCAGCAATTTGCAACCCAGACAACCTATCATGGCTTTGTGAACGACAATACCCAAGTTTTCGACATCTCCATCGGCCCAGAAATTATTTCTGAAACGGGGGCAGTTCTTAACTGGTACATCTATGTCACAAGCGAGGCTCAATACATTCACGCCAATGGTTCCTACGAATATCTCGGACTCGATCAGAATTCATACGGTCCTGTTGAAATCGATATTACCCCCCCAACGAGACCCCAAATCATTACCGCAGAAAGCCGTGGTGACCTTGGATTCGTCGCCATGGAATGGAGCAATCTGCAAGAACCAAACGAAATTTATCAGATTTGGAGGCACAACGGCGATCCATTCGACGACTCATCATTGAGTTCAAGCGATGCGGAAGGATGGGAACTTGTCCTTGATGACGTGAATGTTGGTTTGCAGAATTCTGCGACAATCATTCGAAACATTCCGATTGAAAACGGAACAGAGCGGGACGCCTTCTATGGAATCACTGTTTGTGACCAATTCATGAATTGCAATTCCGAATTGATCGATGGTATGACATCAAACACCCGATTGATTCGAGAAGACACTCGTGCACCAAGTGTTGAGATGAGATTAATTGATGGTGACGGAGTTCCATACACCAGTCCTTCTTTGGTACCAGGACTTTACACAGTCAAAATTGAGGCCAGTGAAGACCTCAAGACAACTCCATCGATTGAAGTCTTCTCCTTGGCTGGTTACAATGAAACTGCTGGAGGGGCATTAATGACACAAACTGCCGATAATACCCTTAACCCTGACAAAGGTCCTGAGTACAGTTTCGATTTCCGAATTTCAGCATCTGAAACGGCAAGTGACCTCTTGATCCGTATGACGCTCCTCGACTTAGCGGATAACGTAGGAGTCATTACGAATACATCGTTCAAGATCGATGCGAAAACACCCACAATCACAGCCTATGCTCCTTCGCCTTCATCTGAAGGATCGAAGTACCTCTATGGAGATAGGATCAATCTCTTGTTTGCTGCCGAAGACGATGTCCAGATTGCAGAACTCCAGTATCGATTTACCTTCAATTACGGCGGATTGAGTGGAGTAACCAGCACTTCTCCATGGGCAAATGCGGAAGGGATCACCGATGTCAATAACGATGGTACATCGCTTGTGAGCGACATGGAATTCTCTTCCGGTACGTTCGATTACGGGCAGCATGCCATCACAGTTCGAGCACTCGACACGGCTGGAAACCAGAAAACGACTCAGGTAGTTTTCGTTGTTGATTTCTGCAGAAACAGCCCCGAGGGAGAAACAGAATGTGAGTTTATAGAGGCCCTCAAACCTGACCCTGAGCCAGAAATTGTAAATCCGTCGATGAGCGAGCCACCGTACGTGCTGGTATGGATTGCAGTGGTTGTGAACGTTATCATCTTTATTGTAGCCCTGATGATCGTTCAAGTCAGCCTTTCAGGTCCGAAAAAGAAGAAGAGGGGTGGAGAAGAAGACGAGGACGATGATTGGATGTCCGAATTTATCGGCACCACTCAGGATTTGGATATGGATTCAATCACAGGAACGGGGTCTGCCGCTGAGGAGAAGAAGGAAGATGAACCGAAAAACGAGTCACCTGAATCTGGGGAGGAAGAAGATGATCCCTTCGCAGTCAATCTCGTTCAGCGCAAAACCCGCCGAAAGAAGAAGGTAGAGGAAGAGGAAGATGACGATGACGATGACGGCGACGATCTCTCCTGGGCCGGTCTAGACGACGATGATGACGACGATGATGACGATGACGACGACGATGATGATGAAGGGGAAGAAGAGAATCCCCGCAAACGTCCCGTTCGCAAACGTCCAGCCCGAAAGGCAGCACCTTCACGAAAACGCCCAGTTCGACGAAAGAAGAGCGATGATTGAAGATTTGATGTGGTTGAATGTCAGAACCTCAACATCATTCCGTTCTTGACGCGTTCAACCCATTGCACAATCGCCTCAATTGGCTCTTACTCGCAGTACCTCTAACGCTAATTTTTGAGTATCAACACGATGTCGAAATGACGTTTTTGTTCTCGATGATTGCAATCATGCCCCTTGCGTTTTTGATGGGCCATGCAACTGAAGAGATTGCACTCCGCGCTGGCGAAAACCTTGGTGGACTTCTCAATGCAACCTTTGGTAATGCGGTTGAGATCATCATCGCTGGTCTTGCGATATGGACAGCAGCCCAACACGCAGATCAAGCGGATGTTATGATACAACTTGTTCAAGCAAGTTTGATCGGTAGCATTCTTGGAAACCTGCTTCTTGTTCTTGGACTGGCTCTTCTTTGGGGAGGCTACAAACATCAAACACAATCGTTCAATCAGGAAGCTCTATCCATGAATGGAAGTTTACTTCTCTTGGCGGTACTCGCATTGATTATTCCTGCAGCTGCACATCACACTGGAGACTCCGTTTCGAACGACAGCATTCTGGAACTGTCTCGATATGCTTCTTTGGTTCTTCTCTTGATGTATGGATTGTCGTTGTTCTTCCAATTTAAGACTCATTCACATCTTTTTGATGTTAGTTCCGAGGTTGAGGAAAAAGAAGAACCTAAGATGACCACTAAAGATGCATGGATTCTTCTCATTTTAGCCACTGTTCTCGTTGGATGGATGGCAGAAGTTCTCGTTCATAGTGTCGATAAAGCGGCCGAAGGATGGGGTTTGCCTACGTTGTTTATCGGCGTCATTCTTCTTCCGTTCTTTGGTAATGCCGCAGAACACTTCACTGCAGTTCTTGTTGCTGGTAAAGACAAGATGGATCTATCCCTTGCTATTGCAATCGGTTCAAGTGTTCAGATTGCCGTATTTGTGGCACCGTTGATGGTCTTATTCGCTTGGGTAATGGGTGTTGATCTGTCGCTTGAATTTGGAATTTTGGAGACAGCTGCAACCTTTATGTCAGTTCTTGTTGCCAACTTCATCCTCAATGATGGGAAGACTAACTGGCTTGAAGGAGTCATGCTACTGGCATGTTATGTCATCCTCGCTCTCTCGTTCTTTGAGGTTTGAAGATGTTGGATTCATTCAATTCTAGAGGGAAGGTAGGCCTTGTTTTTACAAGTCTTAGCGTTTTGCTCCTCGTGCTTGGAATGATTGGTTATACAATTACAGGGGAGGTTGAGGATATCCCGACTCCAAACACGCCGAATCAAGCCTTTTTCTCCGGTGAACCTCTTCCAGAGAACATTCTATCACCGTTTATTGCAGCTGAATTGACCCTTACTTGGGACCGTGAAGATGTGTGGATGGGTATTGTCGATGAAGATGAAAAGAAGCGTTGCGAAGATGTTCCAAGCAATTTTTTCACACCGGGTCTCGGTTGTGATGGAACATCATCAAACTTCGTTGCAGGCGATTCCTCGGCTACAGCAAGTGAAGGTTTCACTTGGGAGATGGAATCTGGAACCTATTTTGTCTCATTGGGTGCAAAAGATAGTGCCTTACCAGAAGGGACTGAAGTCGTAGTTTCCTACGAAGTCCACTTAGGTCACTCATTACTGAGTTTATTGATTGCCTTTGGAGGCTTGTTCACCGGTGGTGTAACTGCGTATTATGGGCGTGATTAGTCACTCTACGCCTTCGTAATAAGAATGAACAGCTTCATCCAATTCTTCGATGATTTTCCGCTCATCAAGTGTTTGTGTCACACCATCCTTTCGCAAGGCTTGTCCATCAACCCATACATCAAGGCAATCTCCTCCATTGTAGATTAAATTGGCAAGATGGCGATTGTTGGAACGACCTAAAGGACGCATTCGAATGTCATCGAGATTCCATGCAACCCAATCCTTGCTTCCTTTGGTAGCGATTTGGAAGATATCCTGTGCAGGAAGGATGGTTGAATCCCAGTGATCATGGCGCTGTACGAGGCTTGCAAGACGTGCTTCATGCAACAGATTCAGTCCGTTTCCGCTCGATGCCGCACCGTCTGTTCCAATTCGCACATCAACGCCTGCGTCACGATATGGAGGGTATGAAAGCGTTCCTCCACAAGCGAGCTTCATGTTTGAGGAAGGGCAATGAACTGCTGTAACGTTCTGTTCAGCCATCATTCGGATCTCGTTTTTCTTCACCCATGAGGCATGAGCAAAGATGGTTCCAGGCTGAATGAAATCAATCGAGTTGAGATATTCAACAGGATACATACCGTTCTTTTCCTTACAATCAGCGACTTCTTTACGTGTTTCACTTACGTGAATATGGAGGCGTCCATTTCTTCGCTCAGCCAATTCGCTTGCACGTTGCAGTGTTTCTTGAGAGCAAAGGTAAACCGAATGTGTAGCAATGGCATATTGGACCAAATCTTCCTTGTTGTTTTGAGAGAGAAGTAAGTCCAGTTCAGCGAGTGCAGATTTAGCATCATCATGAGAGGGAAGGGCGGCATCACTAACCGGGCCTCCAATCAACCCTCGAAGGCCTGCGGTAGTGAGTACCTCCCCAGTTACCGCAGGGAAGAAATACATGTCAGCTGCGAATGTCGATCCAGTACGAATCATTTCAGCAGCCGCTGCACTTGTTCCAACCCGAACATAGTCCGGTGTGATTCGCGCTTCAGTTGGGAAGATGGCTTCGTTTAACCACCGATGCAAGGGGTAACCATCGCTGAAATCCCTGGCGTTCAATTGCATCGCGAGATGGGTATGCCAATTTTGAAGGGAACGAGTGAGGACACGATTTGAACCATCGATTTCTTCGACCACGTCTTCATCTCCGTTCGATGCTGACCACGAACCGTCCTTGTGCAAGAGCACATTTCCGATGATTTTGTTGAAGTTATCATCGTAAAGGACGGTGTTCGTATAGCGTACTGCCGTATCATCGCCCATGATGGTGCCTACTTCTGCTTCTTCATGAGCCTAGTGTTTGAATCGGTGAGATTATGACCGTACGTTCATGCCCTCGGACTGCGCCACTGTGGCTTAGTTGGTAGAGCGTCTGATTCGTAATCAGAAGGTCGGGAGTTCGAGTCTCCCCTGTGGCTCCTATTCATCGTGTACAACCGGAGTAATCTCCAACTGGTATTGTTGAGCGCTCACTTCCAGGGCATGGATTCCTGGTAGAGTTCGTCCTGCAATGTAATCCAAACAAGCTCCTCCGCCAGTTGAAACATGACCCATCTTATTGCTCATTCCACGTTGGCTGACCAATGTCGCAGTATGCCCTCCGCCCATGAGTGCAAAGCCTTTGGTTTCAGCACAAGCACTGAGCATTTCGATCGTTCCTAGTGCAAAGTCTGGCAATTCAAAGACACCTGCTGGACCGTTGAGAATAATCGTCCCCGCTTCTTTGATTCGTGTTGAAAGTGCGCGGATTGATTGCAACCCCAAGTCGAACAATGGGGCATGAATCGGTAGTTCTTCGACCTTCAAATCAATGCGATTCCCTTCTACATTTGCAGCAACATCGACTGGAAGAATAATCTGGCTTGGATAGGTTTCCAACAAGGACTTAGCAGCGTCAACTGTTGGCTTCCAAGCATCCTTGAGTTCATTCTTGAGGAATCCAACATTTGCTTCTCCAATGTCGTGACCTGAAAGATGGACGGTTAGATTAGCAACACCACCGGTCAACCAGACTTCATCTGCAATGGAGTTGTTCAGCATGTTCAATGCGACATCGATGCTGTCGTCAACTTTGATGCCACCGAGTACAGCGATACATGGGCGAGCAGGAGATTCAAGGGCATGATCGAGTTGACGAATTTCGTGCGCCATCAATTCCCCAGCAACGCAAGGTAAGTGATGAGCAAAACCTACAATGCTTGGTGAGTTTCGATGTGCACAAGCAAATGCATCGTTGACAAATACATCAGCAACACTCGCCAAGTCTTGAACTAATTTCGTTTCTGAGAGTGCGAACGAATCGCCCTTTGAACCGGTTTCTTCAGGATCCATTCGGATGTTGTTGAGCATGAGGATATCACCATCGCTCATTTTTTCGATGGCATTCATCGCCTTCTGACCGTGAATGTCTTGTACCCATTTGATGGGACGTCCGAGCAAACGCCCCAACTCACGTGCGTGTCCTAATGTGCTGGTAAAGTCGTTTTTTCCTGGACGAGATTGATGAGCGATGAGAACGGTCTTTGCCTTCGACAAACGATTGAGAGTAGGAAGAATCGCACGGATACGTGTATCGTCAAGAAAAGCCTTGGTTGACGGGTCCAATGGACTGTTGATGTCGACGCGAACAAGAACAGTCTTGCCATCGACGTTGATGTTGTCCAAGGTAAGGACGTTCGCCATTGTTTGTTCCAGTGGATGGGAGTTTTTGATTGCTCTTGTTATCACTCGTTCTGCTTTTCATGAATACGTTATCGATTTCGCGCCCAATTCAACACAAGGGTCGGAAAACGCGCGTTAGTAGCAGAACAAAAGCGCGAAAGGTGATAAGGCAACTAACATTGTTGCGCTCTATGGCAAAGCGTTCCGAGGATGATTCCTCGCTCGGAGGTGCTCGACAACGTGCGAGTACTGCAACGT
>Ga0315330_10000424_pt1 | contig 25809 bp, 26 predicted proteins | sample M140m34915metaG_FD_203453 | JGI IMG/M metagenome (GOLD analysis project Ga0315330, IMG submission 203453) | Ammonia-oxidizing marine archaeal communities from Monterey Bay, California, United States - M1 40m 34915 | ecosystem: Environmental > Aquatic > Marine > Intertidal zone | place: USA...
GGATGTGGAATAGGAAAAGAGGACTTTGATATAGAAAAACTTAGATATCATAGAATTATAATAATGACAGATGCTGATGTAGATGGTTCCCATATAAGAACTTTGCTTTTAACTTTCTTTTACAGGCAGATGTATGAAATAGTAGAAAATGGACATATTTATATAGCCCTTCCACCTTTATATAAAATCACCAAAGGAAAAGAATTTGTATATGCATCAGATGAAGACCAAAAAGAGCAGGCTGTAAAAGAATTCTCTGCTTCAGGCACCAGGGGCTTAGAGGTTCAAAGATATAAAGGGCTTGGCGAGATGAACCCAGAGCAGCTTTGGTCTACAACAATGGATCCTGAGCATAGAAGAATGATGAGAGTTGATATTAAAGATGTTCTGGATGCAAATGAATCATTTGAAGTTTTAATGGGTGATGATGTGGAGCCAAGAAGAGAGTTTATCAACAACAATGCGCTTTCAGTAACAGACCTAGATATTTAATTTATTGCCTGGTAGTTAAGCTTAATCCATTCATAAGCCTTATTTGTAGCATCTTTAGCGCTAAGCGCCTCAATAGGCTTCCCAATCCTTAACTTTACAGTGCCAGGATATTTTTTAAACTCTTTATTTCTCCAATACTTACCTGAGTTATGACATATAGGAATAATTGGCACCTTGTTTTCATAGGATATTAACCCACAACTTGAACCAAATTTTTGTATGCCCTTTTCAGGTTTTACCCTAGTACCCTCAGGAAACAATATAATAGAAAACCCTTTCTTTAGTTTTAATTTTGCTTTGCTAACAACACGTTTAAGGCTTTTAAACTTTTTTGATCTATCTACTGTAATTGGTTCAGTACAAGCCACACCCCACCCAAAAAAAGGAATAAGCAATAGTTCTTTTTTAACAATAGATGTTGATGGAACTATAAGCGTTTGAAGAAATAGAGATTCCCATGGTCCTTGGTGGTTTGAAACGATTATACAAGGCTGATTGATTAAATTCTCTTTACCTTCTATTTTCCAGTCAATTTTACAAATGGCCTTTAATAGCCTTAATATTAAATAAATCCAAACAGATATTAGTTTTTGCAAAGATATGGTTTTTAAAAAAGGATATAGAATAATAAGCAGAGAGGAAAATACAATCAGAAAAAAGTAAAAAAAAGTATTAAAAATAAAGCTTCGTATCACGTTATTTTGTTTTTAAGAAATTCCTCCAAATCCTCAATTTTAAGCCTTTCCTGCTGCATCGTATCTCTGTCTCTAATAGTAACAGTGCCATCTTCTAAACTTTCAAAGTCAACCGTAATACATATTGGGGTGCCTATTTCATCATGTCTTCTGTATCCTTTTCCTATGTTTCCAGTGTTTTCCAGAAGTATTCTGCCTATATTTAAACCTTGAAGCATTTTCTTTATTTTTGATGAGAGAGCTACTATTTCTTCATTATTTTTTTTAAGAGGAATCACGGCCGCTTTTATAGGAGCCAAGTGGGGTTTAAGCCCAAGAACAACCCTCTCCTTACCATCATCAAGCATTTCAACCTTATAGGCTTCATTTAGTATGGCTAAAAACCCCCTTTCAACCCCAGCCGATGGCTCAATAACATAAGGAACAACCCATTCCTTTGTTTGTAAGTCTTGCAAAGCTAATTTAGAGTTTGAATCCTTATTTTCCATAACTTTTGCAACAATATTTAAATCATCTTGATTTTTTGTATGTGAGCCAAGATCAAAATCTGTTCTATTTGCAATACCTTCAAGCTCTTCAAGCCCGTGTGGGAATTGATACATTAAATCAACAGTCCTTTTAGAATAATGCGCTAACTCGTCACCAGGCACTTCATAAAGCTCTATTTGAGATCTTGCAACACCCTGTTTTTCCCACCAAAGCAACCTTTTTTCAACCCACTCATCATGAACAGCCTCATCATTACCAGGCTTTACAAAGTACTCTAACTCCATTTGCTCAAACTCTCGAACTCTAAAAATAAAATTTCTAGGTGTTATCTCATTCCTAAAGGCCTTTCCTATTTGAGCAATTCCAAAGGGAAGTGATTTTGATGAAGAGTCAACTACATTTTTAAAATTTGTAAATATTTGTTGAGCCGTTTCAGGCCTTAAGTAAGCAAAAGAATCCTCAGTTTCAACCGGCCCAATATTAGTTTTAAACATTAAATTAAAAGGTCTTGGCTCTGTTAACTCTGAAGAACCACATGATGGACATTTTTCACTTGGAAGCTGATCAGCTCTCCACCTTGCTTGACAATTTTTACAATCAACCATTGGGTCTGAGAAAGTACTTTCATGTCCAGAATGCCTTAAAACAAGGGGGTTTGTCAGGATTGATGCATCTAAACCTTCAATATTATCATTTTCATAAATCATTGAAGACCACCAAGCGCTTTTGATGTTGTTTTTTAACTCTACCCCAAGCGGACCATAATCATAACTACCCTGAAGACCGCCATATATTTCATTTGATTGAAAAATAAAACCTCTTCGCTTGCAAAGCGCAACCAGCTCTTCCATTGTTTTAGCAGCCAAAATCTATCTCCTATATAAAATGTAGACATTTGTTACTTTTTTATGGCTTATAGCCACAACATCAAACAAAACCATCTAGCGTTAATTATATGTACAGTTAGCTTAAATTATATATTAGTATTAAGATTAAAGCGCTATGAAAGCATTATTTACAATATTATCCATTATACCCAGGCCAATTTATTTATTTGTTGCTGAGCTTGTAGTTATAACTGGAATTTATAAACAATTCGAAGGGTTTAAAATTACCAAAGCCAATTTAACCATAATAATGCCAAATTTATCTTCTGATGAAATAGAGCTAGAGTCTATAAAAAGCTATAAACAAACCATAATAAGCACAAGAGAGACCTTTATAGCTTGGTCCCGATCCTCTAAATTTATTAACTCAAATATCTTGGTAATTAAAAACAACTATCTATTGTCTCAACACAAAGAAAAAAATAAAGGTTTTATGATGGTAGCAATTCATAGTAGAAGCGTAGACATGCTATTGTCATGGATTAATTCTCAAACTGTATCAACATCTTTATATAAAAAAATAAAGTTCAAACCCCTTGATACATATGTAAGAAAAATAAGAGAGAATAAATTAAATAAGGTTTATGAGACCGGGATACTTGGAGTTAAGAAATTGTTAAATGCACTAAACAAAGACGAGGTTATTTGCATGGCCGCAGATCAAGTTCCACAAAGAGGAATGGGTGAGTATGTCGACCTGTTTGGCAGAAAAAGTTATACAACAACTCTAATACCAAGACTGGCCTTAAAGACAAACAAAGCCGCCATTTTCTGCTCTATAAATAAAGCAAATAATGAGGGGCTTCTGAGAATAAATTTACACCCAGCAAGCGAAAATTTATATAACAAAAGCAAGCACTTACTATCAATGAATAAATCTATAGAAAAGCTTATCTATGAAAATGTTCATGATTATTCATGGGAATATAAAAAATACAGAAGACCCTATCAAGGTGACCAAGATCCATACAAATTCTAAATTTATTTCTGCCAAAAAACAGTTGTAAATAAAACCAAAAGTGTAAAGATTTCTAGCCTTCCAAGGATCATGGCAAGAGCAAGAATTGACTTACCAATATCGCTTACAGAACCATAGGTTTCAGCAACCTGTCCGAGACCAGGACCTAAATTATTTAAACATGCACCAATAGCAGAAAACGAGCTTTCAAAATCCATGCCTGTTGCTAACAAAGAAAGAAGCAGCAACATGAAACATATTACATAAATAGAAAAGAAACCCCAGACAGATTCAGCAACTTTGTCATCAACAGCCTTTGATCCAATTTTTAAAGATACAACTGCATTTGGATGAACAAGCCTCATTATATTGATCTTGGCGTGGTTTATCATAATCAAAACTCTCCAAGATTTAATACCACCACCAACAGACCCAGAGCAGGCTCCTATAAAAGCACCGATAAGCAATAAAAATGTTATTGATGTAGGCCATGAAGAATAGTCTGTTGTAACAAATCCTGTTGTTGTAACTATAGAGACAGATTGAAATAAAATTTCCCTAAACGAGGCCCCATCGTAACCAACTATCATTGATAAAAGTAAAGACAAACCAAAAACAATAGACACTATAGAGATAAAAAACCTCAGCTCAGAGTCATGAAAATACTTAAGAGGTTTCTTTTTGTAAACAGCAAAATAATGAAGAGCATAGCTGAGAGCAGATAAAAGCATAAAAACTATACATATGATTTCTATTGATATGCTATTGAAGTAACCAATACTTTCATCGTGAGTAGAAAAACCACCAATAGAAACGGTGCTTAAGCTATGAGATATAGCATCAAAAGCACTCATGCCAAAAGCAAAATAAAACAAGGCGCAAACGATTGTTAAGCCCAGATAAATAAGCCATAAAGCTTGAGCTGTTTCCTTAATTCTCGGAGTAAGCTTCTGGTCACTTAAAGCTCCAGGGATTTCTGTTTTATAGAGCTGTCCACCACCTATGCCAAGTAAGGGCATCACAGCAATAGCCAATACTATTAAACCCATTCCACCCATCCATTGCAGTAAATGCCTATAAAATAATACTGATTCAGGCATATTATTAAGCCCTGAGATAACAGTTGCCCCTGTTGTAGTTATTCCAGACATAGACTCAAAAAACGAATCAATAAATGACATCCCATATAAATAGAAAGGTAAAGACCCAACTAATGATAAAACAACCCAAAATAAAGTGATTATCACAAAACCCTCTTTTATACCCATTTCTTCATTACTTTTCTTGGTTAATTGCCATGCGACCACAGAGGGTATAAAAATAACCATGAACGTTGTTATAAATATATTGCTAGAGCCATCATTGAACACGAAGGAAACAATCAATGGTATTAATAAAGACATTGAAAAAAAAGCAACAAGAATGCTAAATAAATTAATTATTGATTTTATGGCCATCAGCTTTCTTTAAAGAACTTCTCAATTTCTTCCATTAGGTTTTTATCTTCTAAGAAAAATATTAAATGGTCATTTAGTGCAAGTTTTACTTTCTTGCTAGGCATTATGACGTCTCCATGCCTAACTATCGCCGCTATAGAGGCCCCTTGAGGCATTGGGATATCATCAATAGATTTACCAAATAGATGAGATGTGTGCTCATTTGCATGAACAATGCCCTCAATAGCCTCAGCTCCCGAGTCCATTTTAAGCATAACATCTTGTGCAACATCGCTTTCACGTAGATCTTGAAGAACAGATGACACGGTCAATCTGTAGGGCGCAATATAAGTATCTATAAACCCTGGAACTAATTTCAAATATGAGGGGTTATTTAAAATAATCATGGTTTTTTTTGCCCCGAGCTTTTTTGCAAGCAATGAAGACATGACATTTGTCTCATCATCGTTGGTTAAAGCACAAAAAACATCTATAGAGTCTATGTTTTCGCTTTTAAGAAGGTCATCATCAGTTGCTGATCCCCTAAGCACAATTGTTTTATCTAAATCTCTTGATAACCTTTCGCACTTTTCTTCGTTAGAGTCTATTAATTTAACCTTATAGTCATTCTCAAGCTCTTTGGCTAAAGAAAAGCCGATTTTACCTCCACCAACTATCATAATTCTTGATGATGCGTCTTCATGCCTGAATTCATCTACTATTGTATCGACACTATCTGACCCAGAAACAAAATAAACTTCATCATTTTCTTTAATTACTGTGTCCCCATTTGGTATAAAGGGCTTATTTTTCCTATATATCATCGGGATATATGCTTCAATGCCAGGCATATCATCCTTTATGTTCTTCAACTCTCTTCCTACAAGCTCGCCTTGTTTTTTTGCTTTAACCGAAACAAGCTTTACCTTACCATCTGCAAATTCTTCAATTTGATTTGCTCCGGGGTGAGCAATAAGCTCTCTAAGATGAGAAGTGACCTCATACTCTGGGCTAATTGGGATGTCTATTATGTTGTCTCCAAAAATAGATAAATTATCGATATATTCGGAGTCTTTAAATCTACAGATAGTTTTTTTCGCATTGAATTGTTTTTTGGCAATCTGACATGCGATTATGTTTACTTCATCATTGCTTGTGACCGCAATGACTATTGTGTCTTCATCAATACCAAGCTTTTTAAAAGAATCTTGATGAGCAGCATGACCAACCACGCAGCCAATATCTAGCTTTTCTTGAAGAACATCTATCTTATCTTTATCTTCATCTACAATAGAAACTTGATAGTTGTTATTGGATAAATTCCTTGCGAGACTGCTCCCAACTCTACCAGCCCCTAAAATTGCTATTTTCATAGTTAGTAAATTAAACCTCTTTTAGAACAATTAAAAGACTTATGCATAAAAATAAATTATTTAAAAAAACCCTTTGTAGGAGTTAAAGGCGTCCTGTGAGCTAATAATTTTTTTATTTGGAAATTGTAAGTGAGTAATTACTATAGATGAATCTATTGTTTTTATCTTAATTCCTTCTTTATTAAATGATATGATTTCGCCCGGTGTAAAGTTTAAGTCGCAAGGCTCAACATTGAGACTATGAATTTTTATACTTATTTCTTTATGTATAAAAGAGAGACCAGGCCATTCATTTAAAGCTCTGAATTTATTCAAAATACTAAAAGATGAGTTATTAAAATCCACAATTGAATCTTGCTTTTGCACCTTAAAACAATATGACGCTTTATCATGATTTTGTTTTTCAAGTGAATAATTATTAGTATAAATATTATTTAAAACTTCAGTAATCTTTTCTACTGATTTATCAGATAAAGCATTTTCAAGATCAGTTTTGTTCCAAGAATCATGAATTAAAATTGGAAACCTTTCTATGATGTCACCCTCATCCATATTTTGAGACATCTTCATAAAAGTTATACCGGTTTCTTTGTCTCCATTTAATATTGAACTTTGAATAGGCGATGCTCCTCTATATTTTGGTAATAATGAGTAGTGAATATTTACAGGCATTATTAATGCTTTATCTAAAAGCCAATTAGGCAATATTTTTCCATATGCAGAAACGATCATTACATCAAACTCAATATTTTTGATGCTTTCCTTAAAATTTTCATCTAATTTGTGTGGCTTTAATGTGGTTAGTTTGTGTTTTTCAGCAATATTAGCCACTGCAGAGCCCTCTTTAGCGCTCCGCCTTTTTCTTCTTTTATCTGGTTGAGTAAGAACCCCAACAACCTCTATTGTTTCACTTTGCGCAAGGTGATCAAGCACTTTTGCTGAAGGAGCAGGTGAACCAGCATATAGAATTCTCATAATTTCTTCAAAAATCCCCTAAATTCTTTTAAATTCTTTTTATTTCTTTAAAAGCTTCTTTTTAATTCTATCTCTTTTTATCGGGCTAATGTAGTCAACCATTAACTTTCCATCAAGATGGTCTATTTCATGTTGTATACACACTGTTAGCAGACCAGAGGGCTTATCAACATGTTCTTTTCCATCTATATCCTGCCATTTAAGAATAATATTGTCAGGCCTTGTAATTTCCTCATTAAAACCAGGTACAGACAGACATCCTTCCTCAAAAGACAAGTATGAGTCCTCATTTAAAATTTCAAAAGCAGGGTTTACATAGTACCTTGGCTCATTTCTTTCCTCACTTATATCTATCACTATAAGTCTTATGTGATGATTTACTTGAGTTGCTGCCAAACCAATGCCATTTTCTTCATACATTATATCTAACATATCATCTGCAAGCTTTTTTAGACTTTTGTCGAATTTTTTTACTGGTTGAGCAACAGTTCTTAATCTTGGGTCAGGAAATTTTAAAATTTTAAGACTATTTTCCATAATTTACCTTTATTTTAAGCCTTTTTTGCTAGTTTATTGGTATTTGTTAAATTATAATCTAATTGTTAACTAACAACATAATAAAACATGACTAACACTACCACTGATGTAGCCATAATAATGGGATCAGACTCTGATTTGCCCGTAGTTGAGGCTGCTTTTCCTATTTTAGAGTCTTTCGGCGTTAATTTTACTAAAAATGTGCTTTCAGCCCATAGAACACCACACGATGTAATTGAATTCATAAAACTTTCTGAGTCTAATGGGTGCAAGGTATTTATTGCAGCTGCTGGCATGGCCGCTCATTTGGCTGGGGCGTTAGCTGCCCACACAACGAAGCCAGTTATTGGAATACCAATTGAATCTGGTGGAATGGGCGGCATTGACTCTTTGCTAAGCACTGTAATGATGCCTCCAGGTGTTCCTGTTGCAACAGTAGCCGTGGGTAAAAGTGGCGCTAAAAATAGTGCAATTTTAGCCGTTCAAATTTTATCTACTGGAAGAGAGGATTTGGCTGCTAAATTAGTTGAATATAAAGAGAACATGAAGAATGAGGTTCTTGAAAAAAACGACAAACTAAACTCTTAATTGGTCGATCATAATTCACTCAATTTAGACCAATCAATTGAGTGGATTTCATCTGGAAAAATACTAGCACATCCAACCGAGGGAGTTTGGGGGCTTGGTTGTGACGCATTAAATAAAGAAGCTTATTTAAGCCTCTTCAAATTAAAAAAAAGAAGTTCAAACAAAAGCTTTATTTTGCTTGCAAGTTCAATTCAAATAGTAAAAAAATACTCAAAACCTATAGAACTTAAAGATGAGGTTTTCTTAAAAAATAATTGGCCTGGCCCAGTCACATTTCTAATAAAGTATAAGGAATCAATTCCGGATCATTTAAAAAATAGTACTGGTAAATTAGCTTTTAGAGTAAGCAATCACTATCCTTTAAAAGCCTTATTTAAAAGATTTAATAGTGTAATGGTATCTACTTCTGCGAATATTTCAGGGAAACAAACATTAAATAACGGACCAGAAATTATTAAAACTTTTGCCAACAACAACCATCTTGCATACTATGATCAAGAGCTTGGCAAGGAAACCAAACCAACCACTATAATAGACTTACATACAAGAGAAATAATAAGGCCATAAATTGAAAAAACTTGAACAAAGATTCCTAAGCATTCAAAAAGAAATTTTTAGTGTTTATTCTAAAATGGAACTGTCAAAAAAAACTGATATTATCCGAGACTCTTGGAAAAGACCTGAGGGTGGAGGAGGAAAAACTTGCGTCATACAGAACGGAAATATTTTTGATAATTCCGCAGTAAACTTCTCTTCAATTTATGGGTCTAAATTACCAAAATCAGCGCTCGGAAATTCAAAAGTCAAATCAACCCGATATGGATTTCAAGCAATGGGCGTATCAGTGATATGTCACCCCAAAAATCCAAATATTCCAACAAGTCACATGAATGTTAGATTATTTTGTATTTTAAATAAAAATAAACAAATTAAGGATTGGTGGATTGGAGGCGGATATGACCTAACCCCATATGTTATATTCAAAGATGATATTAATAATTGGCATTCTCAAGCTAAAACAAATCTTGATAAGTTTGATAAGTCTTTTTATAAGTCTTTTTCGAAAACCTGCAATGAATATTTCTATATTCCTCATAGAAATGAAAGAAGGGGGGTTGGGGGTATATTTTTTGATAACAAACAGTACAAATCCATTGACTCAAGCATAAATTTTCTCGAATCAATAGCAAAAACCTATCTTTCATCCTATAAACAGCTTGTTAATACAAGAAAAAAAGAAACTTTCACTAAAGAAGATAAGCAATTTCAGGAAATTCGAAGAGGCAGATATGTAGAGTTTAATCTTGTTAATGATAGAGGAACAGCATTTGGGCTTCAGTCAAACGGAAGGATTCCGTCAATCCTCTCTTCTCTTCCACTTAATGCATCCTGGGTTTATAAGAAATCAAAATCTATGGAGACCAGAGAAAAGAAATTAATTAAGATGCTTAATAAGGATTGGAATGTCTAAAGTTTTTAAGCTCGGAGTTGCTGGCAATCCTATTGAGCATTCATTGTCTCCTTTTATCCATTCTCGTTTTGCAAGAAACGAAAATATATCAATTTCCTATGAAGCATTTAAGATTGATGAAAATAATTTTAATAGTTTTATTAAGGAGTTTTTTTCATACAAGGACTCGTTGGGCTTAAACATAACCCTTCCATTTAAAAAATCAGCGGCACAACTTGAAGGTAAGATCTCAGAGGAAGCAAAATTAATTTCAGCTGTTAACACAATTAAAAAAGAGAGCAGATCGCTTTATCTTGATAGCACAGACGGAGCAGGCTTTATTGATGATCTAAAATCAAAAGGAGTAGCGATAAAAAATAAAAAAATAATGATAATAGGTGCGGGCGCAGCATCTGAAAGCATCTTATATAAAATTATTGAAGAAAAACCTGAGCAAATTACCATAAATAATAGAACAGAGGATAAGGCTGTCTCACTGGTAAAAAAATATAAGTTACTATTTTCAGACATTGGTGTGGCTACAAGTCATCAAAATGATGCCTTGCCAGATTTGATTATAAATGGAAGTTCTGCTGGTTTAACTGGACAGTTCTCTGCACCAAACCTGGCCACTCATAAAGATCAAGTTTTCTATGATCTCAATTATTCGCTTGAATCAACACCCTTTTGCGAATGGGCAAAAGAAATATCGCCAAATGTTTATGATGGAATTGGTATGTTGGTTAATCAAGCCGCCTATTCTTTTAATAATTGGTTCGGAGTAAAACCAAATACAGAAAAGGTTCTTAGCGACCTAAAGTCCTTATGACCAAATTCATCCAGTTTATTTCAGGCGCAGTATGTCCTAGTTGCAAGGCCATAGATACTATCGCGATAAGCAAAGATAATGACCATATATATTGTGTTAAATGCGATTTTAAGGAGACAAGACCTGGCTTAGAAAACAAAAAAACAAACACCATAAAAGCAATAAATATTGACGAACTTAAAAAGCCATAAAAACTAGAATAAAGGCCGACAAAAGTATATTATACGCACCGTAAACAACCACAAGCCTAGGCTATATTATAAAAAAGGCTTATAATGGTTTATTAATGAATTTTATTTTTATAAGAAACGCAATCACCACAGGACTGAAAATGCCATTTAATTTTATCAATAAGTTTGCTGGATATATTTTTACACTAACATTTTTTTCAATATCAGCTCAAGCTGACTGGTTTGCTCTAAACATGACAGAGGGAGCCACCGCTATAAGTAAAGAAGTTTTTGATTTACACATGTTAATTTTCTGGATATGTGTTGCAATCGGAGTGGTTGTATTCAGCGTAATGTTTTACTCAATGTTTGCCCATACAAAGAAAAAGAATCCCGTAGCTGCGACTTTTCATGAAAGCACTAAAGTTGAGATAGCATGGACAGTTATTCCTTTTCTAATCTTAATTGCAATGGCAGTACCAGCATCTAAAACTCTTACAAAGATGTATGACGATACTGCTGGAGACGTAAACATTCAAGTAACTGGCTATCAGTGGAAATGGCAATACAGATATCTAGAAGATGGGGTTAGCTTTTTCTCAAATCTCTCAACAGATATGGATGAAATTTATAATCTTGTTCCAAAAGGAGAGAACTATCTTGAAGAGGTTGATGAGGCTGTAGTAATACCTGTTGGTAAAAAAGTTAGGTTTCTAATCACAGCAAATGATGTGATCCATTCTTGGTGGGTGCCGGCATTTGCAATTAAACAGGATGCTATTCCTGGATTTGTGAATACTGCTTGGACAACAGTAGATAAGCCTGGTATCTACAGAGGTAAATGTACAGAGCTTTGTGGAAAAAATCATGGTTTTATGCCGATTGTTGTAAAGGTTGTTGAGCAAGATGAATATGATGCATGGATCAGCAACAAGAAAGAAGAAGCTTTTAAATTGGCTGAACTTACTGAAAAGGAATGGACAACCGCTGAGCTTGTTGAGAGAGGCGAAGGAGTATACGCAACAAATTGTGTTGCATGCCACCAAACGAATGGCCAGGGAATACCTGGAATTTTTCCAGCTCTAGCAGGTAGCGATATTGTATTAAATGATAAGCCTAAAAATATTGAAATACTAATGGAGGGCGTCCAAGGCGCTGCCATGAACTCATTTGATTATTTATCAGAAGTAGAGCTAGCAGCAGTAATTACATATACAAGACAATCATGGGGAAATGCAGAAAAAGGCGATGGAGAGATTGTTACCCCTAAAGATATAGTTGATTATAAAAAACCAAAAATTTAAACAGGAAAGATAAATATGAGCGCAGTTATTGAAAATCATCACGACGATCATCATCATGGTCCTGCTAAAGGCCTAAGCAGATGGTTATACACAACCAATCATAAAGACATTGGTACTTTATACCTATGGTTCTCTTTTGCTATGTTCCTAGTTGGTGGAGCAATGGCTATGATCATAAGGGCAGAACTATTCCAGCCTGGGATGCAAATTGTTGAGCCTGAATTTTATAATCAGATGATCACGCTTCATGGCTTGATAATGATTTTTGGAGGCGTTATGCCAGCATTTGTTGGTTTAGCAAACTGGCTAGTGCCAATGATGATTGGTGCCCCAGATATGGCGCTACCAAGGATGAATAATTTAAGTTTTTGGATACTTCCTTTTGCTTTCTTTATATTGTTAGCATCACTGTTTATGGAGGGTGGAGCGCCTAACTTTGGTTGGACATTCTATGCACCTTTATCTACAACTTATGCGCCCCCAAGCGTTACCTTCTTTATTTTCTCGGTTCATATTATGGGAGCATCTTCAATTATGGGTGCTATTAATGTAATCGTGACAATAATGAACATGAGAGCGCCTGGAATGGATCTTATGAAGATGCCATTGTTTGTTTGGTCATGGTTAATTACCGCATATCTTCTTATTGCAGTTATGCCAGTTTTAGCTGGAGCAGTAACAATGATGTTAATGGATATCCATTTTGGTACTAGCTTCTTTAATGCTGCCGGTGGCGGAGACCCAGTTTTGTTTCAGCATATTTTCTGGTTCTTTGGTCACCCAGAAGTTTATATCATGATCCTTCCGGCTTTTGGAATCGTTTCTCACATTATTGAAACATTTTCTAGAAAACAGCTTTTTGGATATTCTTCAATGGTATGGGCAATGCTATCAATTGCAATTTTGTCATTTGTTGTTTGGGCACACCATATGTTTACTGTTGGGATGCCTTTGGCTGCAGAGTTATTCTTCATGTGGGCAACTATGCTAATAGCTGTTCCAACTGGAGTTAAGGTTTTTAACTGGATTGCTACAATGTTTAAAGGCTCCATGACATTTGAAACACCAATGTTATTTGCATGCGCTTTTGTTGTCTTGTTTACCTTGGGTGGATTCTCAGGCCTTATGCTTGCAATTACTCCTGCAGACTTTCAATACCATGATACCTATTTTGTTGTTGCACACTTTCATTATGTATTAGTTCCTGGTGCAATATTCTCTATCATGGCAGCAGTTTATTACTGGATACCAAAGTGGTCAGGTAATATGTATGACGAGAGGCTAGGGAAACTTCATTTCTGGCTATCTTTCATTGGTGTTAATGTTACTTTTTTCCCGCAACACTTCATTGGATTAGCTGGAATGCCAAGAAGATATCCTGACTATGCTCTTCAATTTGCTGATTGGAATATGGTTTCAACTGTAGGAGCGTTCTTGTTTGGAATATCACAAGTATTTTTCTTATTTATCGTTATTAAAACAGTAATGGGAGGGAAGAGGGCAACTGATCAGGTATGGGAAGGTGCCAGAGGCCTAGAATGGACCGTAGCATCACCTGCGCCATATCATACATTTGGCACTCCTCCTAAAGTAGATTAGAAGAATGAATTCAAACGGGAAGAAAACAATTAAATTCTTGGGTGCCACAGTTGTAGCAATGTTCTTCTTCTCATTTGCGCTCGTTCCTCTATACAATGTTTTTTGTGAAGTAACTGGCATCAATGGGAAAATTTTTCAATCTGATGACTCAGATAAATATACTTCTATTGAAGGCAGAGATGTTGCCGTTCAGTTTATATCTTCAAATAACGAGAACATGCCTTGGACATTTAAACCGTCAAATGAGGTGATGGGAGTTGTTACTGGCAAATACTACAATGCAAATTTTTATGTTAAGAACACAACGGGCAAGACTATGACAGCCCAAGCCGTTCCAAGTATTGCCCCATCTAACGCAGCAGCCCATTTAAAGAAATTGGAATGTTTTTGTTTTGAACAACAAGAGTTAGCGCCAGGAGAAGAAGCGCTTTTACCTGTAAAATTCTTAATCTCAAATGAATTACCAGAAACAATACAAAACGTGATTCTTTCTTATACCATTTTTGATATTACTGATTATAATCAAGAAAAATTAGCGCATAACAACATGCAAATGGAGAAAAATTAAATGAGCAATCAATCATATTATGTTCCTGATCAAAGCAGACTGCCTATATTTGCAGCATTTTCGCTTTTCCTTTTGGTTATGGGCGCTTCGAGCACTATAAATAATATTGGTGTTGAGGGTAGTAACTCAGTCTTCATTCTATATGCAGGTTTTGCAAGTTTATTTGCCACTCTATTCTTTTGGTTTAGAAAGGTTGTTCAAGAGCATTTAGCAGGACTTGATAGTGCACAGCTTAAGAAATCATATGTTTATGGAATGTCTTGGTTTATTTTTTCTGAAGTAATGTTTTTTGCAGCCTTTTTTGGTGCTCTTTTTTATGTAAGAGCATTTGCTGTGCCTTGGCTGGCTGGACTGGGAGAAAAAGGTGTTGGCGTAGAGGCTATTGGTCTTTGGGAGGGTTTTGAAGCTACTTGGCCTTTAATTACAACTCCTGACGCAGGTGCCGAATATGCTCTTGCTAAAAAAAGCATGAGTTTTCCAGGATGGGGAAACGCTCTTGTTTGGCTGCCTCTTTGGAACACAATTGTTCTATTAAGCTCAAGCGTTACAGTGCATATTGCTCACATTGGCTTAAAAAACAATGACAGAAAAAAATTCAATACATGGTTGGGCGTAACTGTATTTTTAGCGCTAACTTTTGTTGGGCTGCAGATAGCAGAATACTATGAAGCCTATGCACATTATGGGCTCACTTTGAACTCAGGAATATATGGATCTACATTTTTTATGTTGACCGGATTCCATGGTTTTCATGTAATGATGGGTGGAGTTATGCTTTCAATAATGTTGCTAAGATCTGTTCGCTACAATCATTTCGAGCAACATGATCATTTTGGATTTGAAGCAGCATCATGGTACTGGCACTTTGTAGATGTTGTTTGGGTAATGCTATTTTTATTTGTTTATATTCTGTAATTATTTACTGCCAAGGCACTGTATTGCCAAGCTCACCAGTAAACAATCCGTAGGCAATAAGCAGAATAAGAATAACGGCAAAGGTTACCCTTGCCCCTAAAGCATATGCGGTTCTTTTGCTGTCCTTTTTGCCCTGATCTATTAACAAAAATACTAGACTGGCACCAAGAGAAATTAACAAAAGTACCACTACAATAATAATAAGTGTTTTAAGCATAACTTTATTTTAGATTAATAATACAAACATAGATATGAGTAAAAGAAGATTTAATCCAGGCAAAAGACTTACATTCTTTTTTGTATTCTTTTCGATTTCTTTTTTTGCTTTGGGTGTTTGGCAGATTGAAAGAGGTCAAGCCAAGTCTAAAATATTATCAGCTTATGAGAAAGCCGGAGATGAGCTGCCCAACAAACTTTCTAGCGGGTCATTTAAATGGCAAAGGGTTGTTACCAAGGGTTATTTCGATGCAAATAATCAGGTGCTTTTAGATAACGTTATTAACAAGGGCATTGCTGGCTATAAGGTACTTACCCCCCTTATTTCTGAAGATACTAAAAAACTACTGCTTGTTGATAGAGGTTGGCTTCCAGCAGGTAATGATAGAGGCAAGCTACCAAAACTTGATATCAGTAAAGACGAAGTAAAAATTTTTGGAACTCTTGAAAGTCCAGAGTTGGGCTTTGTTCTGTCAGAAAATTTAATAACTAATAGCTCGCCAAAGGTTTCACAGACAAAAAACATTGAGGTACTACAGACAGCATTTAATCAAGAGCTGTTTCCGTTCATATTGGTTGCAGAGCCAACACTGAAAGATAGCTTAGAATATATTAAAATTACACCCACGAACATGACGCCTGCTAAACATTACGGCTATGCCATACAGTGGTTCACAATGTTTTTGGCAATTTGTTTCATGTACCTATGGATTGGGAGCAAAAATGAAAAATAAAATATTAGCAGCAATAATACTTTTAACACCTATAGCTATTGTAGTTGCTTCGTCAATTATATTCTCTGCTGGCATTTCCCCAACTAACACAAACAATAATGGAGTTTTTTTTAAGGATTATTTTAATTTTGAACAATTCTCTATCAAAGAAGGCAATGAAGAATTTAAGTTTTCAGATGGAAAGTGGGTGTTAAGCGTTTATGTTACCAATATTGAGAAAGCAAAAGAATCTATATATCTTATGCGACAGCTGAATGTAGCCTTGAATAGAGATATTTATAAAGCAAAAAGAGCTGCCTTCTTCTCAAACAAAATAATAGAACAAGAATTAGATGAATTATTAAAAGAGTACCCAAGGACATCTAAATTAAATGATGAAAATGGTATGTTGCTTAATGTTCTTCAACGAAATTCTTCAATAGACATGAATATAGAAAATCCTATATTCATAATTGATCCATACGGAAGAGCGGTAATGTTTTTCCCACCGGGCATTGACCCAAAAAAAATTCTTAAAGACTTAAAGGTATTAATTTAATGAATAATATAAAAAATTTATCTCTCTTCGGAGTATGTTTTGCTTTTGTAGTTATAGCATTGGGAGCATGGACAAGACTAGTTGATGCTGGGTTGGGGTGCCCTGATTGGCCAGGTTGCTATGGGTTTGTTGTATTCCCAACTGATGCTGCAGAAATTGCGCTTGCTGAAAGCAGATATCCAGCCTTTCCTTATGACATAAATAAAGCTATCCCTGAGGTGGTGCACAGGTATTTTGCTGCGACTCTTGGTTTGATAGCAATTCTGTTAACTTATATCTCATTTAAAACAAAAGAAGATAAGAAATTAAGATGGTGGTCGTTAGGGCTTTTGGTTTTTATTTGTTGCCAGGGATTATTTGGATACTTAACAGTAAGCTTGAAACTATTGCCAATCATTGTTACTGGCCATCTGTTCGGAGGTTTTTTTACGCTTAGCCTTTTCTTTTTTATATTTATAAAAGCAGGTAATTTTGAAGTCTTAAACAAAATGAGAGTACCTCAACTTAAGTCTATATCTCTAATTGCATTAATCTTTCTCTTATTCCAGATTTTTCTAGGCGCATGGACAAGCACAAACTATGCTTCACTGGCGTGCGTTGATTTTCCAACTTGCCAAGGATCATATTTACCAGAAATGGACTTTAAACAAGGCTTCGATTTTAGCCAAGAAGTAGGTCCAAACTACTTGTATGGCTTATTGGATAATTCAGCACGAGTGGCAATTCATTATTCACACAGGATATCTGCAATTATTGTGACAATAGTTTTTCTAATACTTATTTCAAAGTTATGGTTCTCATCTGCAGCACCACTTGCTTCAACTATTGGAATACTCTTGCTTACACAAATATCGCTCGGAATTATTAATGTAATCTATGTGCTGCCTTTATATGTGGCAATTGCTCATAACCTTGTGGCTGCAACCTTATTATTAGCCACATTCACAGTTAATTATTTGGCTTGGAAAAAATGAGCCTTTTAAAAAGCTATTACAATTTATGTAAGCCAAATGTGGTTTATATGATGCTTATTACAGCATTAGTTGGAATGCTTTTAGCTCAGGAAGAGCTCCCATCTTTATATACAATTTTTATTTCTTTGCTTGGAATAGCGCTATGTTCTGGGTCCGCTGCTGCAATTAATCAAGTTATAGATAGAAATGCAGACGCATCTATGGATAGAACAGATCAAAGGCCTCTTCCACAAGGCGATCTTACGCCTTTTCATGCAACCATTTTTGCAGCAATTATTGGGTTTCTTGGCGCACTAATTCTTTATGTTTTTGTAAATACACTTACTATGTATTTAACAATAGCATCATTAATAGGGTATGCATTTATCTATACGGTTTATTTAAAAAGAGCTACGCCTCAAAATATAGTTATCGGAGGGTTAGCTGGAGCAGCCCCGCCTTTATTAGGATGGACCTCAATTACAAACTCCATTGATGCTTATGCTCTACTCTTGGTATTAATAATTTTTATATGGACTCCGCCTCACTTTTGGGCATTGGCAATATATAGGAAAGACGAATATGCCAAAGAATCTATCCCAATGCTTCCAGTTACACATGGGGTTGCATTCACAAAACTGCAAATAGTTCTTTATACAATTATCTTGTACTTAGTGAGTTTACTTCCTTATATTGTTTTAATGTCAGGCGTAATTTATTTATTTTCTGCACTAATACTGAGCTCTTTATTTTTATATTATTCTATCAAGCTCTACTTTGCTGAAGGCGATGATTATGCGATGAAAACATTTACCTTCTCAATTTATTACATATTTTTAATATTTATAGCTTTGCTGGCGGACCACTTTATTTTATGAAATCTAATAAAATCAGACTTAATTTAATTTTAATTTTTGTTTTTATAGCTGTTGTTATGTTCTTGTTTGTTAATAAGCTAACAACTCCAAGAACTCTTGATAAAAATGAGCTACTTATAAATGGTTTATTTATGTTTGACCAACCTAAGGAAATATCTGACTTTTCATTTTCTGCCTCAAATGAAGTCACTTTCACAAAGGCTAGCCTTAAAGGCAAATGGACTTTAATGTACTTTGGATTTGCCAATTGTCCAGAGGAGTGCCCAGTTACTATGTATGAAATGTCAAAGCTTCTCGGTGTTTTGAAAGACAAAAACTATCCATTAGAGGACAAGCAATGGGTTTTAGTAACCATTGATCCAGAGAGGGATACGGCAGAATCTATTGATAGGTATGCAAAAGGATTTGCAGAAGAATTTATAGGCGTAAGAGGAAGTAGGCCAATGCTTTTAAATCTTGCTACACAGCTTGCTGTTAATAATGTTATGCCGTCTCATGAACATATGGATCATAGTCACTTGGACAATCATGTGAATAATATAATTCTTATAAATCCTGATGCTGAATTTGCAGGTTTTTTTAGGCCGCCATTCACAACTCCAAGGCTGTCTTTAACCTATCAATCAGTTACATCGAACTAATTTATAGAAACTATAACTTTCCCCTTAGCTTTTCGATCTTTTAGATGCGCAATGGCATTTGCCGAGTCTTGAAGAGAAAATCTATCAGAAGGCGTAGGATCAATTTTTCCATCTGAAAAGAGTGAAAATAGTTCTTCAAAATTCTTTTTATTTTCTTCAGGAAACATTCCAACCCAAGCCCCCCAAAATACACCCACTATTTGACATCCTTTAAGTAGCGTAAGATTTAATGGCATCTTAGGAATTTGATCAGCTCCAGCAGCAAACCCTATAACAAGATACCTTCCATCCCATGCAATTGATCTCAAACAAGGCTCAGCATAACTACCCCCAACTGGATCGTATATTACGTTTGGGCCTTTACCCCCAGTTAGATCTTTAATTTTTGTTGATAACTCTTTCTGCTCATCTCGTGACAAATTACCAGATGGATATATGAATGCCTCATCAGCTCCGTTCGCAAGGCATATATCAATCTTCTCTTGTGTTGAAGCTGCTGCAATAACTTTTGCACCCATGGCTTTGCCCAGCTGAATTGTTGCAAGACCAACACCGCCTGATGCTCCAAGTACTAGCAATGTTTCCCCTTGCTGCAGATTAGCTCTTTGCTTTAGCGCATATAAAGATGTTCCATATGTTACCGAGAGAGCCGAAGCTATTTCATAGTCCATGTTTTCTGGGATTGGTCGCAACATTGACTGATGAGCAAGAAGCTTTTCAGCAAGGCCTCCGACCATTGCCGCAGCGAAAACTTTATCACCAACTTTATATCCTTCTACTCCTTCACCGACTTCAGTGATAATGCCTGCAGCCTCTCCTCCAGGTATAAAAGGAAGAGGGGGCTGAAACTGATAAAGCCCTTGGATCATAAGGACATCAGGAAAATTAATGCTTGCAGCCTTTAATTCAATAATTACATGCTCCGGAGCAATGACTGGATCAGGCACCTCATTGAATTGAAGTTTTTCCGGACCACCTAGTTCTACACATTGTAGTGCTTTCATTTTCCCCCCTTATAGTTTTGAGTTGTACGAGTTAATAAACTCATCTATGCTCGGCTCTTTTAAAGTATTGAGTTTATCAAAATTTTCCCAGGATTCCCTAGCTTCATCTTTAAATTTTTCTAAATCACTATTTTCTAAAGAACTTAAATATGATTTATGTAACTTTGATTTAAGCATTCCATAATCAGTAAATGCAATTTCACCATCGTTTAAAGAGTCTATAATCCCATTCTTGTTTTCAACAGACTTTAGTGCATTTATGTATTCAGAGCTATTAGGCATAACATTTGCAAGCATCTTAAGCTCTTCTACTATCTGCTGCTTTGCTGTTCCTATGAATTGTTTTTTGTCATTAAAAAATATTGTAGCTTCAGCATTATTTCCATTACTGATTACCGCAGATTCATTTTGCTTAATTTTCTTAGCCTCGGCATTATCTATTAAAGGGCTATCTAAAATAATGCAATATATTAATACTAAGTCCAAAAGCCTAATTTGATCCTTGGAAATACCAACTGGCTCATTGGGCGACAAATCTATTCCTCTTACTTCAACGTATTCTATGCCAGATGACAGGAGAACTTCATAGGGCCGCAAGTCTTTATTGCCAACCCTTTTAGGCCTTATTGAATCATAATATTCATTCTCAATTTGTAGCCTGCCAGTAGATATTTGAAGCCACTCAGAATTTTTCTTTAAACCAATATCTTCAAAAGGCTCAAAAGGAATCAAAATAGCATCCTTAATCTTTTGCAAAAACTCATCTAATGAGTCATACCTGATATCCATGTCTTTTTGAGCAAAACTCTTATATCCAATATCGCTCATTCTGAGAGATGTCGCAAAAGGCTTATAAAAATTTTTTTCACCTAGATCATCAAGATCATGATCCCTACCTTTAAGGAAAGTTTTATCTACAACAGGAGATGCACCAAAAACGCTTAAGACAAACCAATAATACCTTTTAAAGTTTCTTATTAAGCCGAGGTAGATCTCATCAATATTTTCTTGATTTGAATTATTCTCAAGCTGTTTTAAAGAATTAGCCCCCAAGGAAAAATTAAAGTGGATTCCTGCTATGCATTGCATAGAAGAACCATATCTTTCTTTAAGGCCTCTTCTGTAAATTTCTTTAATTCTGCCAGCATTAGTATCAGAGTATTGGGCAATATCAATTGAATCCTCATCATCAATACCGGGCGGCATTGAATATGCCCACAAAACCTCATCATTTAAGTGTTGATTTACAAACACATGCAACATTAATAGATATTCATATAAATCATCAATGTCTTGAAATACTGGAGTAACTAATTCGATAAGAGATTCTGCAAAATCAGTTGTAATAGAGGGGTTTGTCAGAGGAGAACCTAAGGCTTTGGGGTGGCGAGTTGAGGCTATCTTACCCTCAGCATTTACTCTAAGAGACTCTTTTTCTATACCCCTATTAATTTCTAGAGAATCAAAAAATCCTGCTAGTTTTAGCTGATTAAGCTTTGACCCAAAATCAGCTTGTGACATTAGAAACCTGGACCAGCCGATATAATATTATTACCCAGATTAAATTTTTTAAAATTTTCTTGAAATTTTGATATGAGACTTTTTAAATCATTGTCATAGTCATCTTTATTGTCCCAGGTATTCCTAGGATTTAGTATTTTTTCATCAACCCCTTCCACATGATTTGGAATCCATAAGTTTATGCCAGGTAGATGAGTTGTTTCAGCATCAACAAGTTCTCCATTTTGAATGGCGTTAACAATCCTCCTTGTAGTAGGAATTGAGAATCTTGACCCAATGCCATGAGGCCCCCCAGTCCATCCAGTATTAACAAGGAAAACCTGAGAGCCAAATTCTTCCATTCTTTTCATTAATAAATCAGCATAGACACCAGCCGGCCTAGGAAAGAAAGGAGCTCCAAAACATGTTGAGAAAGCTGACTCGATCGCTGAAGTTGATCCTATTTCTGTTGACCCAACTTTTGCAGTGTAGCCACTTAAGAAGTGATATGCAGCAGCTTCTTTTGAAAGAATTGAAACCGGAGGTATAAGCCCAGTCAAATCACAGGTAAGGAAAATTACAGTTTTTGGTTCACCAGCAGCATTTTCTGGAACAGCATCATCAATGTGAGACCTTGGATAACATACACGGCCATTTTCTGATAATGAGGTGTTTGAATAATCGGGATTTAAATCATCATCTAAATATACATTTTCTATGATGCTTCCATGTTTTATTGCTTTAAATATAACAGGCTCATTTTCTTCGGAGAGATCAATAGTTTTGGCATAACACCCTCCCTCAAAATTAAATACACTTCCAGGCCCCCAGCCATGCTCATCATCTCCAATAAGAGCGCATGATGGATCTGCAGATAGAGTTGTTTTTCCGGTACCCGATAAACCAAAGAACAAGGCTACATCACCATTTTTATTTACATTTGCAGAACAATGCATAGGTAACACGTCTTTAGCAGGAAGTAAAAAGTTTTGAACTGAGAACATAGATTTTTTCATCTCTCCGGCATATTTCATTCCTGCAAGTAAAACCTTTTTTTCAGCAAAATTTATAATTACACACCCTTCAGAATAAGTCCCATCTAACTCAGGATCACACTCATAGTTTGCAGCACTTAAGATTTGCCACTCATCTTTTCCGCCTGGATTATATACATTAGGATCTACAAATATAAGTTTAGAAAACAGCCCATGCCATGCTGTCTCAGTCCGAACTTTTATAGGGAGATAGTGATCTTCATGAGATCCAACATGTACCTTTGAAACATATGTGTCTTTTGAATCAAGATAACTTTTTACCTTATTCCAAAGAGGTTTAAATTTATCTTTATCAAAGGGTTTGTTGATTTCTCCCCAGTCGATAGAATTTTCAGTTGTTTCTTCTTTAACTATAAATCTATCATTAGGACTTCTTCCAGTTCTAGAACCTGTCTCAGTAGTTAGAGCTCCATTTTTTGCAATGACACCCTCATTATTAGCAATCGCGATGCTTATAAGTTCTTCATTTGAAAGCTCGTGCTGTATATTTGTTGAATCTGTCATCTTGTTTTCATTATAGGTATTAAGAATAACTATTCATATAGAATAGTTAAAAATTGTTAAAAATTTACATAGTTATGTAGTGAAGTAGAAAACAAATGAATTATTGTGTCAACGAAATAAAAAAATGCTTTATTTAAAGCATTAAATAGCTAAATTTTATGTAGTTTTATTACAGAATGTTATTTTCTAGACACTAACTTAAGGGCAGAAGCACATACAAAAACAGCAAAGAATATCAGAGCCCACTCTGCAAAGTTAAAGATAAATCTCCACCCATCTTCTGCGCAAGTCGGACCACCCTCAAAAGCCCTGCTTATACCAGCAAAAAATCCAAAATATTCTATTTGTGTTTCAAGAGGCATACCACAATTTGGCGTCAACATAGAAATTTCATCTGCTGACAGATTTTGAAGATAAATTTGCCTTGAATTAACAATCAAGCCCAACACCCCAAAAAAAACTGTAAGCAGCCTTGATAAGAATCTAGTTTTTTTGAACAAAAAGCCAATAAAAGAAACGGCAGCTATAAATATAAAAAGGTATCTTGTCATAATGCATAGAGGGCATGCATCCAGATAGAGAAGTCTATCCATAACCACAGCCATTCCAACTATTAAAAGCGCTCCTATTGTTGCGCCTATTTCAAAATAGTTTTGATAAACTGTTTTAATAATTCCAATGACTTTATTAAACATAATGATTTATATTGTTAGTTTACATATTATAAAGAAAACAAGCTTTATGATATATCCAAGATAGGCATTTACATGAAAGATAGAATTTTTATTATTGATGGCTCTTCATACCTATATAGGGCCTATCATGCAATGCCTCCGCTTACCTCTCCATCAGGCCAGCCCACCGGGGCAATAAAAGGCGTTACCAACATGCTTACAACACTTAAAAAAGATAGCGAAGGCTCTCCCATAATTGTTGTTTTTGATGCAAAAGGAAAAACATTTAGATCAGATATCTACAAAGAATATAAGGCTAACAGGCCTCCCATGCCTGATGATCTTCGTGAGCAACTAGAGCCATTAAAAAATATATGCAAAGCAATTGGTTTTCCTCTCATTGAGATTTCAGGAGTTGAAGCTGATGATGTTATAGCAACTCTTTCAAGGCAAGCAAAAGAGAAAAAATTTAAGTCCGTGATATCGTCTTTAGACAAAGATTTAATGCAGCTCGTTGAAGATCCTATTTCTAAAATGATGAATACTATGTCTCATCAAATCTTTGATGAGCAAAAAGTATTCGAAAAGTTTGGGGTCAAGCCCAATCAAATAAGAGATTTGCTGGCCCTAGTTGGTGATAGCTCGGACAATATTCCAGGAGTTCCAAAGGTTGGAGTTAAAACTGCCGCAAAGTGGTTAAATGAGTATGGTGATATTGAAGCAATTAAAAAAAATGCTGACAACATAAAAGGCAAGGTCGGAGAAAATTTAAGAGCTTCTCTTCAAGATCTTGATAGAAATATTAACTTGGTATCATTAAAAGATGATGTAGATATAGGCAGAACCTTTGAAAGTTTGCTTGAGCAAAATGGAGACAGCGAAAGGCTTGCGGAGCTTTTTGAGGAGCTTGGATTTAGATCCAATCAAATAAATGCTTCCCCACCAAGAAAATCAACACATGAAGATAAAAGTGAAACAACATCTTTAAACTCAAATTATAAAGCTATATTCGATGAGAAAGGGCTGAAGGAATGGGCCAAGCTTCTTGATGAAAGCATGTGCTTTGCCATTGACACAGAAACAAACTCTTTAGACACAATCACAGCTGAATTAGTTGGAATATCTCTAGCAGTCGAAGCAGGCTCTGGCTGCTATATCCCAATTGGACATGCGTATGATAATTGCCCTCAACAATTAAGCTTAAATCAAGTTCAAAAAATCATTGGCAAAGCAATAGAAAGAAATGCTGCCAAGGCAGTTGGCCAAAATCTAAAATTTGATATACCTATTCTTAAAAGACATGGAATTTTATTAGATAAATTTTTGGCTGATACCATGCTTATGTCATATGTACTAAACAGCACAGCGACTAGGCACGGCATGGATAAGCTTGCAGAATTTTATCTTGATTATAAAACCACAAAATATTCAGACGTAACTGGAACAGCTTCAAAGCAGATTAGCTTTGCTGCAGTAAATATAGAAGTTGCTTCAAATTATGCAGCAGAAGATGCAGATATAACCCTGAGATTATTTAACAAACTAAATTCCTTATTAAAAGATAAACCAGGACAAGGCAAACTATTAAAAAATATTGAATATCCACTTGTGCATGTTCTTGCAACTGTAGAAGCAAATGGAGCAAAAGTTGATAAAACAAAGCTATCCAATCAGTCGAAAGAGCTAGCAGACAAAATTCAAATACTTTCAAAACAAGCATATGACATTGCTGGGGATGAATTTAATCTGGACTCTCCAAAGCAATTACTTGAAGTTTTGTATGAGAAGTTAAAGCTACCAATTTTAAAGAAAACACCAAAGGGTCAACCCTCTACCAATGAAGAAAC
>Ga0315330_10000425_pt1 | contig 25806 bp, 10 predicted proteins | sample M140m34915metaG_FD_203453 | JGI IMG/M metagenome (GOLD analysis project Ga0315330, IMG submission 203453) | Ammonia-oxidizing marine archaeal communities from Monterey Bay, California, United States - M1 40m 34915 | ecosystem: Environmental > Aquatic > Marine > Intertidal zone | place: USA...
TAGCTGTTAAATTTGTACCATTATATACGTAAATAGAAATCTCGTCGGAATCTAATACAGTATCATTATCTGCATCAGTATCAGCATTGTCTCCAACTCCATCGCCATCAGTATCCATTGTTTCAGTTGCATCATCAGGGAAAGCATCAGCATTGTCTCCTACACTATCATTATCTGAATCTGAATCTTCTGTAGAATCAGTAGGATAGACATCAGAGTTATCCCCAACTCCATCGCCATCAGTATCCATTGTTTCATTGGCATCGTTTGGGAAAGCGTCAGAGTTATCTCCAACTCCATCGCCATCCGTATCCATTGTTTCATTGGCATCTGCTGAGAATGCATCAGAGTTATCTCCAACTCCATCACCATCCGTATCCATTGTTTCATTGGCGTCGTTTGGGAAAGCATCAGAGTTATCTCCAACTCCATCGCCATCAGAATCAGATTGTTCTGAACCATCTAATGGTGCCCAATCTTCTGTATCATTAACACCATCATTGTCATCATCCATATCTGCATTGTCTCCAACTCCGTCTCCATCATTATCTTCTGATTCTGTTGAATTTTCAGGGAAAGCATCGTCTGTATTATTTACTCCATCTCCATCCATGTCATCATCCAGATCATCTGGTAAATCGTCTCCATCAATATCTGAATCGGTATCAAAAGCTGAAACCATAATATCAGCAACGCTTACGTTACTGAATATTGTAGTAGTTCCACTCATTGAGTGAGATATTGTTGCAGATGTATCAGAAGCATCATCATCTCCATCAACCATTACTTCGAAATATTCACAATTTCCATACCAATCACTACTATGTAATTTTGAAAATTTTACATAAGCAGGTTCAATGATTACATTTGAATTATCAGATGATGGCGTTATAATTAATATGCCATCAGGTGTTTCTTCAACACATATCTCATATTCTGCAGATTCTCCTTCATCAAAATAAACATCTCCACTACTAGATATTGTATACTTTACAGACTCTCCGTCTCTTAGTTGTTCATCAGTAGCTCCTGAGAGCATAGGCATCAAAGCTGCTGTGACCATTATGGCACAAAGCAGCAAGGTTCTTGCTTTTTCTACTATTTTTTCATTCATTGTATCAGTCCTCCATTTCTTCATCATCATCAGAGTCATCAGCATCATCATCGCCATCCTCTGATTCTTCCATATCTAAATCGTCATCTTCAAAGTCGAAGTCTTCGAATTCATCAGTGTAATCTCCTTCAATTTCTTCTTCTTTTGAACCAGTATTAGCCATTCTTGTTAATCCAACTCCGAGAGCAACAATAGCTACTAACACACCTACGAATGGTAGAGGATCAGCAGAAACGTCATCAAGGATCGTTGGTTTTACACCATTGTCTCCAAAGCCATCTCCGTTTGCATCATACCACTCAGTATTATCATCTGGGAAATGATCTTCCCACGCTAATGGTGCTAATGGGTTCATTGGGTCAGGGAATCCGTCTCCATCAGTATCTGGATCTAGTGCATCGCATATTCCATCACCTTGTGCAAAGTCGTCTTCTGTACCGTGTTCTCCATCAGCTCCAGGATTCCAATCACTATCTTCAGGCATTTCTGATGCTTTCTTAGAGTCTCCACGTCCACCATTAGCAGCACAGAGTTTTTCAGTTATATCTAACCAACCGTCACCATCATCATCATTATCTGCATTATCTCCAATTCCATCTCCATCTGTATCCACGGACTCAGTCCTATCAGTTGGGAAGAAATCTTCTCCGAATTGAGGGTTTGTAGGGTCTAATGGATCTGGTACCAAATCGTTATCATCATCAGGGTCATTAATATCACATGCTTGAACACCTAATACAGAATAATCGCCATCATTATCTGATGGTACATCAAACGCATCCATTGGGTCAGTTAGACAGCCAGTTTCATCATCATTTAACCAACCATCGCCATCCATATCTGTGTCTGCTTCATCGCCTATTCCATCTCCATCTAGATCGTATTGTTCACCAGCATCGGTTGGGAATGCATCATCAACGTCATTGATTCCATCGCCATCATCATCAGTGTCAACAGTATCACATACTCCATCGCCATCATAGTCATCAGGAACACTTGCTGGATTATACGCATCACTACCGCAATCCATTTCGTCAGCATCGGACCACGCATCACCGTCATCATTTGTATCTGCATTATCTCCAGTTCCATCTCCATCAGTATCTTCCCACTCTGTAGAATCATATGGGAATGCATCTACTTGTCCAGGGCAATTGCTAGGCATTGTTGCATTATTATCAAAGTTATAGATTAATTGTATAGCACTTGCATTCATCCAATCTATTTCCTCACAGGAATCCCACCATCCATCATTGTCATCATCCATGTCAGCATTGTCACCATATCCGTCACCATCGCTGTCCATCCACTCTAGAGGATTGAATTCGTCCCAATCAATGGAATTATTGTATCCATCGTTATCATTATCATCATCTAATGCATTACATATAGTGTCGCCATCACTATCTACAGGTTGACTTGTAGACATTAATGGATCAGAAAGACAGTCGATTTCTACTGTATCATTGTATCCGTCACCGTCATCATCCATGTCAGCATTGTTTCCAATTCTGTCACCATCTGTATCATCCCATTCTGTATCATCCAGAGGGAATTGATCTAGCATATTTCCATTGGCATCAAGATCGTTGACTCCATCATTATCGCTATCTGTATCTACATATCCTAATGGATCATTATCCCATACTGATACTCCTTCAATCAAATCACAAAGTGTGTCACCATCAGTATCATTGGGTACGATACTTGCATCTTCCCAAGCTTCTGGATTATCTGTTCCATTGTAAGAATCACCTAGACATAGTTGTTCTTGGTAGTTTGTCCATCCATCACCATCTATATCATCATCATCTTGGTCTGATACTCCATCGCCATCCATATCTGCAGAGGAAGTATTGTCGAAATCCATAGCGTCTTCATTATTGGGTACTCCATCATTATCGATATCGTCATCTAATGAATCACAGAGTCCGTCACCATCATAATCAGAAGGTGTACTGTTACTATCATTTGGATCTGTTCCACAATCATTCTCTACTCCGTCCCACCAGCCATCGCCGTCAGAATCTAGAGTGTAGAAAGTTACTGTGAAGGTGTAGTTTGTACCTTCATCATCATATGTCCCCCAATTCCTCATGTTCACCATTAAAGTTGAATCAAGATTAGATGCTTGAGACGTAGTGTTGTATTGTTGGTAACCAGATGTGTAGTAACTTCCAGCAATTTGTCCACCAGCACTATTGAAAATGTCTAGTATACACCAGCGATCTGGGATATCATAACCACAATCTAAGAATATATCTACTCCAGAATTTGCAGGTACATCGAATGAATATCTATCAGTGGAATCTAGACCAGCCATACTCCATCCTTCCCATTCTAATACACTATCATTAGTTAGCATATCTGTTTGTGAAGCATTCAAGAAATCATTAACATGCACTGCAGTGAAAATACCTGGTCCAGCATCTTGTCCTGAGTTAGCATCATTTTGCACTCCACCTTCTAATTCAGATAGAGGAGGGAATGTAATATCCATTTCATATGTTACATTACTTGAAAATGTGTATATGTACATAGTAATCCAGCCATTTTGTCCATTAATGTTGGTTTGACCAACAGGCCATAATCCAGAATTAGACTCACAAACACCTCCGTCATATGTTGTATATCCACACAAAGGACCTGCATAGTACATTGGATTTGTACCACTGCAATCTTCGTGCTGGATTTGACACATAGTCATGTATGCATAAACATAAGTTCCAGGAGTCAAGACAGTAAGATTGAGCATAACATAGCTTCCTACAGGCACAGGTATGTGATAAACATCATATCTATCCCATCCAGTATCTAACCATCCTTCACAAACTCCACCTGTGTGGTTTGTAGGATCATCTGGGTTGAGTCCTGCAGATGTACTTTCATTGGCCCATGAGCCTTCATTACCATTTGTACCACCTGCAAAGTATGGAGCGTCCATATCCATACCAGTTCCACAATCATCTTGTGTTGAGCCAGGATCTAGACCTGGAGTCCACATAGTGATGGTTACTTCATAATCTCCACTACCTCTATCTGTTTGTACACGTAGGTAAACATCCTGATCAGCATAATCATAGTTTGCAGATACTACTTCTGGGTTATCATTGTATGATGAAGAAATAGTAGAATACCAGCCCCAGTTAGGGTTTTGATACAATAGTGCTATGTCTATATCATTCCACTCAGGGAAACTGACTGAAACTTGCATAGCATAATTATTAGGCATATATATTTTGTAATAATCATAACTATCAAAGCTGTCATGTCCATATCCCTCGAAAGTTTGATTCATTGGTATTAATTCCATTGCTGTAGCATAGTCATCTCCAGCATCCGTGAAATCATCGAATAAACCATCATTTTGATATTGGCTGTCTATTGGCTCTTCTGTTGCATTATATATTGAGTATGAAATTGTATAATTCATCTCATAGTCTTCTGGTAGGTTTGAGACCATCACACCTAACCAAAGTGTAGAATCACTGGATATCGCATTATTCCAAGAATAAGATTCGTTTGTTGCAACTGCTTGCATACCCCAAGAACCAGTACTTGAAGATACAAATGCTGAGTATCCCATATCCATGTATTGATATAGCATTAGTTGGCCATCTTCTTTCATAGATTCATTCTCATATCCCCAATCTAATACAGCCCACAGACCGTGATAAGCCGGTACTGTTATTTCGAAATAATCAACATCATCATAGCCTTGACAGACCATACCGCTGAATGTAGTCACTCCAGTCCCATCTACGTTTAGTGCATCTGAGGAAGAGTCCCCAGCATCATTACCAGACCATGCATCATCTTGGAACCAACATGGAGGAGGAGATCCAGGTGCTAGACCTAGTTCTATCAAATATCCTGCATGTGATGCTGTAGATGCTGAATAATATTCAACTACAACGAAGAACATTTGTCCTCCTTGGGTTTGTCCATTATCGATAAATTCTGGATTGTCATAAGATGCAGAATAATCAAACAAAGTGGTTAATTCAGAATCAGAGTATAGCCATACATCTAGATCTGCATCTGCATCCCAACTTACTGTTATGTTAGAATAGAAATTTTCCGGTACTGATACAGCATATACATCCATGGTATCAGTTTGATTCACATGACCTGATGCTGCATCTTCAAGAGTGAACATGTCGCCAGTCAAGAAACCAGAGAAGTTACCGATTGAAATACCGACATCTAGGCCGAAACCACCATCTCCAAAACTATCCATTTTTTCTACTGTATATTCTCCAGCATCGCTGTAGTTAGCTATTATACCGGAGAATCCATTAGCCCAGTAGCCGAAACTGTCTACTGTACCATCTGGTAAAGTAATATCAAGAGATGATTCTGAAGGACACCAGGAATCACATGATGTTATTGCCACCAATGCTTCTTGAGAGCCATCTAGAGTAAAGGTATCAGATTGATAACTCCATGATGATGGTTCATCAGGCATTGATAATAAAGGATTCATCATAGGAGTTTCTGTATCTCCTGCAGCTCCACCATCTGCTGGGAATACAGTAATATTCATAGTGTAATCAGGATTATTGGCTAATGTAGAAGAACAGTAATAACAAGAGACACCCAAAGATATTACTTCTCCCATCAAATCCCAATTTGAATCACAGGCCCCATATGTATATGCAGCATCACAACCAGGATCAGCCGAGGTTGAAAATGTAATAGAATCTGGATTTGAATTTTGTGAATTGTAACCATACATTGCACCTGAGGACCAACTTGCAGTTACCTCACCTAGATACCCTATCGAACCCATGAAAGAGAAACTAGAACCATTATACCAAGATAGTTCCATAGTAACTCCATAACCAGGTTTCATGTCTATTTTATAGACATCAGTACCGTCTTCGGTGCTATATGCATATCCTGAAGCATTAATTTGACCACTATAAGAATTTGTTTCTGGACCATCAATCCAATCAAAATCTTCAGTCAAATTTATTTGATCTGCGGGATTTACTCCAGAGTCATATCCCCTGCAAGCGTCAGCTCCAAGACAAGGGCTTGGAGGCGCATATGCAGAATCGCGGTTTTCTTGAAGTTCTGCTGGATCAATTTGAGCACTCAGCAGAGGCAGAAAAGCTGCGGCAATCATTATTAGGGCTAGGCTTAACGAACGGGTGGTTTGTTTGTTCATGGGCGTCACTAACTTACATGAGACCTTGTATTTGCTATAAAGTTACTCATAGATGCTCATTTTTTATTAGATTCCGGTATACTACGAAAAAAATACTTTATATTCATTAATCCGGAACATATATTCGAAAAAGAGTAATATTTACAATAATAATTACATTAATACGGTAATTGAATTCAAACTCAAGTTGGTAAAAAATAGATAAAAAAAATAAATGAAGTGTAAAAAATACACTGAATTATTGAAATGATTTTGTAACGCTATAATAGCTCAAAAAAACCATATTAATAGGTTGAAAATATATCATCTAAGAAATTATTCTTCAGGAACCCACTCTTCATTTGTGGAATCCCATAGCCATCCTGGATATTCGTCGAATTTTTCCAAAACCACATTTTCTTCAATTTGAGTGTCTATATTTCTCTGCGTTTCGTCATCTATTTCCATTATATTTTCATCTACCTCAGTAGTTTTATCTAATTCAAAATCTATATTGAAATCATCATATTTTTCCAATTCTTCTCGTAATTCTTCTTCTGTATTATTTCTTTTTCTAGATAGAAGAAAAGAAACTATTGTCATTATTGTAATGATAACAACAACAATAGGGACTATGATATTAGAATTTAGTTTAATTTTATCTAGAAGAGTAAGAGGATATTTATTATCTCCTAAACCATCTCCGTTCAAATCTTCCCATTCATTAATATCTTTGGGGAATAAATCAATAATATCGATAATTCCATCGCCATCATCATCTGGATCAATTAGATCACAAGTCATATCTGAATCGGTATCAATTGGTATTGAAGAAGCATCCAATGGATCAGACAAACAGATTAATTCTGCAGAATCAGGCCACAGATCTCCATCTGCATCAGTATCTGCATTATCTCCAATTCCATCTCTATCTATATCTGATGATTCAGAAGGATTAAACGGAAATTCGTCCAGTGTATCTGGAACTGAGTCATCATCATCATCTAAATCCATTTCATCGCATATGTTATCTGAATCATAATCAATTGGTATTGACTGACTATCTAATGGATCTGAGCCACAAATTGGCTCATCCGTATCACTCCAAGAATCTCCATCATCATCGGTATCTTGCCTATCTCCAATACCGTCTAAGTCTAAATCGGACCATTCTAACTCATCATAAGGGAAGACATCGGATTCATCTAAAATTCCATCATCATCATCATCGGTGTCCATCTTATCACAAGATAAGTCTCCATCAAAATCATCCGGTCTAGATGTAAATGAAAATGGATTTGAATCACAAAATAATTCTATATCATCCAACCATCCATCACCATCATCATCTGAATCAGAATTATCGCCTACTCCATCAGAATCAAAATCTTCCCACTCTGTGGCATCTAGTGGGAATAAATCGGCATCGTCTGGATATCCGTCGCCGTCATCATCTAAATCTGCATTATCTCCTATTCCGTCCCCATCTGTGTCTAATTGCTCTGTAGAATCAAGCGGAGAAGCATCAACATCGTTGGAAACTCCATCTCCATCTATATCATCATCTAATTCGTCACATTCTCCATCATCATCGGTATCTAAAGGAGTTGAAGATGCTAAAAGAGGATTGGAAAGGCAAGTTATCTCGATTTCGTCATCATAACCATCGCCATCATCATCGGTATCGGAATTATCTCCTATTCTATCATAATCCGTATCTATCCATTCTTCAGAATCAAGGGGGAAGGCATCGACGCTGTCTAGATGACCATCTCCATCATCATCATCGTCACCAACATTACAATAACCATCATTATCAGTATCTAATGGAACACTAGAAGAATCATTTGGATCAGTATTACAATCTAATTCATGAGTATCAAGCCAACCATCACCATCATCATCAGTATCGGAATTATCTCCTATTCCATCATTATCTATATCAGAATTTTCAGATGGGTCAGTAGGGAAGCTATCGTTACTATCGTCCACTCCATCATCATCATCGTCATTATCCAATGTGTCACATATTCCATCTGCATCTGTATCTAAAGGAACACTAGAAGAATCATAAGCATCAGAACCACAAGAATTCTCAACTTCATCATAATAACCATCTCCATCAGCATCGAGAGTAAAAATTGATATTGTGAAATTATATTCTCCAGAACCAGAATAGCCCCATATTTCAATAATAATATTTGAATCACCAACATAAGAGCCAGTATTATTTGTAGATACAACTAAAGGCTGTTGTTGTGATAAAGAATAATTGATTTGACTATTAGATGAATCATAAAGATATATCCCTAACCAACCTTGAGAATAAGATAAACTAGTTGTTATCCCATGATCAGCAGGAATATAAACAGAATAAAAGTCATATTCATCAGTTGAATCGTCAATGTACCCGGGCCAGTAAGAAATCCCAGAACTAGCATTTATTGAAGTTGCATTTGAAAATTCATTTCCTGCATCTTCTCCACTATAAGCATCATTCTGATTGAATACTGGTAAGGATGTTTGATTAACTAATGATATATTGACAGAATAATTACCCTCGCCTGTTCCGGCTTGAATTACGACAAAAACTACCGAATCACTTACATTTGTCCCTCCGCTTTCAACGAACTCAGGGTTACTAAAAAAACTAGAATCAATTAGATTCTCATTTTCGTCAAACAAGCCTAAGTCATAGTCATCACCAGAATTATTCCAAAACATAGTTGCTTCGATTGCAAATAGAGGGGGAACGTATATTGCATAAATATCGTTTATATCTCCAGAATCGGAAATCCATCCATAATAAGTATCATTCCCTGTTAAATTATATGCAGATGAAAAATTACCACTGACATCCCCTCCTGAATTAGCATCATTTTGGTTAAAAACTTGAGAATTAGATATATCTTCAAAATTGATCGATAACGTATAATTTTCAGCACCACTCCAAGCCCTTACTAGTAGAGTGACTGTAGTCCCGCCTATTGAAGCACTTCCACTAGAGACATTTTCAGGATTATTGTCATACGAATAATCTAGATAGGTACTATTTGAATCAAATAGATGTAAATCTAAATCAATAAGAGAAGAAGTATTATTCCAACCTAAACTGGCAGAAATTGAATAATTATTTGGAATACTGAAACCATACCAATCGTATTCATCCATATTATTGTCCACATATCCATAATAAGTTGCATTATATGAATTTAACATAGTAGGAGTAGTTTGTGAATTAGAAGCGTCACCTCCTGTATTTGCATCATTTTGAGATACAGTGTAAACTGAAAATATAGAAATAATCATAGTATAGTCTCCTGAACCGGAATAGGCTGCAACTCTCAAAAACACAGTAGTTCCTCCAACACTAGTACCGTTTGAAGAGACAGATTCATTACTTGACCATGAAGAACTAGAGTCGATAGTGCTTTGAGTTGAAGAATACAAATATAAATCAAAATCGTTATTTGTAGTGTCAAAATTGACTTCGACATGTATTCCTGTGTCATTAGACATATTGATTGAGTAGTAATCATTAGTATCGTTGGTAGAACTTAGATTTCCATAGTATGTTGAGCTAGTAGAGCCAAGGCTGGTGGCAGATGAAAAAGAATTACCAGCATCCCCTCCGCTCCCAGCATCATTACCTTGGACCACTCCTGTGAATAAACTAAATAAGAGTAAAATAGTAATTATTCCTACTTTTGATCTATTTACCATCATTACTCCTAGTAAGGTCCTTATTTTCAACTTTGGCAAGATTAAGAGTCCATAAATACAAATTAATGATAGAAATATTTTTTGGACAATTAATAATCATAGAATCCTTGACCTGATTTACGTCCTAGATGGCCATTTTCCACCATTTCCACTAGTAACTGAGCGGGTTTGTATTTTTCGTCACCAAAACCATCATATAAAACACCCAAAATATGTAACAATGTATCTAATCCTATTAAATCTGCTAAAGCAAGTGGACCGATGGGGTGATTCATGCCTAATTTCATTATTCCATCTATCGCTTCTGGCTCTGCCACACCTTCTTCCAAAGTCAATATAGCCTCATTTAACATAGGGCAGAGTATCCTATTACTAACAAAACCGGGCGAATCATTACAAGATAGAGCAATTTTACCCATCTTTGTAGCAGCACTAACTACCAAATCATTTACTTCTGAAGAAGTTTGAGAACCATTAATTATTTCAACTAATTTCATCAAAGGCACAGGATTCATGAAATGCATCCCTATTACTAATTCGGGTCTTTTAGTAGATTTTGCAATTTTATCTATACTGATGCTAGATGTATTTGAAGCCAATATCGTGCTAGATTTGCAAGTATTATCGAGTTTAGAGAATATGGAATTTTTTAATTCCAATATTTCGGGAACGGCTTCAATTACAAGATCGGCATCGGAAACATCCTCCATGGAGGTACTAAAATTTATCCTAGATATTGCGTTTAGAGATTCTGATTGGCTTAATCTAGCTTTACTAACTAATTTTTCCAAAGATTTCTGAATATTGTTCATTGCCCTGTCAAGATATTCCTGTTTGATGTCTATCATAGATACTTGGAATCCAGCACATGCTGCGACTTGTGCTATTCCATTCCCCATTTGCCCAGCGCCTATCACACCAATGTGTTGTATTTCCATGGCTGTTCGAAGGAAGGTTGAGAAATTAGTCTTCGCATTGGATAACTCAATTAACAGAGTTTTTTCGATTTATGAATATGAAATTAGTCATTACAATTAATAATAAGAATAAGAATACAGAAATACTCCAAAAAAATATTGGACCTTGTTGCTTAATATCTTCTAAGGCCCATTCCCCCCAATCTTGTTTCTCGACATTAATTGAGTATTCTGCTCTGTTTTCAGCATCATCAATAGTGTAACCAATAATTTCATACGTACCAGATTGATGAGGAATAGATACATCGATAGAAAAGTTACCTTCTTTTGGGCAAATGAAATCATGATTTTCTAAATCACTACTTATCGAAACCAGTAGATCGGCTTCACAGACCCCTTCTATAGTTTTCATAGTATTCAACGGTGAATTTCGAAAATCATATTCAGAGAAGTAAAATGTAGGTGCAATAGAATCTTTAACTAATGAAATAGAATAATTATCGATTTCATCAAGAGATAATATTTCAATTATGAATTCATTATGACCTTCTTGTAACTCTATATTCAAAACTATAACTTCATCACCTTCAGGAATAACATTTATTTCCTCAGAGTCTGTACGGTACCAGCGTATTTCCTGAGTAGATTCTCTTTGTAGAATAACTTGTAACGAATCAGAAGAAACTAGGCCATCATTAGTGAATGCCGATACTTGAGTATCATAGATTGTAGGGTCCAAAAACATTAATTTACAATCCTTGAAAGAATTGTAATTTTCATGCCATAATGTCCGATCTACCGCTTCAAAACATATCGAATATACGCCTGTATTATTTAGTTCATAATTTAAATAGCCCCCATAAGATGTATTTTCAGATAATATTAGATTTCCATCTATAGTATAATTTATTGTAACATTCTCGGAAGTCGTCCATGTTAGATTTTGTATATGACTGTTTAATGAAAAATCTTCTGATGGACTAGAATACCATGAAATAACAGGCATAATAGTATCAAAAGATATTTCCCAAATTTCTGCCCTAGAATTATTTGCCCAGTCAAATACTTCGAAAATCATTTCATAATCTCCGTTAACTAGATTTTCTAAATTTATTTGCAATATTGTACTGAAATATTCTTCATATTCAGAAACTCCATTAATTGGAAAACCAGTTGATTCATTAAAAATCTGAGGATATATTATGTTTTCATCGCATTTTTCAAAATTTTCATTTGAATTAATTCCTATTAATCTTAAACACCATTCTTTGGAATCAGAAGGGATGTTGATCCAAATTTGAGCATTAGTAATATTAGTTGGGCCGAATAAATTTGATAAATCATAATCAAATCCAGCTTGATCAATAATTTGTATTATTTCAAATTCTGGAGAATAGTCATCAAAAACTACTTGAAATGAGCGTTCTTTATAATTTCCAGAAAAATCTGAAGATTTGATAGAAAAAATATTTTGTTCATCTAAATAATAGAATGACATATATCCGTCCTGGACAATATATTGCCCAGATTGAGAGTTATTAAGGCTTAGAATATATTGAGCAGTACCATTTTGATCTATAGATATATTTTCACCATCTATACTTAAAATGGAGTTCGGCTCTGTGAAAATATCTATTATGAGATTCTGTTGGTTGGTTATTGATGGAATACCAGTAATGAATAAATCTGGAGATGTGATATCGTATGAAACTGATAAAAATGCGTTATCTATATTTCCATAATTATCAGACAATATTGCTTCATAATCATGCCATTGTTCTATTTCAGGTATGGTGGAATTTATCCAAGCCTCTCTGAAAGGAATAGAAGAAAAATTAGAATAATTTTGATTATTCCAGGAATCGGTGAAATTAAAAATGCTGCCATTAGAACTTAATCCATAAGCAGTGCTGGCACGCAATAATCCAGAATTATTACTGAGATTATGGCATTCTAAATTTTCTAAATAAAAACCATCTCCGATATCAATAGCGTGCAACTGTATATCAATTAATTCATTTGTATATGTCATATTAGTAGGAGTCAAAAAAGAGATAATTGGGGGAGAATCGATTAATTCAAAAGAGTACGGCAACCTAAAATTTATCTCTCCTTCTAACAGTATATCGATGAAACCTGTCCAATTTCCTTTCCCATCCGGTATATCAAAATCCACATCTACCTGTAAGACACTATTGGGGATTTGTCCTCCCAATTCTTCAGCCCCTTCTGGCCATAGTTGAGCGATAAAATCATCAGATAATAGAGAATTATTCAATATTCGTAATTGATTTCCACCAATTATTTCACCTTTGAGCCAAAATTGTACTGAATCACCTGGAACAGACCAACCTAACACGGCAATAGAATAATTTCCTTCTTCTGGATCAACTATAGAAATTGATTCAGAAGAAGAACTACTCCAAGATCTCGCAACCTCTTCATTTGAGCTAAAGTTACCGTCATTGTTGGAATCTCTGAATAGATATAAATCTAGATCTGAGTCTCCATAAGCGTTCATATTGATAGAAATTTCAGAAGCGTTGCTTATTGAAAAATTATGCCACCATGATGCATCCATTTTGTTAGACCCATCATGATAGGCAGTTTCATTATCGAAATTTATCTCGTTATTCCACCCATAAGCTTCTACTGAATCTACTGGAAGAGGTATCGTCGACAACAAGTAAAGAGAATCATTGCCACTACCTTGTGACCAATCAGTAACTGTTTTTTTAAGTCCGGAGTTATTAGGGACGATGTATCCTACTGAAATATTTAGAGGGTTATCATTAGTTTCAACACCATGTAATGCAGTATGAAGAACCATTTGGTGTACGCCTTCAGAAACGGGAACAGCGAATACTTCTTGGGAAGTACCAGTGAAAGTTCCCCAATTATGTTGTCCGCCACCTACATGATTATTTGTTGAGCGGGATTCGATATAAAATGTAGAATCACCATAAGCATCTGTTGATTCCTGATGATATCCGTGTTGCATTTCGGAAAGCCAAAGAACGTCGATATCAGTGTAAGGATTGTCATCCCAATTTACATCTAGAATGGCCATACCTCCTGTATCTAATTCAGATGGCCAGTCTATCGTCAAAAATCTCCAGTCACCGCTTTCAGCACGCCAATTCCATCTTGTAGCACCACTAATCCATGATTCAGAATACAATGTTTGATTTGAGACGTTGCCATCAAGTTCGTTAGCCAGAAGTGAAAAAGGCCCTTCCCATGGAACATTAGTAACTATTGGAAAACTCCAATTATACTCCGATATAGTGAAATTGCCTGTTGAATCTTTAGATAATGTCTCTATAAATAGACCATGTTGATACAACCCAGGAGTAGTAGTTTCTGGTACAGAAATATTCATATTAATAGATTCACTTTTTCCTCCGGAAATTAAAGATTCATTTTGAATATTAATCCAATCATCTTCTACCTTACCAAATGCAGTCCAGTCGATTTCTATTCTGACCGGATCTTCATCTGAGAATTCGTCGACATGCCTCCAAACACCAAGCATTAAGCCGTCCCTTGCATCTTCAAAAGGTAAACCAACTCTGACTTCCGCTTGAGGGCCATTTGACCACCAATAAGTCACCTCCTCCATCTCAGTAGGTTCTGTCCATTCTCCTGAATCAACCATTCCGTCATTATCTGAATCATTATGGAATATACCATCAGAATCATAATCTGTCCATCTATATATCTGTAAAAATACTCGTTCATGTGTTGTTCTTTCTTTATCAGGATCAAAGGCAGCATAATCGATAGTGGCCCTAGCACGAAGTTGAGTTGTATTTTCATGTAGTTGTATTGTAGAATTATTTGTAATGTGTAAAGGAATTAATAAATCTGGTTCACTGGATTGATGCCCATTCCAAGTATCGTTAGCACCCTCTCCACTGCCATTGCCTATACTATTCCATACCATTACATTATGTTCTAATGGTGCAAATTTGGTTGGAGTGTATTTTAGCAATATTTCAGATTGCCCTGCATTAGTGAAATTTATTTCTACATTTTGATATTCTCCTCTTTTTAATAAATTAATATTGGCATCTCTGTGTTGGCCTTGAAAAATACCACTATTCCATTGTGCAGGACTGGCCCACCAAGATCCATTTTGACCATCTAAAGTAGAAACCGCTCTTGAGGCATTAAACCATCCTCCACCCTGAATAAAAGGCTCATAACCTCTGTCATCCGAAGTTGAAAGTACAAAATCCCTTAATTCTTGAGATTTTGGATAATTTTGATTGTTTTCTATCCAAGCTTCACTTACTAAAGCAAGTAATCCAGCTGCTATAGGAGTTGCTAAACTAGTCCCCCCCCATGTAGTCCAAGCAGAATTTGCATTATCATACGAATTTAATGGCATATCTCCAGTCGCCGACCATCCTACTGAAACAATATCTGGGTCCATGCGACCTACGACATTTGGGCCTCGATTTGACCAAGGTGCATTTTGCCCATATGAATCGCTAGAGCGACTACTGAATGCACCGACTGAGAAAATCCCATGAGCAGCGCCTGGAACTTTTGTAGTTCCAAAACCATGGCCTCCGTTTCCTATGGCAACTGCATAAGAAGTATTTTGATTATAAATTCTAGTAAGCCAATCCAAGTATAAAGAATAACCATCTGAACCAGAATCATCGACAGAAGAATAACCAAATGAAAAAGATCCTATATTTGGTTGATCCGGAGTTGCTGGATCTCCATCATATCCTTCAGCTATGAACCTCCAACCGTCTAATGCATGACCTCCGGAATAATGATTGCCAATAGATGAGATTGTAGCATTGGGTGCCATACCTTTTATTGCACCATCTGATACAATACCTTGTGCCGCTATAGCACTTGCACATAATGTACCATGATTTCCAGATTCAAGCATAAAAAGTGTAAGATTGCCTGAGCCAGGTATTCTGTTAGAATATCCATGTCTTGCTGCATAAGTTTCTGCATATGGTGCTCCATTATGGCCATCTGCAACCCAGTAAACCAAGCCAGCAGAAATATCCCATAATCCATCGCCATCGATATCTCTACCTGATGTTTCTTCACCAGGCCTCATTGGAGTTTCATTTCCGAACCAACCATCTCTATCAATATCAGGATAAACAGTTTCGTAAAGTCCTAATGTCATATCATCAACGACCAAAATAGGGACATCCCCTCCAACTTTGTTTCTTAATGTTGGATCAGGGTGCTCTCCAAGATGATAAATTCCCGATAAAGAAGCATTGATTCCAGTAATATTATAGCCAGTTACATCTAATAAACCATCACTATTATTATCAAAATCAATCATAGAAGTATTAGCATACCATGTATTTGTTTGTGGATAAGAATTACCATCAACTAACCAATAATACATGCTATTATGATCAAACATCAAAGGCCACCCTGAATAATTAGAATCTGCATACTCAACTCTAGCTTGTGTACCATTCAAATCTGGATGTCCGAAGTCGACCCCCGTATCGGCTACTGCCACGACCATTCCTTCGCCAGTATATCCTCTATCCCATGCATCATTAGCGCCATGAATTAAACCCGATCTTACTGATTCTGGACTGAATTCAATGGGTTTTTCGAATGGGTTAATGTCATATGGTTCAGGATTTCTCCCTGCGTCTATCAATGCTATAATACCCTTAATAGAAAATAATTTATGAAATAGATTAGAATTTATCCAAAAGGTTCTATGATTTATTTGACCATCTTTTGGTTCATTAAATACTAATTGTTCACCATCAGAAGCTGGTTCTTGTTTTTCAAAAATATTATTTTTTTGTTGCCAATCATTCAAATTTTTGATTGACCAAGTTATTACAGTGATACGTACTTCAGTATCGCCCGAATTGATTCTATCATAAATACTAGAATCTATCCAAGGATTAGTTTCTGGTATCAAAGTTTGTACAATATCATTAGTTGAAACATTGAGGATAATTTCATCGCCTTCATCATTCATTACTGAGGCGATAGAAGATAGCGGGCAGCATACAATTAATGCAACCATAAAGAGAGATTGTAACGCCTTCACGAATCTGCGAAAAATGCATATGCCTTGATGGTACCGCAATTATGTCCCGTCAAATACAAATTGAAGTAGTGTCACGGATGGACGCGAAGTCCCGTAGTGTAGTGGTCCATCATCTCAGGTTTTGGTCCTGGGGACCCTGGTTCGAATCCGGGCGGGACTACCAAAAATTAACGTTCTATAGCATCTGGATTTTTGACTAAATCACGCGTTATATTCTTTTGATGGCTTTCTAATGTTCCGCCACCAATTTCAAGTAATTTTGAATCTCTCCAAAGCCTCTCTACAACGTATTCTCCAACGTAACCATATCCGCCCATTACTTGTATTGCTCTATCTGAAATATTTTTTGCGACAGTAGTTGCAAACAGTTTGACACCATCGGAATCTAGACGGTTCCCTGCTGATTCTAAATTTGTGCTTGATGCTGTATCGTATACATATGCTCTGATAGCCCGATATTCAGCCCAAGATTCACCAATATGCCTTTGTATTTGACCGAAATCTCTTATTTGATGGCCAAATGCTTCTCTTTCACTAGCATATTTATTCATTGCAGATAAACTACGTCGAGCAATTCCTAATGCCATTGCAGCAAGGCCGATTCTCTCGATTTCTAAATTTCTCATCATGTGAATCATCGATTCTCCGACATCTCCTACTATATTTTCAGGAGGTACTAAGCAATTATCAAAAACTAATTCAGCTGTATTACTAGCCCTCATACCGCTTTTATCATATATTTTCTGACCTACTTGATATCCTGCCATGCCTTTCTCAACTAGAAAAGTAGTAATTTGTGTACGGCCTTTATCATCTTCTCCTGTTTTTGCATAAAGCCAAACAATATCTGCAGGCGTGCCTTGATCATCAATTGCCCCATTTGTTATCCACATTTTATTGCCATTGATTAACCAATTACCATCTTCTTTTTCCACGGCACTAGTTTGCATTCCAAGTACGTCAGTTCCATATCCAGGCTCACTCATAGCCATACAACCTATCCATTCTCCGCTACATACTTTGGGCAGAATACGAGATTTTTGTTCTTCAGAACCATTTTGTGCAAGATTATTGACCATAAGTTGTGCATGTGCCAAATAAGCCAAACAAAATGCTGGATCTGAATATGATAATTCCTCATTCACAATTGCGACCGCAGTGGCATCCATTCCTGCTCCACCATACTTTTCAGGTACAGAAATACCAAGAAGTCCATATTCGCCTAATTTACGAAATAAATCGACATTGAACTTTTCATATTTATCATGTTCCAAGGCCTGTGGCTCAACTTCTTCTCTTACAAAATCACGTACCATTTCCCTAAGCATAGAATGTTCTTGTGTCGGATTTGCAATGTCAAGTTCTCGCCAGTCATCTACCATGTACTTGCCATGAGGCACTATCCTATGAGATATTCGACTAAAATATCAATTCCAGAATGCCGATTCTTCCCAAGGAAGTCCTATGGCAATGCCTATAATTTCCAAAATCACATAATTCCATAATAAGTAAAAAATGATTGTAATTGTGAAAACTGCTAAACTAGTGTTGATGACTCTTCTTTGGTTTTTCTTTGCATCGTTTAATGTACAAATTCCTCTTTTTCTAAAGTGGATTATTAATCCAGATGAAATCATAAAAAATGATATCAAATAAAGGAAATATCTGAAGGAAGAATAGTATAATGTCTCGGATAATGAATTAGCAGCCACTATTGCAGATGAGCCAGCAAATAATACCCAAATAACTGAGGGTAAACAGCATAGACTAGCTGTTACAGCAGAGAGGCCAATTACAGGCATCAACGAAGAGACGTCGTTGTTTCCCATATATCTAGGATGAAGTAATCAAATATATACTAATGTTTTTTAGGGCGTTACTCGCCTAGAATCTCGAGGGAAGGGTATTACTTCACGGATATGATCTGCACCTGCCAGCCAAGCACATACTCTATCTACTCCTAGTCCAAAACCTCCATGAGGGACTCCTCCATATCTGCGAGTATCAATATAAAATTCATATGGTTCACGAGGCGTTCCTTCCTCATCTATTCTTTCTAATATTTCATCTTCAGACCAAGTTCTTTCTCCTCCTCCTATTATCTCTCCATAACCTTCAGGTGCAAGTAAGTCATGACATAATACATACTTTGCGTCATCGGGGTCGGGCCTATGATAGAATGGTTTAGCGATTCTAGGGTAATGAGTCAAGAAATGGGGGACTTCAAAATCGGCCGTTAGTATTTTTTCTTTTGAATAATCAAGATCTTGTCCCCAGTCGATATCCACTCCCTTACTTTGGAGAATTTCCACTGCTTCATCGTACCTCATTATAGGATAATTACTATCTGCATATCTTGCAATTAAATCTAAATCTCTACCGATTTCATTTAATTCGTCCTCTCTTTCTTCCAAAAGACTTCTAGCTATAGAACGTACAACACCTTCTCCGTATTTCATTATTTCATCATTTGAGGCCCATGCTACTTCCATTTCGGCATGCCAAAACTCTGTAAGGTGCCTACGTGTACGACTTTTTTCTGCTCTAAAAGAAGGAGCAATTGTATATAATCTCTCTAAAGCAGGCATTGCCGCCTCTGCATAAAGTTGCCAAGATTGTGTCAGATAAGCCTTCTTTCCAAAATAAGGCACTTCAAATAATGTACTTCCTCCTTCAACCGCTCCGGCTACAAAATTTGGAGCCTGATATTCAAGAAAATCTTGGTTACGAAAATAAGAATGTATTGTGCCGAATATAGTTGAGCGTATCTTAAGCATTGTAGTCATTCTACTAGTTCTAAGATACAAATGTCTGTTATCGAGTAAGAATTCCGATTCCCCTCCTTCTGCTTCTAACATCGCTGATTCAGTTATTGGAAATGGCCTATCAGGATTGACGCTTCCAATTATTTCTACACTATTAACCTGTATTTCATAGCCATGTTCGCGGTCAGTAACTTCAACCGAACCCTTCAGAGTTATACTAGATTCGATTAATGCTGATTTAATCGAATCAAATGAATCATCGCCAACCGAGTCTCGCTTGATTACGCATTGAATTGTGCCAGTAGAGTCACGAAGAACTAAAAATCGAATCTTATTAGATCCTCTAGTCCTGTGAATCCAACCCTTTAATTCTACTTCTTGGCCATCGAAATTACCTTTATGGACGTCCCCAATCCAACAATCTTTCGCCATATGCTTCACACCCTACTATCTGTCTCAAGTGCATCACAGTTATGAAACTTCGATTAATTGTTACAAAATTTAGCGGGTCTGACGGGGTTCGAACCCGCGGCCGCCCGGTTAAGAGCCGGGCGCTCTACCTGACTAAGCTACAGACCCAACCCTCCGAATTGGCAAGGTAATTTAATCACAACGGAAAGAGTGTCATTATAATCTGCCATTTGGTTTGGTTAGAATTTGAATTCCAGATAAAGAAGAAAAAATTATTACATCGCAAATTCCTACAAATAAACCAACTTCTACCACTCCTTCGATTGAATTAATTTTCTTTTCATAAATATCAGGTTTTGAGATCATGGGGCCAAAATTACAATCCAGTATGTAGCCACCATTATCGGTGACAAATGGTTCTTCATTTTTCATCCTTAGATTTATTTTACCTGGACAGATATGAGATATTTTTTCTTTTGCTTCGTCCCAATCAGAGATTGACACTTCAATAGGCAGTGGGAATTTTCCAAGTGTGGAAACTTTCTTTCTGTCATCTGCCACTACTATCATTGCATTAGATGCTAAGGCTACTATTTTTTCTCTTGTTAGTGCGCCTCCTCCGCCCTTAATTAAATCAAAATTTGGATCAAATTCATCAGCACCATCTATAGTTAAATCTAATTTTTCTATTTCTGATAAATCTGATAAGGGGATACTTAATGATTCGGCTAATTCTTTTGTCGCTTCACTGGTTGGGACTCCAATTATCTGTAAATCTTCTTCTGCTATCCTTCTACCTAATTCAATTATTGTGTATTTTACAGTTGAGCCGGTCCCAAGGCCAATTTTCATACCATTTTTTACATATTTACAGGCGGCAATCCCGGCCTCTTGCTTTAGATTCTCTACCGCATCCATAGGATATCGTGAGTGAATAGGTGAATTATGATTTCCATAATGCTCACCATAAATAATCAGGATAAATTACAAACAAACAACCGAGAAGTTCATGGATAAGTGCCATCCGGATAGGATAGAGGGAGTAGGAGGGTCGCTGACAGTGTACGACACTGAGGAAAGTCCCCTCTCCAAGATGCAGGTGGTCCGGCGCAAGCCGGAGGCCCGGGAGGGCCGGCTCTGCAACAGAAACGAACTGGGCCAGGCGTACAGTGATCCTGAAAAGGTGAGGTTTCCTGAACTCAGCTGGAACGAGCAACTCCATCGGAGCAAGTCCAAGCAGGTCCGTATGGCATCAACAGGACCGGGTAGGATGCATAGTTGAATGCGACCAGCCGAAAGGTGAACAGAAAGGGGCTTATTCCCTACTCCCTCACCAAAAAAAATAGTTGATGCTATTGGAATTCGACTATTGCATCAATTGTAGGTTCTAAAGATACAGTGCCACTGCTTTCATAATCTAACCAGGTTCCATTACCAGTGATTCTAGACCTAAATTCATTATATGCAACTATCATAGTTGGCAATAGTATTGAGCTAGTCAATAATGCCAGAACCAATAATAACATCATCAGAATAAAGAAATTTTGTAAACCCGGTATTGCCACAAAAAGTCCTGCAGAGAGGCCCGCGCATGTTGTAGCAGTAGTTTCAAAAATCGTATGCCCGGTCCTAGAAATAGAAGTCACTATTCCTGAGGGGGTTTCTCGTTCATCTTTTATTCTATCAACGATGTGTATGGAATCATCTACTCCTATTCCGAATACTATAGTACCTATCATTGCAGTAAATACATTTACATTTACAGAGCCTAATTTCATGAGAATTGGCTGCCATAAAACTACTGCACCGACTGCAATCATAGTAAAAATTGATAATCTTGGAGAACGGAATAAAAGTGACATAATGAATAGAAGAATAATCATTGTTGCAATAGTTGAATCAGATTGTGCATCGTGTATTCCTTTATTGATATCTAAAGATACAGGAAGGCCCCCCGTTAAAAGAGAGTTAGAAACGCCATCTACGCCCAAAGTACTACAATCAAGAGCTGAATTGCAACCATCTCCTGTCAAATAAAAGTCTATAGAATCCCTTAAACTTGCAGCAGCTCCTAGATTAATATAAGGCTGATTTACATATACTAAGGTCTTAGTTTCGCCCATTCCCGTATCCGCATTCATCAACATCGATCTAATTTCCGGAGATAATGTATCGAATACTATATTGATTATATCTTCCCTACTAGAAACTGTATATGCCCAACAATCAGGGCGCAGAGGATTATTTGATTCATCCCAACATTCATCATGAAGTAGTTCCCAAAGACTTTGATCATACAACTCAAGACCTTCAAATTCGACATCTACATGTATCGCTTTCAGGATATTAACCAAACTAATTGTAGATGTATTCCTAATATTGTCTAAGTTATTTACTTGTGCATTCTCAATAGCATCTAAAATAGATAAGTCTCTTATTGGGGCACTTTCAGTAGGATTGACATAATTTGAAGCATCGACAATAAACATATTAGTTTGACCGCCTTTGAATTCGATACTGTATTCCCTGAGAGATTCATATGATTCTAAACCAGGAGGGACTTCTTCAGAAGAACCTGTAATATCTTTACCTAATTCCTCTGAAAAAATACTGATTCCACCAATGGTAACTGAACCCGCTATAAGTAGAACTACGATTGTATTTTTTAGAGGTATTTCACCAATTTTCCCCCATAATTTTGGTAAGAAAGAGCATAATAATACTAAACATAAACTAAAAGAAAAAAGGAATGCATTATCGGAATCCATATTGTTCAAGTCAGAAACGTAATTCAAAAATCTTGTAAGGAAAATATACATTGATACAGAAATAATAATCGCAGAAGGCCAAATTTGCTTTGAAGTTAATTCAAATTCTATTTCCCCTCTTCTATAACGAAGTAGATGGACTAATGCTGGAACCATCAACATAGAAAGAACGAAAGTTGATGCTATTCCCAATAAAAGAGTTGTTCCAACAGTTCTCATGGGCTCTATAGGAACTATTTGAGTCCAAGTCAAGACACTAAAACCGATTATTGTCGTAAGAGCGGATAAGAATATTGCATGCCCAGTAGTCCTTGCAGATTTGACAGTCGCAGTAAGACTTATGTGAGAGCCCCAAGGATCTATTTCATTGATTTGTAACCCATCTCTTTGCGCTGACCAAGCCAACTGTTTTTGTTCATCAATTAACTTGCTTCTATTCTCCTCAATTCTATTTGTCAAGTGAAGAGCATAGTCAACACCTAAACCAACTAAGATAGGTCCTGCAGATATTATCATAGGAGTAAGCATGATATCGGCTATTACTGTAGTTCCAAATGTTACTGCTAGACTCATAGTTATTGGTAAACCACATATAATTACAACCTTGGGATTTCTATGAAGTATGAACATAGTTAAAGCAACAAACAATAGACTCAAGGGCAACATTGTATCTACTAATTCTAAGTAAATGGCATCAGAAACGTCGTGTAGCACAGGAGTAAGTCCAGTAATTGTAATAGCATTCCTACAGAATTTATCACTAGGCTGAGTGAATCCTTCGTACGGTAATTCTCCTGGCAAATCTCTACAAATTGTATCTAGTCTTTCTGTATCCATTGTAGAAGTAGGATTCTCATAAGCCCTACAACGTAATAACTCATAATTGTCAGGTAGATTACAGTCATTACGAGTTAATTTTTCCACATACATCATAAATGCTTTATGATCACGAAGTTCTTCTTGGGGATTTTTTGGATCTGGCCTCTCATCTATGTCTGTATTGGACATATCAAATATTATGCCCATTACTACTACGCCAGTATCCCATATTCCATCTCCATTAGTATCACAAACTAGACTACTACGGCAACCTGGTCGATTCAGTAATTCACCAGAATTTTCCACATATCTGTCTATTCTTTCTTGTGCATCATCACCTTGAGGTATTGAATATCCTTCGAAAGGGTTTAGAGAGGCAAGAGTACAATCATCCTGGTTGCCTGATGGTAGTCCGTATTTTTCCGCGGCACAACTAAATCTATAATTTGATGAGTTGGCTTCTTTAATCATTTGAGCAGGAGACAATATCCATATAACTCCGTCATTTGTTCCTCTATCCGATTTATCATAATCTAATCCTCTCTGATATCCTGAAAGTTGAATATTGTTATCATCTCCCTCTATCCAAGAAATTTGAGACAATATATTAGCATCTGTGATATTCTCAGAACCTTTTTCAGATCCAGAAGCGGCATTATTAGTTTGTACATATAAAATTACAATATCAGTTGCCCATTGTTCACGGACATTTTCTAGAAGAACCGTAGAATCAGCACCATCAGGGAGATATATTTCCACATCGCCATTAATTTGGTGTTCAAAATCAAGTGCGTCTTTACCGATAAGAACTGTTAGAAGGAGCAATACAGCAATAATGCTTCCCGGACTTCTTAAGATAGTAGAATAAGTTAATTCAGTTATTCTAGTTGAAATAGCACTCGCAGTATCTGAAATATCATCATATAATTGCCCTAAGGTATCATATATTTCTCCTAAAAAGGTAGATGAAAGAGAAGTTTTTATGTTTGAATACGAATTACGTAATGGTTGTAAACGATTGAAGAAATTCTGCCAAAATATGGCTTCATCATCTAATTCATCTCCCTCGAAAGAGTCTGGCACATGTACGAGGCATAATAGGAGACAAATGAAGAGTTCGCATCATAAGACTGTAAAAATGATTTTAATCAATATAAAATTAATTTTCATAGAAAGAGATGGAATAATGGATAAACATAAGTAGGAATATTTGAAAGCATGAACTGTTGCCACTAGAATGAGAGATATGTCTAGAAGGAGGAGGAAACAACAATCGCAGGTTGTCGTCGATAATGGAGATTCAAGAATGACATCGTTCTTGGTGACATCTGGGGTGATTTCAGTAGTTATCATAATTTTTATTAGTATGGCATCGGATTATAAAATAGGCCCTGCAGAAGGAGAAATAATACCAAATATAGGAGGAGAAGTATATGAAAATGGAGAATGGTCTGATTTTGATTTACATTCGATGTTCGATAGAGGCTGGTCTGAAGGTGAAGATGGTAAGTGGATTTACATCCAGGTTCTAGATACTGATTGCCCATATTGTTACAATGAAGCGGACGAAATGAGCGATAGGTACGACTCTTATGGCACCAAAGCGGATTTCTTATCGGTTGTTGTTGAACTAAGTATTACAGGGCATGAAAGTTCTAAGGCGGAAATATCTGCTTTCAAGGATAAGACTAATTTTGGCACAGATAGCAATGATGGAGATGGATGTAATTCTGGTAGAAATAATTGTGCTAGTAGAGATGGAGGAGTACATAACTGGGAATATGTAGATGACTTAAATGGCGATTCAATGAGTTCCTGGGAAATCAGCGGAACTCCTTTTCATATCATTCTAAAACCAAATGGTGAAGTTGCTTGGAATCAAGCACAATCAGGATCTGGACAAAGTATTGACGATGCTTTAGCAATACTTTTGGGGGACTAATCATGCTTGGAGAATATGGTCCATTGATGATATTCAGTATAATAATTATCTCGGGGATATTAATTTCTAGCCCGCTTGGAAAGAATATGAAATTTCCACTAACAGATACTAGAAGGATGCTTGTGGGC
>Ga0315330_10000426_pt1 | contig 25786 bp, 35 predicted proteins | sample M140m34915metaG_FD_203453 | JGI IMG/M metagenome (GOLD analysis project Ga0315330, IMG submission 203453) | Ammonia-oxidizing marine archaeal communities from Monterey Bay, California, United States - M1 40m 34915 | ecosystem: Environmental > Aquatic > Marine > Intertidal zone | place: USA...
AGCATTGCTGGACTGAGGTAGATGGTAAGTGGGTATGGGATGCTGAATCTGGCGGTGCTGGTGCTGGCATGGTTATCTCAGAGACAGAGCCTACAGATAAGGTGGAGGGGATGCAGTGGCTGAACCCTACCACTGGCCTTGTCCTGTTCTGGGATGATGAGAAGTGGCTACAGATGCCCACCACTGGCGCGGCTGGCAAGGATGGCAAAGATGCTGTCTGGTCTGAGGACGCTAACGGCGCTAATTACACAGGCACAGTAACGGTCAAAGGCGAGCTACTGGCGTCTAAGGCTGGCGCTGGTGCTGGCTCCGTTTCTGTTGGGTTTCAAGCAGGCGCTGTAACCCAAGGCGAATACTCTGCGGCTTTCGGATACAACGCGGGCAAGGAATCGCAAGGGACAGGGTCTGTGGGTTTGGGCACTCAGGCTGGGGAAACAGATCAGTCGGATTACTCAGTGGGTATTGGATACTCGGCAGGTAGGACATCTCAGGGCGAGTACGCCATTGCTGTCGGTCAGGGCGCTGGCAGGACAGATCAGGGAGATTACTCTACGGCTCTCGGGGTCAATGCTGGGGAGGTCACTCAGGGGGCCGGATGTGTGGCTGTCGGATGGGCGGCAGGTCAAGAATCTCAGGGCCAATACGGTGTCAGCGTGGGACGCTACGCAGGTATGACAAACCAAGGTCTTAGCACTGTAGCGGTAGGGTACATGGCAGGACACGAAGGCCAAGGGGAGTCCTCTATAGCCATCGGCGAGAAGGCAGGCAAAACCAACCAAGGCGCTAACGGCATCATCATTTCTTCTCACGGCTCCTCCGCAGAGAATAGCGGCAACCCCAACCACATTTACATTGTTTCCGGTTCGGACAAGTACCTGTACTACAACGGCTCTACCGAATGGTACTTCGCAGGCGGCACCGTAAACGGACTCAATGGCTTCCGACAGAATGGCGCTCCCGTAATTGATGCCAAGGGACTTATCAGCACCCTATCTACCCTACGAAACGCCACCAAGGACGAGACAACTCTAAAAGGCATGAGGGACGCACTGGCTGACGCTATAGGTGGACTGATTGAGAACCTTGAGCATGAGATTGCCACACAGGAGATTTCAGAATGAGTGAGAGAGTTATCTCAGACCCCACAGTAGCAGGCTGGGAGCTTAATCCTGACACTGGTTACTGGATGTGGGCTGGTGGATCAGGTGGTGGCGGTGGCTCCATACAGGACGGAGACACAGAGGGCCAGATCACCACGTGGTCTGGTGATGAGTGGACGCCAGAGGGCGCTGTGGTTGTCTCTGGTGGCAATGTTGGTATTAATGTTGATACGCCCACAGCATCCTTAGAAGTTGTCGGGTACGACATGAGGCTTACAGGAGACTCTGGCTCTTTATATCTTGAGGCGGGTACAAACTCTTACATGACATCTACCGGAAGCATTTACCTGCGCCCCGGAGATCAGGCAGTAAACGGCATGATCATTAGCTCTGACGGGCGCGTAGATATTACAGGCTCCCTGTTTGTAAACGGTGTAGAGGTTGGTAGTGGTGGCGGTGGCGGCTTCTGGGTTGAGGAATCACCCGGAGTCATCAAGTACACCGGTACGGCTAAAGCTACTGATGTGGTTGCAACAGGATGACCAGCCCAACTACAGGGGAGGTGACATCTAGTCAAATATCCATGTCTACTAACGGATCACCAAACGGCTCCGTATCCTTGGTGTCTGCACCCAGTAGATTTGTTGCAGAGAAGGACAGCGGGGAAATTGCCTACTCAGACTTTAGGGGCAAGGCATGGCGTCAGGGCGCTGGTAGCCCGTTACCTGTTGGATACGATCCTCGCAAGGAAGGATATTACAGTAAGCCTAGCTACATTGAAGGAAGTACCGGATATATAAAAATTCGTCAGGAGATGAATGACTTTTATAACGGTGAGTACAAGGGGACTTTGCAGGCTAACAGCTTCTTCTACAGCCCCCCCGGAGATTTGTATTTTTCAGGAGAGTTTCAGGCCGGGTATCAAGATAACTTCAGTGGTCGCCAGAAGTATGGCTACTTATACATCTGGGGATACTCATCTGGTTACCTTTCCGGCAGTAGGGTTTCTATATTTCAGCTACAAAGGGAGTGGGGCGTAAAAACCATCAATAGAGAAAAAATGACCGTTCCCTCTGGATATCCTTATGTGGTTATGAATTTCGGCACTTGGGCTGACGGGAGGAACACTATCACGCCGGGTCAGGAGATTGTCGTTTGGTCGATATGGACAGATTTTAAGGTGGAGACTTAATAATGAAATTCACTTTTATTTTTAAAGAGTCGTTACAGCGTCCGCGCTTTGTAGATGTTGATGCTGACAGCTTTGAGTCAATCAGCACCAAAGATGTACCAGAAGAGTTTATGGGTGATTTCTTTTCCCTATATGGAGTTGTCGATTACTCAGGAGCGAGGACCGTTCCGGGAGTAATAAGTAATGGCAAATTCATTCAGGTTCCAAATGGAGACTACGGAGAGTTAACCCCAGCAGAGTTTTTTGAAGAGACTGCACAGCCTATGGAAGCCGAGGAGAATTGTTAATGAAGCTACTTGCCATCGTTATGTCTGCATTTTTTGTTATGGGGTGCGCCACTAGCAAGGGGAATGTTAGGGCGGCTCAACACTCAGCCGATCAGATAAGGATGGTTCAGGTACAAAGGGATGCAATCCTTCAAGAGAAGCACGCACAGGCTCAACTTCAAGTGGCACTGGTTGAGGCTCTTGCCCGTGTAGCTGAAGCTAACCCAGAACATGCCCCATCAACTGCTGTTGCCTTGGCTGTCATAGGTGTTAGAGGGGCGTCTACTGAGTCTCAAGACTCCCCTGTAGTGACCCTGCAAAGGGAGCAGAATGTGGGTCTTGAGTACGTCAAGGCACTGGCCCCTACAGTGGGAACATTGGTTAGCGGATTAGGTGTAGCCGCCATTAACGCATCGGTGACTAAGAATGCCCAAAACGCGAACAAAGAAATACAGATCAATGACCAGCAATCCGATGTTGCAATTGTTCAGGCAGTTGCAGGATTGGGTACAGCGGCTTCCAATAACTCTGGAATTACTGCTGGTGGTGATGTCTATCAGATGCAAGATCAGGCTCTTGTTGATAATGGCGACTATACGGATTCATCTACTGACAATTCGGATTATGAGCAAAACTATGCTCAGGACGATGCTTTCATCAATAACGGAGAAAACATCCACGATTCGGCGGTTAGTTTTGCGGGGCAAGATTTGACGCTGGGTGACCTGATTGCTTACCTTACAGATCAGGGATCACCTTTCAGCTTAATAATGGACGGGCAGGTGGTGGCCTCAAGCACATCAGGTACTGGCGAGACTGTTGTTATTGACTGCAACAAACCGCTTTTCTCACCCAGACCACCGCAGTGTACATAAGGATATAAGCTATGACAGGTTGGATAGTACCGGGAGCGCCGACAGACAGTACCGGCCTTAACCCACAGCAACAAAAGCAATTTAGCTCATGGTGGCTAGATCAGCAGTATGGCGGTGACCTGAGTAATGTAGCCGGTCTTACCCAAAACGAGAACGGGTACTGGCAGGGCGAGCCGGGGCGTAAATACGACATTAACCCAGAGACAGGTCAGAGAGGGGTGTATCAGTTTTTAAGTGGGTCTGGTGCCCCCGGTTGGCTAGATGTTACGCCTAAAAAGTACGGAACTTACAGCTACAAAGAATGGAATGAGGATGCGGGCGAGTGGGAGACAGTCATAAAGACTGAGGAGTTATCAAGAAATCGCCACGGGCTTTACTCCCCCAACACAACGTACATACAGCGCGGTCCAAATAGCCTCGGTGAGCACGTTAAATATACTCATAACCCCGAGACTGGGGAGGAGGGTGACTGGATTTGGCTTGGGATGTCTGGCTGGACTAACGTCAGGCCCGACCCAAATCAGAAGTCTCAGCCTGTAGGATCTCCTCAGTTTGACGGGACTACTGTTACTCAGGAGGAGTACGACAATTACAACGCGAGGAACGGCAACTCTAGCACGCCTCCCCCAACTACCACCACAGATACCACAACTACTACTACGCCTCCTGCTAACCCAACTACTGACTCTACGCCCCCTGTTGTACCCAGAACGGGGATGTTGCGACCACAGCAGGATAACTGGCTTGATGTGCTAAACAGGCAGGGAGCCAGCCTAGATAGCTGGGATCCCTATTTGGGGATGTTCACAAACAGACAGAACAATATTGATTGGAGCCAGCTTGGTAGCAATCAGGTGCAGTCATCCTTTGAATATTTAGCAGGAGATGGGCTGTTTCCCAATATGAATCAAGGCCGTATTTACGCTGAGCTAATGAGGAGGCTTGGTTTTGGAGGCTAACACCAGCTTAAACAATCCCCTTCTGTCTTATGCGGGTGTGCTTCCCGGCGACTTCTCTGCCGCTGACTTAGACTTTGATGCTTTAAGGGACTTCACCGGCCTAGACATTGGTGAGAACGAGTATTCCGCTCTGCACTCTAATCACCGTGGCTATATTGGAGAAGACGGGAACATATATCGCAAAGAGTTGCGGTACACCGGAGATGGTCAGCTTCCAGAAGGGTGGGAGGTTGGCGATGAAGTCCCTGACGATATGGTCCGTGAGTACACTGATGAGCGACTGTATTTCTGGAGTCCACCACAGGAGCTAGGCAGAGCGCCCAATAGCGAGGCGGCTCAAGAGCAGGCAATGGCTGGGTCAGGATACTTTGGCTCTGGCGGTTTATATACCAAGGCAGAGATTCAAGAGGCATGGGATGCCGAAGAGGGAATGGGGTATCTCAAGCAGTTCACCACATGGGACAAGTATTGGAGCTTTATAGAGCAGACCACAAAGTTATTTACTGACCCTGAATATAACGACATTACCGGCGGCAACATGACCTCTGGGAACTGGCAGGACAGCCCTGAGTACATGGCATTGCTTCAAGCTACAGGAGTGCCCACTCAATACATCAATGATGATGGTGATGTATTCAACTTCAACGGCACAACGTACGAGAAAGACTACAAGACCGATGACAGTATTCCCATTGGCGTAGTCAACAAGCTCCTGCTTGGTGGTGCATTAGGCTTTCTTGCGGCCCCGATGGTTGCTGGCGCTCTTACTCCTGCCTTGGGCGTAGCTGGGGCTAAAGCCGCCGCCGCTGGAATTGCCTCAATAGCCGCTCAAGCAATGACCGACGGAAAGATAAACTGGGAAGATGCTTTGTTAGGTGCGGCATTGGCTTATGGAGGAAATCAGCTTTCCGAGGCGCTTCAGAACTCTGGAGTGATGGGGGAGATTGGATCTTTTATTACAGAGTATGGGGACAATATTGCTGATGGCGGTGGTGAAGTTTTGACTGCCGCTTTTCAGGCTGGAGGCATGAGCATAGTTAGCCAGATGGTTAGAGATGGTGAGATTGATTGGAAGGGGGCGGCTATTTCTGCGGCTATGGCTGGCGGGACAGTCATGCTTGGTCGATTCCTCGCTGATATAGGATATGAGGGCAAAGAGGATGAGATCCTCCAAGAGATTTCTGTTACCGCCCAGCGCAAGGGTACGCAGGTAGGTAACGGTGTTTGGATGCTGGAAGATGGCACTGTCATTGGAGATAACGGCAATGTCTTAGGAAACATGAGTGACCTAGACCTTAATGGTGATGGTGCGCTTACTGGTAATGATCTAGCAAACATAAACCCCCGCACTGATTATGTAGCTCCAACGTATAGCAATACAACAGTCAGGCCGCGCAATGAAAACCCTCTGAATGGGGGCGGGATTAGAAGGCGTTACTACCTTGATGCAGACGGCAGGATTTACTCTGGCTCAAACGTCAAGCAGGATGGTAATGGGCTGTATAGCAGTATTGATGGCACTCGCCTAACAAGCCTGCAAGGAGTTTACGACGAGGACACTGGGCTGTATCTGTTCAAGGACGGCAACGGCAATATCACTCAGGTTGCCGATAAGAGCGGCAAAATTGTCAGTATCTATGATTCAGGAAATAAGGTCTGGACTAACGCTGATGGCACTCCAAATGCTGAGTACGACAGGTTCCTGACGGAGCGGTACAACAGTGGTAGCACTACCGCTCAAGACCTAAATAACCCGTTTGCCACCAGCAGAGATGACTATGACGCCTTAACTGGCGAGCAATTGCTTGATGACTACTTCGCAAAATATGGCTATGACAATCGCGAGAATATGCAAATCGCCCTTACCAATGGTCAGATGAGGGAGCTTGTAGACAGATTCGGGAGCGTGTCAGAACTTGAAGCGTACTTCCAAGAAAATGGCTATGGCATTCATCACAGTTCTGAGAATGGCTGGCGAATAGAGGCTGGGGTTGATACCAGCGATGGCGTATATGGCAATTTCACTGACGGCAGTTATGTCACAGGCATTTTGGGTGACCCTAGCGGCCCACAGGGAGCAGTCAGGTATGACCCCGATGGCAACCCCACCACGGTCAATGACACAACAACAGAGAATCCATTTAACAAGACAGACCCGCCGCCCCAGACTACGCAAGACACCACTAACAGCGGCAATCAGAATGCCGTTGTAGGCGGTCCCTCAACAGGCGCTCCAAGCACTCCGGGGAGTGGGGCTAAGCCGGGAGATAATCCAAGCAATAATCCTGTTACCCCTCCTGTTAATAACACTGGTGTAACTGACGCATACTTGGCTACAGTCGCCCAAATTACTGGGCAGTCTGTATCTGATGTAATTGCTCAGATCAATAACGGCACAACTGTAGCGGAGATCATCGCTAAAGCAGACGGCGATACACCAACACCTGCTCCTAACAGTACGACAAATGGCAATGTTACTGCCGATACTACCCCTCCCTCTGGAAGTACAACAGGTGACGATCCCGGTAGTGGTGACCCTAATAACAGTTCAGGCAATACCAGTGGGGCAAATGACACCTCTGATCCTGCAACTAACAACGATGGAACCGGAAGCTCTGGGACTGTGGGCGCAGGCGGCGATGATACTTCTGGTGATGATGACGGGACTACAAGCAGTGACGGCTCTGGCGGTAAAGGTGACGAAGGATCAGAGCAAGGAGAAAGCGGTAATAACACTGGAACCAGCACAGAAGGGCCGGGTACTGGCGCATCAGATGAGGGCTATGACGATGGGCTGGGTAACGGCACTGGGGATGGGATGGGTGACGGCAATGGCAATGGCAATGGTAATGGTAATGGTCTGTTTGGCGGCATTGGTGGTGATGGTGGAAGCAATACTGAATGGACCCCACTCTTTGGCGGTCCTAGATTTAACCCAAGATGGAGGCAGTTTAAGAGCGGGTCTTTTGCTCCCCAGCCTAAACAGCTACCCAGCTTTGCATCCCAAGATTACTCAACTCAGCGCATGGGCTTGCTAAGCCAAGCATATAAGGATATATCATGAATTATTTAGAGCTTGTTAATGGCGTCCTAATGCGCCTCAGGGAGCCTTCAGTACCCACTGTCAGGGTGAATGAAGACCCTGTTGTAAACCTCGTCAAGACCTTTGTGAACGATGCTAAGCGCCATGTAGAGGCCGCCCATGGCTGGAATGCTACAAGGAACCTATGGCAGTTTGGCACGGAAGCAGGTAAACCGGGATATACGCTTGAGCAAACATCGGGTGGTGCTCGCATTACTCAGGTATCAAGAACTGATGCTAGCAGGCACATGGATCAGTGGGACTTGAGGGCTGTTATTGGTCAGAAGACTGGCTCCCCTTGGCGCTGGGCATGGGAGGGCACTGATGATGCTGGTAACCTCATGATCCGGTTTGACCCCATCCCTGATGATGTATATCCCATCTCTGTTCTAGGCCATAGAAGCATGGCTGATCTAGCTGATGACACAGATGAGCTTAGGATCCCTGACCAGCCCGTCCTGTATTACGCCTTGGGCCTAGCCGCTAGAGAGCGTGGAGAGGTAGGTGGTCAGACAGCTATGGAGCTATTCAATATGGCTCAGCAGTACATATCAGACTCAATAGCACTAGATGCTAACCTCTCACCCACTGAATACACTTGGGCGGTAGTCTAATGGCACAACCCGTAAGACAGGTAGGATTAAGAGCGCCGGGATTCCAAGGGCTAAACACTGAGCTTTCTCCTATTAACGGGGATCCTGAGTTTGCCTTGGTTGCTGATAATGCAGTGGTTGACCAGATTGGCAGGCTTACTAGCCGCAATGCTTTTGCTGATTACTTGGATTTTATCGGCAAGAACAATGCTGAAATCACCAAGATGAAGCCCCATATACTTAAGCACAATGCCCTGTACGGCGCCCATGCTGAAACCCCTGTATTTGTTTATCGTGAAGGGGATACAGAAGAAGTTGAGCTAATGAATATGCTACCTGTAGGGCAGGGTAAAAGACTCCCTGTATACAGAGGTAGATCATTAGAGATTACTGGCACAGCTACCTATGGCGTAGCTATGGAGGATGGCGGGGCTATTGTTGACCTGACCCTCCCTGCTGATTATGAAGCTGATCTGCTGACTGCTGAGCTACTGGACTTCAAAGATGACCTGTTTCTTTTTGCCAAAGGCAAGCCGTTCTGCCGGTTAGACGGCACCTCATTTGCCCCTGTCACTGCTCAGGTAACAGACCTGAATGGGGACAAGGCTAGTGATATAGATGGTGACATTGCTATCTCTGCTTATGGTCGGCTATGGGTGTCTGGGGTTGATGGCGACTACCACACCATTCATTACTCTAGCCTTCTGGATGAGACACAGTGGTATGACGCCTCAGACGTTGATGGCTCAACAGGGAACACTGGGGGATTGATTGATGTCCGTGAATACTGGCCTGTTGAAAGTGATTCCGTTGTTGGTATCCACGCCCATAACGGCTTTCTTTATGTGTTTGGTCGCAACTCTATTCTTATTTACGCTAATGCTAATGCCGGTGATCCTGCTGGAGAGAATGGCATTGCCCTACAGGACGCCATAAGTAATGTGGGATTGGTACGCCGTGATGCTATATGCAATATCGGTACTGATGTTTTGTTTGTTGATGAGTCTGGTGTGCGTTCTATGGGTCGGGTGATCCAAGAGAAATCCACACCAATAGGCGAGCCTAGCTTAAACATCAGGCGAGAGATTCAAGAGGTTATCAGTCAGGAGATCCTGCTAGATCCAAGGTGGTCTGGTATCAGGATGGAGTATATGCCGTGCAAGTCGCTGGCTGTCATGCTCTGTACTGGCCTGAGAGTGGCCTATGTATTCCACTTGAATATGCCCTCCAAGACAGGGGGGTTCAAGGTAACCAGATGGACTAACTGCTTCTGGTCAGATAGCTGTGAAGTCAAGATGGAGGAGGGTGATGTTGTCTACCTTGGTGGTAGAGCATTACGCGGCCTGCTTAGGTATGAGGGCTATCTTGAGGGTGATGAGGTAGGTGTACCAGAGCCTTACATCATGCGCTTTGAAAGCATGGCACTTGCTTTGGGTGAGTCACCTATGCAGACATCCATACCTAAATCTATCCACATGGTCTGTATGGGGGAGTATGTTCCCGGTCAGGCCAATGCTCTTTGGGGCTTTTCAGATAGAATGATTGGCAATAGAGAGTTTACGATTGAGGTAGAGGGCGGTTCCAAATACAACATTAATGAATTTACTGATGATGGCTCAGGTGATCTGGCTGGATTCTACGGTATAGGCGGTCAGCTTTATGCCGGTTACAAGATAAACACCTCTGGCTCTGGTGAGCTATTCAGAGCAGGGCTTGAGGTAAAGGTTCAGGGTGGCAAGTATGCCCTGCAAGAGATTGATATTAATTATGCAATGGGGAGATTAACAGCATGAGCCTATTAACACACAGGAGTGCATTCTAATGGGGCCGGGACCGAATGGAGCAAGCTCCACAAACTCGCCTATAACTGGCGGCAGTCAGACATGGGGGCAATGGCTTCAAAGCCCGAGCGCGGCACAGCTTGGTGGTAGTCTTCTTGGTCTTGGCGGCAGTGCCGCTACGATCTATCAGGCTCTTGATCTTGCGAACGATACCCGCGATATGGGTAATCGCGTTCAAACCTATCTTGGTGAGCTAGGTGATGACCTCAATGCCAACACCAAGTTTCAAGGATATGGCGTTACCTCTGGGCTAGGGACTAGCGCCGTTGGAACTGATGGCTCTATCAACCTTGGGGTTGGCGGGCAGTATGGCAATGCACAAGGTGCGGCTGATTCGGCCTACCTTGCGGCACAGAACTTTGCAAACCAATCCGCTATCCCGGTGGAACAGCGACAAGATGATATATACAACTCAATCATGGCTATGCAGAACCCTGAACTTAACAGGATGCAGGCTGCACAGCAGGCCAATGAGTATGCAATGGGTCGCGGAGGAGTCCGTGGATCGGCGTATGGCGGCACTGCTGAAGATGCGGCTATGGCTAGGGCTAGAGCGCAAGCGTCCAATGAGGCGGCATTCAAGGCCCGTGAGATGGCTAATGCAGAGCGAGGGATGCTTGGACAGCTAACTGGTCAGGTTGGGCAGTTTGGTAATCAGTCTCTGCAAGCCTCTTATCTGCCGATGGGTACACAGATGGCCCTGCTAGATAGGGCGGCTCACACGGGTGACAGCGCCCAGACAGGTCAGCTTACTGGTCAAGACTACATTGCTCAGCTTGGTCTGGGTGGTGCTACCACTAATGTCAATGCTCATCATTCAGCCAATCAGCTTACTGGCAACCTGTACAACGCACTGCTTAGTAACTTGGGCGGCACTCAGGGATCAAATGGCTCCGCTGGTTCTGGCTTGCTTGGCGCTATTGGCGGGGCAGTCGGCGGGATTCAGAGTCTCTTTGGTCAGAATGGACCGCTATCTGACATCAGGCTTAAGGAGAATATTGAGTTCATTGGTAAGATGGGTGACCTCAATATGTACCAGTGGGACTGGACAGACAGGGCGTTAGACATAGGTGCTGGGTCTTATCCGACTTCTGGTGTGCTTGCTCAGGAAGTGGCAGTAACCCACCCTGAATCTGTTACCGCAGATCAGGATGGCTGGCTCCATGTTAATTACAGCAAGCTGGTTTAGGAGATAAGTAATGGCAGGTTCATCACAAGCAGGAAACCTTACTGGAATGCTGGGCAATCTTGCTGACTCCGTTGGCAAGATGGGAGAAGCTGGCAACCAGTATGTAGATACTTTCCGTCGATTGCAGGCCCCTAATGTAGACATGAATGACTCTGCCAGCCTGCTTAACTATGCAGATTACGCTAGACGTAATGGCTATGATGAAGAGGCTAAGCAGTACATGGTTCTCGGCTCTCGTCAGAAAGAGAAGGAGGTGCAGGAAGCCAAGGATGCGGCGAAAGCTGGGGTAATGAGGGACGCAATCAACACTGGCTCGGAAGCCATGAAGCTAGGTGAAGATGGGTTTCTGTCTGCGGTTGACAGCAGAATATCAGGCTTGCGAGGTCAGCTAAATAATACTGATGACCCCACTGCGATAGCGGAGGTTCAAAGGCAGATCGACAAACTTGAAAGCAATCGCGGTGATTTTGTTGTTGCGGCTGATAATGAAAATTCTCGCAGGGTTGTTCAGCTCGATAACACGCTGGCTAGTCTAAATAAAAACGATCCCCAGTATGCCGAGAAAAAGGCGGGTCTTGAGCGGGTAAGGGAAGACATCTTGGCAAGGGGCGGTGCTGAGACTGCGTATAACGCCAAGCGATTAGAGTTGATGGAAGGAGAAAACCAGCTACGCGCGGCTAGGTGGGGGAGAGCAAAGCCCGCGATTATTGCAGAAGCAATGGCGGCTGGAGCAGATGCAAGCGCATGGGAAAAGCTGGAAGAAAAATACGGCCAGTTTGCGCCAGAAATTGCCTCGGTAAAAGGCACTCTCATTGATAACGCCCTGCTGATGGAAGATCTGGCGGCGACAGATTACGACATTGCAAACTTTGACGAAGATGTTCGAGTCGTTAGAGATCGCATTGAAAATTCAGGAATGAGTGACCAGCAAAAAGCTGACGCTAACGATAGGCTTGATAAGGTTGTTAGAACAAATCAAACGTCTGGGACCGAATATGCCCCTATTGCTGTCAGGCAACTTAAAGCCGTGATGCCAAGCATTAGCAATGAAATTGCGCAGGCCAACTCTGCCGCCGCCGCCGCTGAAAGGCAGAGCCAAGACAGGATTGCGTTAGCGGTTCAGAAGGTTGAGTTGCTTGCGATGCAGGAGCCTGATCGCAATGAGGTCACATTCCGCGCCGAAAATCTGGCGTTAGCCGACGATGAGGAGTGGGATGACCTTGAGCCTGAAGAGCGATCTGACTACATGGACAAGGCAACCATGTCTATCAAGGATGACATGAGCGACCTGCTACTCCGAATGAACATTCGTGCAGGATTGGCAGAACCCTATGATGTCTCGGCAGAAGAGGCGTCCCGAATAAGCAAGCTAATTTCACAAGGTGTTGACCCGCGCAAAATCGCTACTGGCTTGGCTCTTGAGGGATATGACCCAGATCAGGTTGCAAAAGCGATAGCTGGCAAGGGTGGCCTTTCCATCGGGGATGCAAGGGAAATGCTGGAAGAAGTGGCTGTTGAAGTTGAGCGCGTTGATGGCTCAATTTATGGTGCGCAGACTCCGTACTACGATGTCATGGCTAGTCGGCGTAGGCGTGGTGGCAGGACGGCTGACCCTAACTCGCCAACAAATGATGCGGGGTCTAGACAAAGGGCGGCTCTGGCTGATCCGGCAAATCAGTGGAAAGGCATTGAGCTTACTCCATTTGTTAACAAGCTGAGCGAAGCGCGATCTAGGCAGGGTTCGGGTCAGGGTTTCAGGTATCCCGGCACGGCTGAATTGCTGGGAATGGGTCAGCAGGTTGAAGATTACTTTGGCCCCACTGAGACGCGCAGAGGAAGCCGCTAATGTCTCGTTTTCTTAATGAGCTAGAGGGAGAAGGGGAGGGCCGCAAGAGGCGGGGCCGTACAGAGGAATACAGCTCGCTCCGCTCTGGCCTTGTTGACCTTGTTGAGTCTGGTCTTGGAGTTGGTGATGAGTTAGACGGAATGATTCGCAGGCTGTCCGGTGACGCGGCAACCTACGAAGAAGGCATAGATCAGTCCCGCCGCGACCTTGATTACTTTGAGCGAAAAAACCCTACCGCCTCCAAGCTGATTACGGGTGCTGGTGTTGGCGCTTCTCTGTTTATTCCCGGCGCTACAGCGGCAAAGATTGCGCAGGCTGGCACAAGAACGGCTAGGTCTATCAAGATGGGCGTAGCGGCTAGTGCTGAGGGCGCGGCGTATGGCTATTTAGCTGGCAGGGACGAGGAGCGGTTTGATAGCGCGTTGCTTGGTGCTGGTATTGGTGGCGCTCTTGGTGCTGGTGTCGGAAGATTTTTAACTAAAGGCGCGGATGAATATGCGGCAGTTAAAAAGGCTGACTCAGAAAACATTGGTGTTGGCGGCGCTATTGGTGGTGATGAAGGATACAAGCGCAAAGGTGCTGTTGCTGAAAGAAGGGGCCAAAGGTCTGTCAACACTAGCGCGAAGAATCGAAAGATCAGAACCTATGCTGACTTTGGTGAGAATGTTCCTAATGATTTAAAGAGGAACAGCATTCTGGATACAGGAGAAGCCATCTCCATGACGGCCCGAAACTGGGGCATCAACAACATTGGCTTGCGTCCTACCGTGCTAGTACAGCGAGCTGAGCTGGGAATGCGAAAGGCTCGCAACGAAAACGATTTTCACTTTGCTGACAGTGAAGAGAAGTTCAAGCTACTGACAGAAAATCGCAAAATTTCCTTGGCTTTGTCCAATCTGGGCAAGCGCCCCATAGGTCCGGCTAGGAAAACGCTAGGCGAGATTGAAGAAACGGTCACATGGGATGACGTTTATCGTCAAGCCGATTCGGTTGATGAGCGAGAAGCGCTTGATCTCTATAAGACGGAGCTTGATGAGGCTTTGGAGCTGGACTTTGATGATTGGCAAGGGCCGATTGGGGAAAAGCTATATGCCCCAAGGTCGGCTTTTGGTGATGGCGCTCAGCCGGAGGCTCTGGAAATAGATGAGTATGGAGTGGTTGGTAATCTTGGCAATCTCAAGAACCCAGCAGAGGCGTTGCGTGAGCTGAGGAATGACATTTCAGATGCTAGGGTGTTGCGCATGACCTTTGAGGAGGCGGGTGTAGACTTTGCCGCTGTTTCTGGCAAAAAAAAATACGCTGGCCTAAAGAAGAAAAAGAAGCGCGAGCAGTCCCGCCTTGAAGCGCAGATGGAAGAGATTGAAAAGGCGGTAAAAGGAGAGATCCTTGCTTCTCCCGGTAACAACGCTCGCGTAGCTGATGCGGCATCAGCAAACATGGCTAACCTCATGCGCTCAGTTTATGTTGCGTCTCGCACTGGCGGCGACGCCCTTGGTGCGCAAGCTAGAAAGGCGGCATCAACCGCCCTGCTCGCCACCCCTACAAACGCCGTGCTAAACCTTGGCGAAACCGTGACAGCGCCCGTAGTGCAGAATGGAATCTCATCGGCAGTCAGGTCTTTCCCTCAGCTTATTCGCTCAGGGATTAGAAAGCAGTTAGGCAAAGAGGATCAGAAGTGGCTGAATGCTAACCAGCTTGGCGTTCCTGACGATCAGTTTGCTGGCGAGCTAATGAATGCTGGGAAAAAGGGGTTCAGCAAGTGGCTGACTTGGGCATCTAAGGGGCTGTACAAGTACACAGGGACCAGCGGCTCTCATCGTATGACTCAGGAGGCATTGGGTAACTCTGCCGTGAAACGCGGCGCTTCTCTTGCCAAGGCGGGAAAACTTGAAAAGCTCCGAAAGCACAAAGGAATGGATGGCCTTACTCAGTCAGAGTTTGACTCCACTGTTCGCGCCCTAAAAGATTTCGATGAGCTGGGCTATGACAAAATGCCTGAGACAAGCCGCAGATGGCTGGGGAATTTTGCTGGTGCGTCGATGGACGAGTGGCAGGCCATCTCCCCCATGTCTATGCCCAAGGCTCTCTTAGACAACCCCAACGGCAGGGTTGGCTACTCCATGTTGAGCTACATGATTATCAACATGAACAATGTTGTTAACAATGTTGGTCGGAACATAATGAAGGTCAACAAGTACGGCTTGAACTCAAAGGAGGGTCAGGAGGCGTTCCGTACTGCACAGAAAAACTCTGCTAGTTGGTTGGCTATGTTCGGTGTGTTCGCTGGCATCTGGGACGATATGCGGAACACCCTTATTGCTGACAATGATTACGAGGCAGAGAAGATACTGACGTTTGAAGGAGTATCAAACGCGGCGCTCAATCAAATTGCCTCCAACCTTAGCGGCGGTCTTATGAATATCAGGGCCGAGCAATACGGTGGTGAGTTAATAGATCCATTTAACCCTGCGCCTGTTGGTCTAACCAGAGACGCCTTAAATGTTGGCGCTAATATGATTGGCGGTGTGTTTGGGGGTGAGGTTAATGTCCCGGCGGCGGCGCGATTTGTTGAATCCTCCGTACCGGGATTTAGTCAAGCCAACAAGCTATCCCGCATGGGTATGCTAGACCCTGATAACTTTGAGCGACTGCTTGAGGGCAAGAGGTTCCGTGGCGAAAAGCTATTGAGCGAATGATATAAAGATACCAAGCAAGTTACTTTTCCTTGCGATACCCCTGACTGTATAACTCAATCAACTCCACTAGCTCAGCCGGTGGGGTTGTACCTTCTGGATGCTCAATGACTACATTGAAGATGATCTTTCCCTCATCGTCAGTGAACCACCACGTTTTGTCCGTCCATCCCGAAATCATAACCACTCCGATAGGGGTAGCACCCCGGTTACACCACACTCCCTAGCCTGTAGGCACAGATCATACTGCCCCTTCCAGTGCTTGCTCAGCTCTCCCTTGCCCCCGGTCTTGCGATACATCTTGCCTAGCTGGGTATCATCCCTTAGCTCTCGCAATCTCTCCCACTCCCAATCAGTCAGGAGTCGCTCTATCCAGTGACCGCTTTCAATACGGTGACAACCCATGCAGGCTGGTCGAGCATTGAGGGTGCTGAACCTCACACTCCAATTTCCTCTGGAATAACCGTGGCTACAATCTAAGCCCCGATGATTGTGGTGATACTTCTTTCCACAGCGGCAACAGGTCCAATCGTATGCCTCTCTAATCGACAGGCTGAACCACTTATCCGCTTGGGTAATTTTAATTCCGCCCATGCTTCCTCCATAAATATCTGACATACCAGCAAGCAAACCATACTTGCCAGATAACTACCGTTGCATACCAAAGATCATACAAGGGCTGACAACTCCATAATCAGGACAAGCGAGAGGACGCCTAGAAACGCCCACAGCGCCTCCGAATCTAGACCCACCCCATCGCATTGCTCCTTTAAGAACGTCCACCAGCGGCTCATATACGGCCCCCTGTGCGCTGTCCTTGGAATAGTTGTGGCATTTGCATGGCAATCCCTGTGTTCTGGGCTAGTGCGTCAAGCAAAATCTCCACTGATTCGGATAATTCCTTGGTGTCAAGGTCGGATGAATGTTGCTTGCCGTACACCTTCTCCAGAATCGGCAGGAAAAATATCTCCTTCACCGCTGTTTCGGAGTAGGGAATCTCCATCTTCCCCCAAGGGTGGGATCTGGTGTAGCCAGCGTCATTTAATTCCTCTGCAATCTGCCGGAACAGGAGGTGGATACTTGCGTTCTGCTTGCTGGATCTTGTCTCACGCTTGATGGAATACCGGCGCTCAGTACCCTCCTCAAGCTGATCCATAACAAACTGACAAAACCTATTTGCCGCATCACGACTATCAACCAGCCAGCTTTCGCCACTCATACCTGCCACTCCTCGCTGGGCCTGATAGTTTCCAGCACACGATCCTCTGGCTGGCGCTCACTGGTACGCTTGACGCTGAGATCAGGCATTACATGGGTGGGTTCTTTGAAGTGGTCAGCCATAACGTGAGCCGCCTCCAGTGCGATCTTGATATCCTCGTATTCCATTACAAAAACTCCACAGCCCGGAGCCTTCTCTGACTTGTTGAGCAGAACGCTCTGGATTTCTGGTGTTGCCACAGGCCCACACCACCCTCGAATTTTCCCCCTCTGTGCTTGCAAATATTCAGCGTCAGGCATGGCTGGTTATCGTCGTAATCAGAATTGGTATTGATTGCCGCCGCCTTGTCCTTGTTATGCCAGCACATCAGGACGTTATTGCAAATGTTAACCAGATTGCTGGACCCCATCGCTTCGTACTTGGTTGGCGGGGTAGCCTCCCCACCCTGAGATCCCGGCTTGCGGGCATGATGAACCAGCAGGACAACCAGTTGCTCGGACTTGGCGATGGCCTGTATAACCTGAGTGAAGTCCTTCTCGGCCCCGTAATCCTCTGAGTCAAGGCCAACCATCATCAGGGCGTCGATCACCACGATGTCACAGCCCATGTCGCTGAACGCAAAGGTCATTGCGGTTGCGTCTTCAGGCCGGATGGCATCAACCCTGTCGTAAACGAACAGCTTATCCCGCGTCCACTCAAAGAAATCAGAGCGCCACTGCTCGCTTGGGTTGCCAGTGGCAGATCCGATATCAATTAATTGATCCATGATCTGCGGTAGCTCTAGCTCCAGACTCGCAAGGCCAACGCGCTTACCCTGTATCATGCAAGACAACATGATCTGTGCAGAAATCGTGGACTTGAAGTGACCAGAGTAACCAGCAAGCATGGTCAAGGTTCCCGGCTTCAGTTCAAACAGCCCGGATAATTTTTCCCAAGGCATGGCAATGCCACCCTCATGTTGCTTGGCTCGCCACTCATCGTAACGATCCTTGTGGTCAGCAGGAGTAATGATCTCTGCATTAGCCAAGGGAGCGAGGCGCTTGGCTACATCGATAGAACGGAAGTCAATCATAGCCACCTCTGCTTGGGCTGAGCATCGCTGGTCTGTTTGTTAGATCGAATCCAGTTGCGGACAGCAGACTTCCAGCATTTCATTTTGGACTTGCCAACAACCCAGCCCTTGGATTCGTAGAAGTCAACGAAACGCTCTGCTTCGGAAGGGTCAGCGCCCCTCTCGGAGAAGTAATCAGACGCCTCTGAGACTGTGGGTGGTTTAAATCTAGCTGTGGGCGAACGCCCCTTATGTTCTATGTTGTTATCATGTAGAACATCGTACGATTTCGTACCCTCTGAGCGTTCGATTCCGAACCTTGCAACAGGCGATTTCGTACTATGAAGAAACTCGGGGGCTACAGACCAGTACGTTGTTCGATTAAAGTGTTCAGGGTGGCGTGTAACTACATGACCAGCCTCAATTAACGGCTTCATTACGCGCTTCATCTGGGGTACAGACAGGTATGGATGCCACTCAGCCAGTGATTCATAGCTGTGTCGAACCCACCACCTGCCCTCAAAATGGTATTCATCTCCCCCTTGTATTGCCCGCTGAGTCTGAAGGTAGCCGAGGTTGTACAGGACAGTGGCCTGATTAATCCCTAAGCGAGCCGCTACCTCTGGGTCAAAGTGATGTGTCATGGCTTGATCTCCTTGGTGAATGAATCCGCAAGGGCATCAGCTATCCGGCATCTGTCTGGGTCAAGTGGGTACTTGCGGGCGAGGTCAATCATCTCTTGCTGGGCGCTGTACTCAGCGCGCGAGAGCATCTTGCCTAGGAATTGGCAGGCTATGCTGTAAGCCTGTTGGGGTTCTTTGTTTCTGCTTCGTTCTAGCGCAATCTTTGCGGCCTGTCTTTCATACTCATCAAGCCTGCCGCCCTTGGTGTATGCCGCTACAACTTGCAGTGCTATATCGTCGTTGCTCATGTTGTTTCTCCTCGTTTAAGTAAGCGCCGGTTTTGATAACCCAGTCCGGCAACTGGGTACTGAGGGGTCTAGGAGTAGTTGCCCCCCTCTGTTTCGCTAGTCACTGTGAGCTAGCTGTCCTGCTACTTTCGCCGCACCGTGACGATCCTTCAGCGCTCCAGCTTTATCAGACGGAATCGCCGGACTGCTAACCATCTTCTCTATGCGATCAGAATTGGTTTTCAGTGCCGTCCGATTTGTCTCAACAGCCTTCATTGCGTACAGGCTCATCAGTAGATCAGGGCAGTCGGCTTCACTTACAAAGCGCACTCCAACTGCGCGGCCTTGAAAGCTACCGTTGCCAAAACAAACGATGCGTCCAAGCGCAATCTTGTTGATTGCCTCTTGGTCATATTGCTTTGGCGTTAGCCCGTCCTCCCTGTACTCGCCGGGGATGATGTCGCCCACATTAGGAAACGATGTGCCAGCATCACGCTGATAAAATCGCTTCGATGTGTAATGGAATTCCATTTCCAATTCCTTGGCGGCGGCTTGGCAAATATCACGGAAGCTAGAGGAGACAATGTTCCCCACCTCCGTCATAATTGTTGCCCGCATTGCTGAGCTGACAGCTTCTTGAACGCTGTTATCAACAATTTGCTCCACAACCTGATCGATTGTCGGGGCAGACTTGCCCATCTCATACAGTTCAGCTACGGCTGTAGCGGCTTCAGACACCATCCTTTTGCGGTGGGTCATTCTTTCTCTGTTGGTCATTACTGACCTCCTATCATCTTGACGCTTTCGCGTACTTTCTGGGCAGGTTTTTTATGCAGGTTAGCCCGTAGTCCTGCGCACCGAGACTCCAAACCAGATAACGCTAGGTTCAGAGACTCCAGTGATTCTTCGTCGAGGTGCTTGGCAAACTTGATGATCTCTGCCAGCGCCAGCCCTTGTTGACTGTCATCCGTCAGCAGTTTGCTCAGTGAATTGGCAAGGGACTTTGCTTTGCGGTTGATCTCTGGCAATTCCTCTGTCTTGCCAAGAGGGTTAGCCGCTCTCCAAGCCTCCTCACCAGCGCTCCGAGTGCTGATGGTTCCTTTGCGGAAGCCGCTTGAGAGAGTTCCCGCCACCTTGCCGGCCTTGTTCTTGGCGTCCTTCTCAGCCGCCCTTGCCGCCACTTCATCGCCACGCGCTCTAGCTAACTTGGCGCGCGCTTCAAAAGGCTTGCTGTGACGGTTGACCAGCGTGTTAGTAACTGACGCCTGCTCAGCCGATAATCCCTTGAATGTTTCTGCCTTGGCCTTTCCAGATTCAATCAGAGCAAGGGACTGAAGCGCGGTCTTGACTCTGTACTCATTCCAACCAAGGAATTTGACCAGCATTTCAGCGGTATACGGACGTTCGGTTGGCGCCCCCCGAACGTCCCCGATGGTAAATGCAGGCGCGTATCGGATAGCTGTCTTTGGCGTGTCCTTTTTCATTGGGCCAAGGTCAATGCGTCCAGCGGCATAGCCCTTGACAATGGCGCGAACAGTCTCCTGCTCAACGTCAGCATCGGAACCCCACTCCTCCATGTTCTCAGCCGCCATGATCTTTGCCATCTCTGTATCTGACAGATCACGGATGATGAAATTGAATTCCTTGGTGGCGGGGTAGACTGATCTCAGGGCTTCAAGCCGGTGGTGTCCGTAAGCAATTTCGATGCCGCCCTTCACCTCCCTAGCTACGATATTCTCCCAGAAATCAGTGTCCTCAATAGACCGCTTGAGGGCTTCCAGTTTGTCCTGCTTGCAGGGGTAGGTTTCCATGTCCCGAAACGGATTCGGGTGGACGCTTTTCAGCTTCACTTTCATAATTAGTTACCTTTCTTTCGTTGCCGGTGAGCTACCGGCTGAGCATTGCCACAGTCTGCGGCGAATTAGGGCCAGCATTTATCCGACAGGGGCTGGCTAACCTGCGCTCGTGGATGAGGTTCCACCGGATGCATTGACCACTCAGCGATCTTAACTTTCTCGCCAAAGCGGTTCTGAACGGAGACCATCTTGGTCCTGATAGCGTGTCCTTCCGATCTCAATTCAGAGATGCGAGCGGGTGCTTCCAGTACGCCTAAGCGTGACCAACTGATGAGTCTAGTGAGAGTGTTTCCTGACTGGAGAAATCTCAGAATGCGTTGCTTCTGGTTTTCCATTATCTGATCCTCGTTTAGTAAGCTGTCAATAGAATTATCAAACCCCCGAACAATTGTCCAGAGGTTTTTAATTAATCCCAATCAAGGTTCTTTGAACCACCACCCTGACCACCCTGTCGAGGCTCAATATCAAAACACTGGAGCCACCCCTCAAACTCCTTGCCAACAGGCACGGCGTCGAGCTTCACTTTGAACTTGCCGTTACCCTCCATGAGTACCCCTACCTGTAGCCAGCTTGTCTTCTTCTCGCCGGTCTGCTTGTCGGTATACTCTCCGCTTGGTGCCATTAGTTTCTTGATCGCTTTCATGCTTGGTTCTCCGCGTAGTTTTGCTTCTTCGTTTGAGCGACACACTTACCGACCAATCCATCTGGCCTCAGCAATGCCACTTCTTCTGTAGTCCAGACGCCACCCTTCGATGGCGCACGGCGTAATGCCTGCATGGTTTCTTCGTTGAAATCCATATAGATTCCAGCGGCGGTCATGTAATCCTCCTCCTGCATGGCGGTCTTCATCATGTGGATTTCGTCGAGGTTTTCCCTGACCGCATTAGCGTGGGCAAGCAGGGCTTGGTCTACTTCTTGCTGGCCTTGGGTGTTGATTGCGTTCACAACCTCCTCAGCGCTCGCGTATGCAACGTCACCACCTAGCCCAATGGATGCCAGCGCCCTACCAAAAGCGCTTGTCTCGCAGTTCTCCATGGCGCTCGTTTGATTGATGCGACTTGCACTCCGATCCTCCTCAGCCAAGCCACTACCCATTATCGACCCTTCTGCGTTGGTGATTATTACCCTGACAATAACCCGCTCCGCATCGTGAAAAATAACCTCGGACTGCATTCCCCAATCAGGATGCTGTTCATTAAAATCCTGAACGCGGGACACAATCAGCCGGTAGCTTTTCCCCTTGATGTCAACAACACCTTTTTGTTTAGCCATTACGATATCCTCCAGATTCTTACGGATGTTTCAGATTCAGTCCGTCTGCTCAGCCTGTATTCTTCCGGTTTCACAGGCAACCAGCCTGCTAGCTTCCCGCTCTGAACAGCAGACATTACTCGGCCTACATCCTCGGGCGAAACGCTGAACGAATCGCCCACCTCTAGCTCGGCAAGCCAAGCAAATTTACTACCCCGTATGCGTTGCTCGGGCCACATATCCACATCTTTTTCTACTTGCGGTTTAATCATTGTCGCTTCTCCTCATTGCTGAATTAATAAACCATGTTGCACGGGGCGAGTCCCCGCCTATGTTCCAGCGGATAGGAACGTCAGACTCCACGGCTATCCCGCCATCGTAATATTTCCAAGCGTAAACAGTGGCGCGCACCGCTTCCCCTTCCGCATCAGTAAAGATCAGGCCCCACTCATGCGATACCTTTTCCTCGGGGTCACGATCAATCCAATCAGGTTTTCCAAATGCGTGAACCAGATCAGAGTATTTCGCGGTGGTGTACCCTTGCAGGCAGGTTCCGGTAATGTCCCCACACTTCTCAAAATCAAACATAATTATTTCCTCAATTAACCAAGCTATAGGCGGCGATCAGGAAGACCAGAAACGCCACCGCTCCAATCCAATCGGCGCTCATCCGTGCGCTTCTCGGTACATTTTAATCAGGTGGTCTGCCGGTTCGTCGCTGTCGGCAAACTCCCACCCGTCACCCTCTTTTTTCCCCTCATAGGTGACACCTGAGTAATCAATGTCCCAACCATATCCACAGGTATCATCGGATAGGGGCCAAATGGTCGCGGCATCCCAGTTAAATTCCTCATCTGGTATTTCAATGATGATCTTCATATTCCCACCCCTTCGCTATAGTCTGCGGTCTGCTCTGCTTCCATTGCTTGGCGCGTGATCTCTGAGCGGGCATCCTCAGTGAGTAGGATCTGATCCAGATATTCACGCCCCTCCCAAGTGAACCCGCGCAACCATAGGCGCGCACTCCATACCATCGAATTAATCTGCTCGGGCGTGAAGCTGGCGAGAGTTTTACCCCGCGCTTTATCCATCGCCCCCCAATAGTGGGCCGCATCCTCTTGCAACCCGTGAACATATCGGCTCATGTTGCTCATGCCATACCCCTCCGTTTGATTTCTTCCCACTGTGACAGCGGAATCTGTACGCCCGATGCGTTATCAATACCGCTCGCGCCTTGGCAATTGATCTGCACAAATGCGGGGTGAATCTGCGCGCGCTTTGCGTCTTGATCTGCGATCACGCTGGTGATTAATCGACCCTGATATGTCAGCCCCAATTCTTTAATCGTTTTCATTGCTCTCCCCTCCGTACTTTGGCTAGGCATTTACCAATAATGTCGCGCACAATCTCGCGCGCCTCATAATCTTGCGCTATCTGTGCTGATAGGTTTGCATTCATGGCGAGATTCATTCCCACTCGCTTTAGTCTCACCAGTTCTTCGGCCTGCGCCAATGTCATTTGAGCAAATGCGCGCGTGATTAAATCCGTCGTTTGCTTCAGCCCGATTTGATAAATGATTTCATCTGACATGATGACCCCCTTACCAGCGCGAATGCGGGTTGATGGTGTAAGTGAAGTCGCGGTTATCAATCCCGCGCTGTCGGTCCTGCGCTTTGATCTTATCAACTGCCGCGCGCTTACCCTCTGCGCGGGTCTTGGTGATGATGTAATCAGACGGGTCTGATACTGAGCGGGTTTCGATGTAATAGAATTGCATGATTATTCCCCTTTGATGAGCAAGTCTTGCGAAGTTTCTTTGGTGAGCTTGTAAGTTGCAGACAGGCTGAGCTTTTCCGCATACGCTTTCAGCGCTTCGGCTTGGTCGTAGAATCCCGCGACCCCTTTCCAATCTGCCATGATTTCGCACCATTGATAGACGCGATAGATCGTGGTTGTTTCTGGTTCTCTCAGTGTTTCGATTGTCATTGTTCTTCCCTCATGTTGTGAACGGTTTGCCATCTCTGGCACCCCTTAACCCGCGCGGCGTCATCCGGTGCGGGCGTTGGGTTTGGTGTGGGTTATGCGGCCTTTGCCCAGTACCCGTATACCATCTTGCGAGTGCTGTCGAATGTGTCGTGACAATCTCCATCGATCACGCAGACATAGTGTCCGGCTTGTCGCGCGATGTAGGTTCCGCTGGGGAGATCCTCCGCTCTGGCTTTGCGGCCCTCCAGCTTTGGCGCGGCAACCCAGTGCCAACCGATGCTATTTAGCGCGGCCTCATATTCTTTTTTGAATATTCCGCGACTCAGAGGGATGGATACAAACCCCTTTAAGAGTTTTTCGGCATCGGACCAGTTCATACCGGACGCGATTGCTAGTGCGCGGGTTCCGCAATAGTGCTGACCCTTTCGCGTGGTGTTACCGTCATTGTAAATATGCATATGCATACCTCGTTTTGGTGAGCGCTGAATCGGTATTGATTCAACAGGTGCAATAGTAATACATTGAAATATGTTTGTCAATAGGTGTGTGAATATTACCATTATGGTTTAGGTAAGGGGAGATTACCTCCCCCATCTCGCTAATTGCTTTTCGGTATCGCTACCGTATAGGTACGCGCGCCGGTCATCGCCTCGCCTCGCCATCTCGCTATCGAATCGGTAGGCCAATGCGCGCATAAATGGTTGCGAACAATCGCATGACGGGCGATAGCTTCCACGCGATGCCACAAGATCAGCCAATGATTTAAAGCCGGTATTGCGCGCGATATGGAGATCAAAACGCTCGGGTTCCATTTCGGTATAGATGCTTGTGTACTGCATATTTAACTCCCCTTTGTTGGGGCCGCTCACGCGGCCTCGGTTTGGTTTTCAGGTTGCAACCCGTGAAGATGGTTGCAGGCATCCTGCGCGAGCTTGCCAGCGCTGAAAATATATTTAGTGTCGGATTTCAGGGCCGCAAGCCAGTTGCCGATATATTTCACATGGTCAACCCGCATGGTTGTTTCAATGCCCAGATCCGCGCACATGAGCATCGCGCCGATTTCCGCGACCAATTCTTCGAACGCATACCCGCGCTTGCTTCGATCGTCTGAGCGATTACAGCGTGACTTGTGGCCGGTCCAGTGTGTCAGCTCATGCAGGTAAACCGAGTAGTACGCCTCGGTCGCTGTGCGGGTGCTGGTTGCGTGAAATAACTCTTTGCGTGGCATGGTAACGGCGTCTAGAGCGGGTGCGTAATATGCGCGGCCCTGATCGCTGTGCGTGATGGTCGCGCCAAGGTTTGCAATGAACGTTTCAACATCCGCGCAGGTGTCAACATCCGAGCGCTTCTTGATCGCTGGCGGAGTCCATGGTTTAGCCGGAATTGCCGACTTGTGACCCCGCTTTAGTTTGGCGTCCGATTCAGGGGTGCGGAGCGTGACAGATTCAAACGACCAAACAGCTTTTGAAGTGAACCCGCCAACTCTCCACTCGTCTTCGCCGCTAACGGTTTTCTCGCCGTCAACCTTGAATTTTTTAGGCATGGCAAGATAAAAGGTTGCGGAGTCTGTCACCTGATAGCCTAGGCGCGCCCAACCATCATATGTGCTGTAGAACGTCACGCCCATCATCATTGCAGTAAACGCATTGGTTCCGGTTGCCGCGTGCCCAGTGTCGGGATTGTATGGTCTGCAACCTGTAGACTTGAAAGGCATCTCGAACGAATTCGGATCAAAGTCCGGCGCTGATACCGCATCGGCAATTGCCTGCAGTTTGTCCGCGATCTGATCGTTTAATCGTGCTGTATGGTCAATCTTTGACATGGTTATATATCCTCGTTTTATGAGCGGTGATCAATCCCGTATCAATCACCATATG
>Ga0315330_10000427_pt1 | contig 25782 bp, 23 predicted proteins | sample M140m34915metaG_FD_203453 | JGI IMG/M metagenome (GOLD analysis project Ga0315330, IMG submission 203453) | Ammonia-oxidizing marine archaeal communities from Monterey Bay, California, United States - M1 40m 34915 | ecosystem: Environmental > Aquatic > Marine > Intertidal zone | place: USA...
CACTTTATGCGCTATGAAGTCCCTGAGGCTGACCGCCAAGCGGCAAAGGCGGGAGAACCGATCGTGTTTGGTGTGGAGCACGTTGCCTATCCGTGCGAGCCAGAGCCAGTCTCTGATGTTGTGAGAACCGCGCTCACCGCCGACTTCACCCATTAGGGCCAATCGTCCTGGTAGGGGCTTGCCCCTGCCAGGGATGATCCCTATCCCTACCCAGCATTTCAGGGGTCATCTAACTGAATAGCAGGTGTGGAATAAATAGCAGGTGTTGAATAAAGGGTCGGTGTAGACTCAATAGCAGCAATCGAGAGTAAGGTTTTTCCTGAACGGCGGGTTTCCCTCTATACTCATCAAAAGAGATGATGTCCAATCATTGGATGAGCGAGGAAAGAGATGAAAAAAGCGATTAGATTGAGACTGGCAGGGTTGGTTTTGCTACTCCTGTCGACGAGCTGCGGCATTAATAACCTGCCCACCTTCGATGAAGGCGTCAAAGCTGCATGGTCACAAGTACAGAATCAATATCAGCGCCGCGCTGATTTAATCCCCAATCTGGTGGCTACGGTGAAAGGCTATGCGGAGCAAGAGCGTGAAACCCTCCTTGCGGTCACCGAGGCACGGGCTAAAGTGGGCTCGATGCAGGTTGATCCGGCTCTGATCGATGATCCAGAGCGGTTGCAGCAATTTGAGCAAGCTCAAAGTCAGTTGAGCGGCGCCCTGTCCCGGCTGATGGTCGTGGTTGAGAAATACCCCGATTTAAAATCAAACCAGAATTTTTTGGCGCTGCAGTCTCAGCTCGAGGGCACAGAAAATCGAATCAGCGTGGCCCGGCGGGACTACATTAATTCCATGGCGCAGTACAATACGGAGCTGCGAACCTACCCCGGGAAGCTTTGGCATGGCTGGCTTTATCCGGAGCTTACCGTGCGAGAAGATTACTACGAGGCGACCGCTGCCAGCGCTGATCAGGCTCCGGTCGTGGCGTTTTGAAAATCCGTTTTTGGACGGGATGTTTGCTCTGGCTCGCCATCAGCAGTGCCCTTGCTGCGCCGTCATTCCCGAGTTTGACCGCGAGGGTTGTTGACCAAGCGGGAATGATCAGCGCCCAAGACGAAGCTTCGATCGCCCTAATCTCCAGTCAGCTTGAAGCGGCCACCGGCAATCAATTCATTGTTGTGACCTTGCCAGACCTCGGCGGCGAAACTATTGAAGCCTATGGCTTTCAATTGGGCCGGCATTGGGGGATCGGTCAGAAGGAAGAAAATAACGGGCTGCTGCTAATTGTTGCAAAGGCAGAACGGAAGATTCGAATCGAAGTCGGGTATGGACTTGAAGGGGAAATGACCGATGCGATCGCAAGCCAAATTATTCAAGGTACGATGGTGCCGAGCTTTAGAGCAGGGGCCATCTCAGACGGCATTTTGGTGGGGGCGCAGCAAGTCGCTCAAGTGATTTCTGGAGACTTTGTGCCTAAGCCTGTAGTGCGGCATTCCTCCGGCGGGGGCGCGGGCCTGCCCAATGCGACTTTTCTGGTGTTGTTTGTCGTGAGCATGGGACTACGAATGTTTTCTGGCTTTTCAGGCGGTTTTGGTCGGCGTCGTCGTCATCGAGGCGCGCTCGTCGGGGGTGCTTACGGCGGCTCTGGCGGTTTCGGGAGAGGGGGTTTTGGCGGCGGCGGTTTTGGTGGCGGCGGCTTCAGCGGCGGTGGCGGTGGCTTCGGCGGCGGCGGTGCAAGTGGAGGATGGTGATGAGCGATTTATTGACCGAACAAGAACTGACGCAGATCTCCCAGCGCATCAGCGAGATCGAAGCTCGAACGGACGCTGAAGTGGTCACCGTGCTTGCCGAGCAAGCGGATGATTACTATTACATTCCGACGCTTTGGGCGGCGCTTGCCGGTGTTGTTACACCCTCGGTTTTAATATTGCTGCCGTTTTGGTTTGAGCTTATCGATGTGTTGATGGTGCAATTTTCGGTCTTTGTTATTTTAGCGGTGGCGCTGCGCTATCGCCCGTTGCTAAGACGATTAATTCCCCGCGGCGTTCGGCAATGGCGGGCCAGCAATCTAGCCAGACGGCAGTTCTTAGAGAACAACTTGCATCACACAGGGCAAGAGCTTGGGGTTTTAATTTTTGTCTCTGAGCTCGAGCGCTATGTCGAAATCCTAGTGGACCGCGGTGTTGCGAGGGCCTTACCCAATGAGGTCTGGGAGACGATCGTCAATCAGCTCGTGGTGGAAGTGACCCAGGGCAATGTTTATGCAGGCTTTGACGGCTGCTTAACCTCGGTGGGCGATGTGCTTGCAGAGCAGTTTCCGATTACATCTGAAAAAAACGAATTGCCCAATCATTTGGTGCTGCTGTAGAGCGCTTGCGCGCGGCTTCTGGCCTTGTCCCTGGCTGGCCAAATCAGGTCAGAACAGTCAGCAAAACGAGATCAGAAAACAGTTCTGAAAGACGAATCAAAAACAGTGGATTACAAAAAGCCCAGGGTCGCTTGCTTGGGCAAGCGCCAGACATTTCAGGCGTTGTCCTTCTGATTGGTTTGGAAACATAAAGAGTGCTGGTGAACCCCACTCAATGCACCTAACCTGCGCTTCTGGTCCGTTTCGGTGCAGTGGGGCCATGGGTCATAAATTTGTCAATGGCCTCACTGACTGCATCTGGCGCATGAACAGCGACTTCATGGCCAACCCGGCTCAGTACCGAGAGGTCCGCATTCGGGAGTCGTTGATAATCTCTTAAGTTCGCTGCCAAAAGGCTATCTCCAGAACCTGCGATCATTAGGGTTGGAGTGGTGAGTGTCTCAAGCGCCTGGCTGAGATTGAGTTTTGACATTGAATCTAACCCGCCAGTGATATGACCCTCAGAAATAGTCATGAGGTGGTTCACTCGATCTTCAAACCAAGCCTCGGTTTCAAGCTCCGGTAGGGTTCTCCCCGAGCGGTAGCGCTCCATAAAAAAGTTGCGATCACCCCGAGCCCGCGCGGCAAGTTGCGCATCAACCATCGCTGGGTCGTAGGCGCCGATGCCACCGCTGGGTATGGGCGCCATGACGATGAGTTTTTCGAGTCTGTCTGCGTGATGGGCACCCAAGGTGTAGCCGATGCCGCCGCCGAGACTGTGCCCAGCAAAAGTAACCTTGGGCAAGCCTAGATGATCAAGAAGGCCCACGACATCCTTTGCATATTGCTCAATCGAGTAGCCGTCAGCGGTGTGTTCGCTGTCCCCGGTGCCGCGACATTCCATCAAAATGATTTGATAGCGATCTTTTAGGCGATCCGCGACTGGCTGCCAATTCACCCGTGAGGCGGTGTAGCCATGATGGAGCAGCAGTACCGGCCCACTGCCTGTGATTTCGTACCAGAGGTCGGCGTTGTTAATCCTGGCGATGGTCATCAGCGTCTCGATACCGTTGTTTATCGGTCAATCATAGCTCAGATGTTCGATTGAGCTTGCCCTTTGGGTTTCATTTTTCAAGATAGGACGCTGCGGGCAAAAGGGAATGCTTGGCTGAAGCACTTGGCATCTGCTGAGTTGTTTGAAATTTTTTTCCTCTGAGGGTCGCATCTTGCCAAACCTCGCACGTACCGTGCAGTGCAGTCACGGCAGCAAAGCCAGCGTTGACTAGCCCCAGGTCACTTTCACGCGGCGGATCATAGGCGGTCTCAACCAGATCAAAAAATAGTTTTCCTTCGGCTTGTTCAACAATCTGGCTTCGCACCGATCCAAATTCAGCGAGGCCACCCCACCTTAGACCTTGGGTCTCATTGTAAGGAAGCGCGGGCACGTTGAGATTAAGTACGCAGCGGTCTGGTCCTTTCATCAGTGGGCCCAACAGGTCCACTGTATATCGGCAGGCCGTCTCAAAATGCCAAGGATCGGATACGGCAAGGCTGACGGCTAGCCCTTTGATGCCAAAGTTCTGCGCCGCCAGTGCGGCGCCTACGGTACCGCTGTGGAGAACCGATCGGCCAGTGTTGAGCCCTAAATTAGGCCCTGAAATGACCACATCAGGTCTTGGCCCGAAAGCTTCTAGGTGACTCGTGATGGTGCAGAGTGCGGGGGGGCCGTCCAGGGCAAAGGCGTCGCCCTTGAGGCCTTGTATTTGACGCTTTTCATAATGAATCGGACGCTCCCTCGATATATGCCCGAGACTGGCGCCGGTACCCGACGCATCATAACTGGGTGCGACAATCACGACTTCAAATCCGGCCGCCTCGACGCGTCGAGCCAATTCTTGCAGGCCGAGGCTATCAATACCATCATCGTTTGTGAGCAGTGCGCGCATAAATCTCTCTTTGTGAACTTTGATGATATTGTCGTTGAACCAGGGACTGGGGGCAAGCGGCGGCCAGGGCGTGCCTGAAGTGTTTCAACGTCGGGGTTTTATCAGGTTTTCAAGGGTAAAGATTGTTTCCAATTTCTCAAAGGCGTTGCAAATCAATATGAAACCCGACTGAGCAGTTTTGGGGCATCCAAGGGATGAGTTAGAAGGTGTATCAAGTCCTGGATCGCCGATGGGTAGTATTCAAATCTGGATTGCGAAAGGAAAAAATCTTCCAGTAATCAACGCATTGAGAGGCGGAAATCAAGATTGGCTGGGCGTGCGAGGGTGCTGAGAGAGGATTAGATTTTACGTTTTAAAATTTTGGGGTTCTAAAAGCGTCTGTTTTTCCAAGCTTTGGGGTTTTTGATTTTTTGGCTTTTTAATCTTTGGGCTTGAACGCTTCGAATTCTTTTTTTGCGCGTACCCGCGCTGCTCTTTCGCACACTTGCCAAAGATCGTTACAAGCAACCAACGCCCGCTGCTTGGGTAGCGCTGCTTCAAAACAGTTCTTGTACTCGCGGTCGCAACCCGAAAGCAGGATCAAGCCTAGAAAAAGCATTCTGATGCGCGTTTTAGATCTCCCAACCCTTTGTAAAACTTAAAGTATTGGATTCAAGAGAGCAAGTGATCAATCTCTACTCGAAATTGATAGGTTTTGAGGTTTAAATGCTTAGAAATCTGCAATCAGTGCAGGGGTAATGCAACCTGAGATTGCCTGCACTGTGCTTGGACTCAAGAGAGGAAAGCTTACAGAAAGCGAGTATTCAAAGGTTTTCTAGCTATGGATACGGATCAAAAGGGATAACAAAATGATTCAAGGCTCATTGATTGGAGGAGGCCTCATTGGGCTCGCGAGTGTAGCGCTCATGCTAAGCCAGGGCCGTATTGCTGGCATCAGCAGTATTACCTATCGCGCTATTTTTCCTTCAGCACTTGAGCCCTGGGCGCTATGTTTTGTTGTGGGTCTTGTGCTGGGGCCCTTATTGCTTTTGATCACCACAGATTTTGTAGCGCCTGTCTTTGATGGATCGTGGACCACCATCTTAATCGGTGGATTTTTCGTGGGCGTTGGCACCCGATTTGGTAGTGGATGCACCAGCGGTCATGGCGTCTGTGGTATCGGGCGCGGCTCGGCCCGGTCCTTGATTGCGACTCTGACGTTCATGATCGTCGGTGTCATAACCGTGTTTTTGCTGGGCCTTGTCGTATGAGAATCTATGCTTCGGCGCTGCTGAGCGGCATGGTTTTTGGCTTGGGGCTTGCGATTTCAGGGATGACGGATCCTGCAAATATCCAAGGGTTTCTAGACATTACTCGAGATTGGCGTCCTCATTTAGCCTTGGTTATGGGATCAGCCTTGGTGGTCTCGGGGCTGTTTTTTCAAATTGTGGTTCCCCGGCTCAAGGGTCCGCTGTTTGCAGCATCATTTATGATGCCTTTAGCAAGCGCGGTCGATCAGAAGCTCATCGGTGGGGCGGCGCTCTTCGGTTTGGGATGGGGCATTTCTGGTCTTTGCCCTGGGCCAGCGATTGCAGGTCTTGCTTATCTCGAACCCAAAATTCTTGGGTTTATCGTTGCCATGGCGCTGGGCTTTAAAGTGGCGGACTGGCTGTCAGCCCAGATGGTTCCTAAACAGAGCGTGCAGCAGGTCTGACGTTAAGCCGCTTTGAAGTTTGTTTAAACTCATCTCAAAGCGGCTAGGCGCTTGCCGACTTAGTCATCCAGGCCGCGCTTACCCGCTTCTCGGATCAGTGGTGTGTACTCTACGAAGTTAGGAGCATTCGTGCTGGCGCCGATTGTGGTCCCTGCATCGGTTGTTAGGGTGTGTCCGGTTGTGTAACCAGACTCATCGCTGGCTAGCCAGAGCGCCGCGTTCGCGACATCGCCCGCCACACCTGCTCGGCCCTTCAGCGGCGAGGTCGCTGCTAAACGTGCAATTGTGCCATCGATATCGGTCGGATCCCCGGAAAGGCCCGCTACCATGGCGGTTGCCATGCCTGTGGGTGCGATCGCATTGACGCGAATACCTTGGTGCGCCAGTTCGGTTGCAGTATTTTTGGTGATGCCGATCACCGCATGCTTGGCCGCGGCATAGGCGTGAGGACCGAGCCCGCCCATAATTCCCGCGGTGCTGGTCATATTAACGATCGATCCGCTCTGTTGGGGGATCATCACCCGGGCGGCGTGTTTAATGCCGTAGAAAACGCCGTTTAACAGGATGTCCAAAGTAAATTTCCACTCTTCGGCTGGCGTTGTGTGGATCGGGCCTGCGGCCCCGACAATACCCGCATTGTTGTACATGACGTCGAGCCTGCCAAATTCAGAAACGGCCATGTCTACCAAGCTTGCGACTTGATTTTCCTGGGTCACATCACAGTGACAAAATCGAGCGGCATCACCTAAGGAATCTGCCAGCGCTTGCCCCGCATCGTCTTGAATGTCCCCCAAAATGACCTTGCCGCCCTCCTCAATAAAGCGGAGCGTCGCGGCGGCTCCAAATCCACTGGCAGCGCCGGTTATGGCGGCAATTTTTCCTTCGAGTCGATTCGACATGTGAGCTCCCTGATTGGCTTATATTGCGGATGCTAGGCATGAAATCATGTCTGCGGTAAAGCTTCAACAGCCTTGGTTGCGCCGATCCCTTGACCGGCGGCGTTAGATCTTGTTCGATGCAAGGAGCTCAAGTCACTTATCCGTCGTTTAAGGAACGTGCGATGTCAGGAATATTGCCAATATATGGTCATACCGTGGTGCAGATCGCCTACCACGTCCCGGATATTGAGGCGGCCGCGGTGCAGATGGCGCACCAGTTCGGTGCTGGGCCGTTCTTTATCTCAAAAGGTATTCAGCTCTCTCAAGGGTGGCATCGGGGCGAAAATTGCCCATTCGTTCATAGTTCGGCCTACGGACAATGGGGCGATGTAATGGTTGAGTTGGTCCAGCAGGAGTCCGAGGGACCCTCACCGTTTCGAGATTTGTATGAACCCTTTGAGCGAGGCTTACATCACTTGGCGGTGATGACCTCAGATTTAAAAGCGTCCTACAAGCACTTCGAGCGTCAAGGCCTGATGCTTGCGACGCGCGCGGTGACCCTGTCTGGGGTTGAGTTTGCTTTTATCGATGCGCTTGATTCGCTGGGTCACTTCGTCGAGATTTATGAATCGAGTGAGCAACTTTTGGGTTTTTATCAAATGGTGAAAGAAGCCGCTGTCAATTTTGATGCCGAAGACCCGATTCGTTATTTGAATTGACCCGGTTATTAGAAGCGCTATGGTGGGCTTGCCATTGCTTAATTGGGAGACTGTGTGGCCTCGTCAAATAGGGGGTAATGACTTCGAGTTTAAGCGGCCGCGGTGTTTTTTGATGGCGGCTTGATGAGGTAAATGAGTAGGCCCGAGACAATATTGAGCACTGCTACAGCGGTCAGTGCCGCAACGTAATCGCCATAGAGATCAAAGTGCCGGCCGACCAACCAGGGAGCAAGGGCACTCAGGGTTAAGGCAAAAGGCAAGCCTGCGCCGCGAATAGCGCCTAGGTTTGTCCTGCCATAGAAATTAGCCCAGATGACTTCTTGCATTGGGATCATGCCACCCCACCCAAGACCCAGCACGACAAAAGCGGCGTAGGTCCAGAACAATGACTGACTTCCTACGGCTAAAATAATAAGCAGCAAAGCCACCCCAGTCAGGCTGGCGGAAATGGCTGCCAAGGGTTTGACCGGCATGCGATCGATGAGCGTGCCCCAAAAAGGTTTTGAAAGCATTGCAGGAATCGAGGCAATGACAATCGCCAGGGCCGCCTCATTTCGAGTGAACCCCTCATCGGTTAAAAAAGGCACGCTGTGAAGCAAAAGGACAATGATGTTGATTGAGAAGAACCCAAACGCGATAACCAATGCATAAAAACTGAGGGTTCGGATGGCTTGACCCCGGGTAAAGGCGCGGGCTTCTTCGAGGCGCGCTTTATCCCCCTGTTTGCTTAAGAATTCGGCCTCGGAAAGCCCGTCAGGGCGCAAACCATAATCTTCAGGCTTGCGGCGCATCGCCAAGGTCACTGGGATCATTACGACCGTTGATAGGGCGGCAAGCCACACCCAAGCTTCTCTCCAGCCCAAGTTGTCAATGAGCCAGGTTGAAAGCGGCGTTAGAATGATGCCTCCCATCGAGACCCCCATGGCGGCGATGGCGATGGCTTTGCCCCGATGTAGGACGAACCATTTCGATAGGGTGACATTGACAACCAGGTTACCGACCATCGCGCAACCGCAGGTGAGAACCACACCATTGAGGAACCACCAGGCGAGGCGCGACTCAACTAGACTGTGGGCAAATAAGGCAGCGCCGAGGATGAGGGTCCCCAATGCCATGATAGGGCGTGCTCCGATAGCATCGACCTTGGCGCCCACAACAAAGCCGACAATCGCCATAACGAGTTGTCCAAGGGTTCGCGACAAGGTGTAGTCGCCCCGGGACCAGTTGAGGTCAGTTGTCATCGGCTCCATAAACGGACCCAAGACGTAGCTGTAAATTCCGATGGAGACGAATTGAGCAACGAATGCGGCTGTTAGTAGTCGGTAACCATAGTAGGGCTTTGGCTTCAGGGGTGTTTTCCTTTGTAATGCGGCGCTCGCCGACTTGCCCGGACAATCGAAGTTCCGCGAGGATGGGGCAGTAGAGCGCGAAACCCGGGCAGTTGCAAACTGAAGCGCTGTAGCTTTTCTGATATGATCTCGGCGCGTTACTCTGGGCCCATAGTTAAATGGATATAACGAGTCCCTCCTAAGGATTAGTTCCAGGTTCGATTCCTGGTGGGCCTACCAGGTTTTTGATAATTTTCTCTGGTCCAGTGGAACCATAATCGAACTAACCTTGTCACCCTTTATAGCCAGTGTTAGCGTCCTCTTGTAGCGTTTCTTTGAGAATAAGTTGATTTCTTTCATTTTGGCCTCAGTGCTCAGCCTCCTCTTGTCGAACAGTGCGATCGGTGCGGAGGGTGCCCCCGGTCGCGTCGATGCCTCCCAATTTAAAGCGGCCTATGCCGCTTTTCAGACAGCGCAAAAACAAGGCAACAAAGTTGAGACTCACGAATACGCGATGGAGGCATTGCGTTTGGGCGAACAGCTTTATGGTGAAAACCATCGAAGTACGGCAGCCCTAACAATGAATGCAGCTTTGGCGTACCCAACCGGCTGGCAAGGAATGCCCAGACCGGACAGCTTGAACTTAATGCATCAGTTGGTTGCGCGTTACGAGAATCTCTTTGGTTCACAAAGTGTAGAGGTTATCGAGCCATTGCTGTTGTTGGCTGAAGCCCTAGCGGGGCAAGGTTTTGTGGTGGGTGAAGATGAGTCACTTGCCCGGGCGCGGACGAGATTTGAGTCGTCTGAGAAGGAACTCAGCGAAATCTCCAATAAAATCTACAGTTTGGTGGATACGTATGGTAGCGAAGTTGATGCCAGCACTGTGTTGATAAGGCTTAGCCGTTTGACGGTTGGCGACTCTGAGGAGATGGCGCGCACAGCACTGCAGCTGCGACAGTCAGTTCTTGGGCTTTCCCATCCGCTCACTCTGTCGTCTCGCTATTACTACGCGAGAAACTTTTTGAAAGAGTCGTTACTACTTGAGGAATTGAAGCGGTTGCTCGACGAAGATCAGCTGCCGCCCCGGCTTCGATTCGCTGCGCTTCAGCAATTGAGCATGAAAGACACTAAAGATCGAGAGCAGTATGCGGCGCTGCTCACACAATTTGAACCCGGAGCTGGGGCGCCGCTAGGACCCCCAAAAGATTATTATCCGATCAGCAAAGTGCAACCCACTTACCCCAGAAAAGCCCTGAAGAAACTGGAATCGGGCTACGTGGTTGTCGAGTTTACGGTGACTGAGACTGGGTCAGTCGAGGATGTTTTTGTTGTTGAAAGTTGCGTCCATAACAGTAAAAGAAAGTGCTTGAATCGAAGAACATTTAACAAATCCGCAGTCGCCGCAGCAGAAAAATTCCAATACATTCCTAGATTCGTTGATGGCTATCCCGTTAGGACAGTAGGCGTGCAAAATATGATTACATACGAGCTCCAATTATGAATGGCGGTTCGTTTTAGAAAAGTATCTCGGGGCGCTTGATGAGCAAAGCGTGCGCTGCAGGAACGCCTATTTCTCCGCAGAGTGATGATTAGTCGCTGCGCGCTTCTCTTGGGATGCCGATGGAGATTGTTCCGCGCTCAGTTTCAGCTGAGAAGTGTCCACCTCGATTTGAATAGAGGGTGCACGCTCATGTGCATCAATGAGATCGCCCTCGGAGGTTTTTAGTGACCACGCCGAAATATCTGGCTCGGCCACTGGCTCAGGCCCTCCGATGGTTTCGAGTATAGCGCCCGCTTCATCAAGATCGAGGTCCGGGACTGTGACGGATGGAGTCACTTCTGGACCAGGTTCAACCAGCGTGCTGCCGTCGTTCTCTTTGATGCTAATCTTCGAGAGATCTAATTCTAAAGGTGCGACCTGTTTCTGCTCATCGGCGGTGAGCAGGTTTCCGGTGCCTGCGATGGAGAAACCAGACAGGTCGAGGGACGGAGGGATTGGATCTACAGCAGGGTCAAATAAGAAGCCGATGTTATCCTTGAGGCTAAGCCCGTTCTCAGCCGCCGAATCAGCCGCTTTATCTCCAACTGGAGTAGGTTGTACGTTCTCGCTGCCAGCTTGAGTGGCTCCTGCAGGCGATCGGTCCTTTTTGTCGACGCGAACGCTGACGTCAGCGCCAAGGCTTTTGAGCTGCTGCGCAAATTTGAGTGCTGCAGCTTTGTCTGGAGACCGCTTAATGGCCACGGGTTTACCAGAGAAGAATTTCTCTGATTGGGCCTCAGTCAATCTTAAAGCGCCTTCAACGGCAATCTGCACGGTCATAGGGTTAAAACCCTCTAGCGCCTTGCCTGCGAAAACCACTATAAAATCGGGTGCATCCAATGAACAACTCCTTGCTCAAGGGACCTTAACCTCGGACTCTACCTCCCGACAACATCAGTATTTCGATTTCGTCGGCTATCGAGCATCCCACGCCTTCTCTAGCTGCTGCCGAAAGGCCTCTGAGTCAGCATTATTCTCGATCACAAGGTCTGCTTTTTGGCATCGCTCAGCATTGCTGAGCTGGCTATTGAGGCGGTTTTGGACCGCCTCAATCGGGAGACCGTCCCGGGCCATCGCGCGCTCAGTCGCGAGTTTGGGCTCGACGACCACCACCCAAGTTTGGTCACCCAGATCTTCCCAGCCAGCCTCGAACAAAACCGCGGCTTCAAGCACGATATCAATGCTCGGGCTTGTGGACTGTCGTTCTTGGATTTCTGCTTCTGCCAGTTGTCGAATGGCTGGCCACACGATATCGGTCAGCTGCTTCAGCGCATTGGGTTGACCAAACACTTTCCCCCCAAGGGCCTTGCGATCAATGCTGCCATCGCTGCTTCGAACATCTTCACCGAAAGCTTCGACGATCTGTTGATTAGCAGGTTGACCTGCTTCGTAGGTTCGGTGCCCCAGTTTGTCAGCATCGATCACATGCGCACCCTGAGCGGCAAAGTATTTTGCCGCGGTTGATTTTCCTGCGGCGAGACCGCCCGTTAAACAGATGACCGACATAGTTGCCCCGTGATTCAAAAGCCGTAATCTGCCACAACCAGGTTGTGATATAAAGGATGCTCAAAGGCAAAGCGCAGGGTCATGGATTAAACCCTGGGCAGCCCCTTGATGATCGTTATGATCGATGAATGTTGGTAGTGCTGCACAAGAGGATAAAAAATGAGCCAAAAAAGAGATGCCGCGATTGTCGGCATACATGAATACCCCAGTCGTGATGTGGAGGGAGAAGTCAGCCCTCTGCAAATAAAAGCGGAGTCCGCAGCACGTGCCTTGGCTGATGCGGGTTTGACTTGGTCGGATGTTGATGCCATTTACGATGCCGGTGATGGCGGCGGCATGGCGGGTCTGACCATGGCTGAATATTTTGGATTGTCACCTAGGGTGATTAATACAACGAATGTTGGCGGCAGTAGCTACGAATATCACGCAGCGCATGCTTGTCGCGACATCAAAGACGGCAAGGCACGGGTGGCGCTTTTGACCTATGGGTCTACCGCGCACAGTAACGCCCGGGCCATCGGTGTTGGTGGTCGAGGTGGGGCATCAATGCATCCTGCAGAGAATATGGATTCCTATGCTGGAATGACCCTGATCGCCAATTACGCCATGGTGGCGCACCGTCATATGCACGAGTACGGCACGACGAGTGAGCAGTTGGCTGAAATTTCAGTCGCCACCAGAATGCATGCCATGCGAAACCCAGAGGCCGTGCGGGCGATGGAGGATCTTGAATTTTTAGATATTCGTGAGACGACGATTGATGATGTCGTAAATTCTCGATTGATTGCCGACCCGTTGCACCTCTTAGAATGTTGCATGATTTCTGATGGCGGCGGTGCCGTTGTCATCGCCTCCCCCGAGGTCGCCAGAAACTGTAAAAAGCCCCCGGTCTGGATCATTGGATCAGGAGAGGCAACTAAGTACCCGATGAATGGCGGTGATATCACCACCAGTGCTGCAGCCCAATCAGGTCCTCAAGCTTTTGCAGAGGCCGGTATCACGCCTGGTGAAATTGATATCGCCATGATCTATGACTCGTTCAGCATCACAGTGCTTGCGCTGCTCGAGGACTTAGGCTTTTGTCCTAAAGGTGAGGGTGGCCGTTGGGTCGAAGGTGGGCGTCTTCGATTCGATCGACCGAACGATGGCCCTGCGCTGAACACAGATGGCGGTGGCCTTTCCTCCAATCATCCCGGAATGCGCGGGATCTTTTTGCTGCTGGAAGCAACCCGGCAGTTGCGGGGTGAGTCAACCTCCCAAGTGGCCGACGCTCGTCTTGCGATAGCACACGGCAACGGCGGGATGCTTGGCAGTCGACATGCTGCCGGTACCATTATTTTAGGGAGCGATTAAGATGAATGATCCAGTGAGACCCTTACCCCGAACCGATGAATTCGACACCCGTGAATTTTGGGCCGGGACCAAAGAGAAAGTGTTCCGCTATCAGCAGTGCAAGAACTGTGGAACCATCATTTTTTATGCCCGTCGTCACTGTACGGGTTGCATTGATGGCGATTTAGAGTGGAAAACAGCCTCCGGGCGGGCAACGCTTTATACCTACAGCGTTGTAAGACAGAGCTATCATCCGTTTTTTAGAAATCAAGTGCCCTATGCGGTGGCTTGGATTGATTTAGAGGAAGGGCCCAGAATCTTAAGTAATGTGGTGGGGGTTGCTGACCCGCTCAAAGAGATTCATATTGGGATGCCCCTCGAGCTGGAATGGGAAGAACATGAAACGCTTTGTATTCCATTGTTTCGTCCAGCAACCTAGTTTCATAGAGGGCTTCGACAGGTTTGAGGCGCTGAACACCGAGTGTCGGCGTCTTCAATGCCTTGTTTGCTAGTGTTTGCAAGGGGGGGAATGACCCTTGGTGAGTCGATTTAGGGATGCCTGCGACTCTAGGGCAGCTTCGCTAGGCGGTTCAGTAGGGCATGGTTTAATAGATCATTGTTCAACAGAGCGTTCTCCAACAGAGCGTTCGTCTATAGAGCGTTATTCCATAGAACATTCTTTATAAAGCACAGTTGAATGGGAAGCCTGTTCGGCTAGTCAAAAGCAATGGTCGCGGTGCCAAAGACTCGAGTTTCCTGTTTTTCGTTAGAGACAGTCAGGTCTATTTCAACCGTTCCCTGTTCGGTGTCGATATCGGTCACAACGCCGCTGATGGCGTGGGCCTCATCAGCCATAACCGGTGCACGAAAGACCGTATCGATGGTTTGGAGCCGTGCGGTTGGCGCCCAGTGATGAATCATGGCAACCAAAAAACCTTGGCTCATGACCCCTGGAATCATCGCCCCGGGCAAGCCCTCTTTCCTTGCCCCTTCGTGGTCGCTGAATCTCGGCCCGCCCCAACCGATCAGGCTGGCAAATTGGCTTCCCATGGAAAGGGAGGTATCGGGCTTAAAGGCGGGTAGGTCAACGCCAAATTCAACGTCTTCAATAGAGCCGATACTCATGATTTTTTCTCCCGCATCACAATGCGACTATCAGAATTGGCTAGATGCACGCCGTCAGCATCGTAAAATTCGAGCCGGGAAACCACAAAGATCATGCGGCCGCTGCGCCCTGTTTTGGTGTAGATATCATGCAGATGGGTTTTCCCCGTGAGCGTTGATCCTGGGCGAATCGGGACCAAGCATTCAACGCCTTTGCCAGCATCCATGCCGAGGCCAAATCGCGGAAATCCAGCGGGCAAAGATCGACCGCCGCTTAAGCAGGCAACAAAGGTCGGTGACGCTTGAAAATCGGGGTCTTCGGGGTCTAGGAATTTGGGCAGGGTCTCACCACAAAGACGGGCGTATTCTGCGGTGACCTCGGGTTTAATCTCGAATTGCTTTTCGTCAAAGGATTGGCCCAAAAATTGGTCTCTGAGCGCTTGAATATCAGCATCCATCACGTCGTCCTAGTGGTGTGGTTCTATCAATGTTGAAGTTTTTGTAGTCTATCAGTGCTTTCAGGTCTTCAGGGTGATGGCCTCAAAAGCGCCGGCCTTGAGGGCTGCAACCAAATCATCGATAGAAGTAATGTCAGCTTCAAATCGGGTTGCACATCGGCCTACATGGCTCACGATGTGCGAGTCGCTGCCTCCGATGCCGAGATATCCGTTGTCCTCTGCCCCTGTTCGCGCAATCTGATCCTCGTCATCCCGGCTGCCGCCGTTATATATCTCGACGATTTGCACCCCCGGTGGAATACCCAGTGCCTCAGTGTGGGCAAACATGCCGACTTTTGGGCGCCCGGGATGACAGGGTACGGCGATCGCGCCGTGGGCATTCGCGGCCTCAATCACATCCCTCAAACGATTGTTGATGCTGGCAAAGTCAAAAGCTTGGGTCAGCGCCTGCGTCACACCGTAGACGAGGACGTGACCGTATTCGGTCTCCACTTCACTGGCTTTGAGAATCACTAAGTCGTGGGCCGCCGCCAGTTCTGAATAGTCTGATTCGTCGTCGAACTGACGGTGCTCTGTAAGAACGAATCCGTCGATCGGGATGTCCCGGGTTCGAATCCATTGGCAATAGTTTTCAACTTTGGCTCGACCATCGTCGGACTTGATTGAATGGGTGTGTAAATCGAGAATCACGTTGTTCTGCTCGCCCCTAATGAAGAGCCCCGTTCACTGCAGGGCCGTGCTTTGTGATGCTGGGCCATTATACCGATATCGCTCCCGTTGTGGAGGACCAAGTCAGCGGCGCAATCGTGGGGTGTTGGACGACCCCCGCTTCAGTGATCTGATGCAGAGCAATCGTCGCAGCTGAAGGCATCAGTTCAATCATTCCGAGGGTTCCTCGGCGCAGTGAACGGTTGTTCGGAAGCGTGGGTGAACCAGGGTTGACGAGTACAAGCTCCTTGAGGACGGTGAGGGATTCGGCGTGGGTATGACCAAAAATGAGTATATTTGGAGGCGTTTCAAAGCGTTTTTGAATCGCCTTCATGACGACCGTTTCGGGTTTGCGCGCCGGTGAAGGACAGTGATGCATCATTCCGATGATGGTGCCCTCAAAATCAAGTCGCCAAGATGATTTGAGGCGAGGGTCTGTCATTCCGAAATCGCCGTTACCCAGCGCAACATAGGTTGGGGCAATTTCGCTGAGGGTATCGACAATATCGAGCGTATGTAGATCCCCCGCATGCAAGATCGCGTCGCAGCCTTCAAAGAAAGCGAGGGCCTCCGGCCAAAGGTGTTCGATGGCACCGGGCATATGGGTGTCGGCGATGAGGCCGATTTTGGTACTACTCATTGATGGGTCGATCAATCTGGGTAATCCCCATGTTGTACAGCGTGAAACCCAAAGTGTCAGCGACTTCATCGATGCGTTTTTCGATGGAGGTGCCGGCCCCGTGTCCAGCATCGGTTTCTATGCGAATGAGGGTGGGCGCTGCACCGGTTTGGGCCGCCTGCAGGGTCGCCGCAAACTTAAACGAGTGGGCAGGTACCACACGGTCGTCATGGTCACCGGTGGTTATAAGCGTGGCGGGATAGGCTGTGCCGGGCTGAATGTTGTGCAGTGGCGAGTAAGCGAGCAAGGTGTCAAACATCTCCGGGCTCTCGTCACTGCGGCCATAATCAAAAGACCAGCCTGCCCCGGCAGTAAATTCGTGATAGCGCAACATGTCCAGGACGCCAACGCCGGGTAGGGCGACTTTCATGAGATCGGGTCGTTGGGTCATGATTGCACCAACGAGCAGGCCACCATTTGAGCGCCCCTGTACGGCGAGATAATCCGGCGTGGTGTAGCCTTGGTCGATCAGATACTCTGCTGCTGCGATAAAATCGTCGAAGACATTTTGTTTTTGATGCTGTGTCCCAGCCAGATGCCAGTCGCGACCGTATTCACCCCCACCCCGCAGATTCGGCACCGCATGGACGCCCCCTTGCATGAGCCAGAGAGCGGTTGCAGTGCTAAACCCTGGGGTGATGCTGATATTGAATCCGCCGTAGCCATAGAGCAATGTCGGGTTTTTGCCGTTACGGTAGAGCCCGCGCTTGTGGGTAATCGTCATTGGAATGCGGGTTCCATCTCGGCTGGAGAAAAATACTTGATGCGTCTCAAATTCAGCAGGGTTAAAGCGAATTTCAGGCTTAAAATAGAGACGAGAAACGCCGGATTCTGGATCGAACGCGTAAATTGAACGGGGTGTTTTGTAATTGCTGAATCTATAGTAAAGGACCTTGTCTTCGAATTTTCCGCTGGGGCGACTTGCGGACCCTACTTCCGGCAAGGGAAGTTCTCGAATCAGGTTCCCTTGATAATTGTGTTGATAGAGTCGAGATCGCGCGTCCAACAGATAGTGCGCAAATAGGTATCCCCCGCCCGTTGAGACCCGCAGCGGCATCTCTCGCTCGGCAATGACATCGCTCCACTGAGCGGGGTCTGGCGTGCTCAGGTCAATGGACACCAGTCGGCCGTTGGGAGCTTGATCATTGGTGTAAACCAGTACTCGATCGCCATCGCTCCCGACCACATAGGTATCCGACTCGGGGTTGCTGTCGACTTCGATGAAGTCTGAGTCGAGCAGGCTGAGGTCCTTGATTCTGAGCAGATTGCCGGCCGTGGTTTGGGCCGCTTGGATTGAAAGAAACCGCTGATTTTCTGTCAGATCGGCGCCAACGTATCGGTATTTTTCTTCCGCATTTCCACCAAATACCAGAACGTCCTCGCTTTGCGGCGTTCCTAGGCGGTGAAAATACAATCGGTGTTGGTCAACTTGGGCCGTCAGTAGGCTGCCGTCAGGTTCTTGATAACTCGAATAGAAAAATCCCATGTCACCTTGCCAGGTTATTCCTGAGAATTTGATGTTGCGCAGGGGCGGCTCAATTTCGCGTCGTGTTTCAGTCTCAATCAGGTAAATGCTGCGCCAGTCGCTGCCAGACTCAGATCGTGCATAAGCCGTCCATTTTGCGGATTTGGAGAACGCGACCTGTCCGAGTGAAATCGTACCGTCTGGACTGAAGCTGTTGGGGTCGATAAACACTTCGGTAGCTTGGTTGTCTAGGCGCCGCATTAAAACAGAGTGATTTTGCAGGCCCGTATTCTCAAAATAGTAGAAATATTGACCTTCTTTCGCTGGCGCGGATATCCGCGGGTGTTGCCAGAGATCGGTGAGTTGCGCCTTAAGATCGGCGCGATAGCTAATGTTTTTCAGCTGGCTCTGGGTGACTGCATTTTGATGAGATACCCATTGCCCGGTTTCTTCACTTCGATCGTCTTCTAGCCATCGGTAAGGGTCCGCAATGGTTTTGTCAAAGTAAGTATCGACATGGTCTGTTGTTCGGGTCTTTGGATAGTCAAGGGGACTTCGATCTTCGATGTTCGGTTGTTCACAGGATGCGATCAGCAGGCCAGCGGCAAGGTAAGTGATATGCTTTAGCGCTGCAGACCGGTAGGTTAGCAACAATGCACATCTGAGCAGCGAATTGGATGGTTTGGGCATGATGTGAGGGTTCCTCGGCTAGAAAAGCGTTAGGTTAATGTGGCAATGACGTTGGTTAAAAACGCGTTGAAACTTTTAATCGTCGACTCCGTTCGATGGGGCCCAGCGATTGCGCCAGCAAAAACATGACTGATTGCGCTTGGATCCTCCTTGATAGGCAGGTGCTGTTTGTCCGATGAACCCCACTTTTTAAAAACTGCTTTCGCGGCCTTTGAAGAAATCGTTGGGTCATTATCCATTACCATCATGGCCATCGGTGTCTTCCAGGTGGATTCGGGTTGGCGCCTAAACCAATCAACGACTTTCTGCATCTCGATCACGGCTTGAATGTCATAAGAAGAGGTCCAAAATTTTGCGGCGAGGTCGTTTTCGGGCGTCCAACTGCGGGTTCGACCCAAGATGAGTGGCACAAAGTACTCTGCCAGGGGCAAGGTCAAGATAACATCAAATGGCGTGTTGATTTTAAAGTTGGGCGACATCAATAAATGCGCAAGAGGCTGGCCATAGACGGGGCCTAGGACTCGATCCGCCCAACAGGCCAGGGGCGCGCCGGTTGATGTGCCAATCAAAATTGTTTGGCTCCCCAAGCGAGATGCCAGGTCAAAGCCGTCGGTGACGCTTTGCAACCAGTCCTCAGCCGTCGCTGTCATTGCGCCCTGATTGAGCCCATGACCCGCCAAGCGCAGCTCGACCAGGTTAGCCCGAAGGTGATCGGCTAGGGCTTCGGCGACGGGCGCAGTCTCTTGCCGGCAAGCTGAAAAACCGTGAATATTCAGAAATACAAATTCTGTCTTCGCCGATTGGGTGGGATCAAAATACACGATTCTGGCCTCGGCCCCTTCAATCACCGGACCGACATTGTTCTCTTCTTGATGTAACCAGTCCCCGAGCATATCCACTGCAAGGTTTTCCGGAACCCGGGAGGATTTTGGAGAGGCGTTCAATCGGGGGCGTTTTAGCATGGTCAGTGGTGCCAATCTGGATGCGTGGTTTTTTTTGATCAGTGGTGCTGAGATTTATACTCTTTTGGGTGCCTACTTCGGCTCGTTTTATCACCTTTAAACGTCCGGGGCGCTGCGCGCTGCCACGGACTATTTTTTTATGCAAATCATACCGCGTTTGAGTAGTTTTAGTTTCGCTTAATGTAGCATTCTAGTAAGATCTCGGGATGCGACTCCAAGCGATCAAGCTCACCGGTTTTAAATCTTTCGTCGACGCAACGACGGTCCCTTTCCCCAACAATCTTTGTGCAGTGGTCGGGCCTAACGGCTGCGGTAAATCGAATATTATCGATGCTGTGCGGTGGGTCATGGGGGAGGGTTCCGCCAAAAATTTGCGCGGCGAATCCATGACCGACGTCATTTTTAACGGCGCTAGCTCGCGTAAACCAGTCGGTCAAGCCAGCATCGAGCTCATCTTCGATAATACCGCCGGACGGCTGACCGGAGAGTACGCGGCTTACTCTGAAATTTCGATCAAACGTCAGGTCAGCCGAGACGGGTTGTCGAGCTACTTTCTGAATAATGTTAAATGTCGTCGCAAAGACATCACCGATATCTTTTTAGGAACAGGACTGGGTCCGAGAAGTTATTCGATCATTGAGCAAGGCATGATCAGTCAATTGATTGAAGCCAAGCCAGAGGAACTTAGGGTCTACCTTGAAGAAGCCGCGGGAATATCTCGCTATAAAGAACGACGAAAAGAAACAGAGCGCAGGATTGCCCATACTCGGGATAATCTAGACCGGCTCTCAGATCTTCGGGAAGAGCTCGAGCGTCAAATCCACCATCTTGAGCGCCAAGCGAAAGCTGCTGAAAAATACACAGAATTGAAGAAGGCTGAACGCACCACCAGCTCGCAGCTTTCTGCTTTGCGTTGGCAGGGGTTAGACGAAAAAGCATCTCACGCGCAGACCGAAATCGATCAGTTCGAGATTGATTTGCAAGCTCGAATCGCGGACCAACGCCGAGTTGAGGCTGAAATTGTAGAGAAACGTCAATCGCTTCAAGGCATTAACGATCAGCTAGCCAAGGTCCAGCAACGGTTTTTCGATGAAGGTACTGAAATCGCAAGGATTGAGGAGAGCATTCAATATCAATCCGAACGTGCGCGAACCCTGGCTGATGATCTTCGCCAGTCCGAACAGGAACGCGCCGAGAGCAGCGCCAGCCTTGCCAGTGATGAGGCGCTTGTTGCCGATCTCAAGGCCCAACTGGCGGCTTTGATGCCGACCCAAGAGCAACTGACGGAGTCTGAGCAGCGTTCGAGAGCTGAACTTGATGAAGCCGAAGCATCTGTGCTTGATTTGCAAGCCCGCTGGGAAGCGTTCTCTATTGAGGCCGCAAAAGTGGCCCAAGCCGGCGAGGTAGAACAATCTAAAATTGGGCTTTTGGAGGACTCCATTAATCGCCTCAAGCAGCGACAAAAGAGTCTCGATGATGACCAAGTGCGTCTGACTGAACAAGCGGTCTCCGAGGAGATTGGTCCGCTTGAGGCCATGCTCGAGACCCAAGAGTCCCAGGTCGCGCAAATTCAGGCAGAATCGGATGAGCTTGCTCAGCAGTTACAGCTACAGCGAGATCAGAGTGAGACGCTGGCCCGTACGTTGAGCACTCAGCGCGGTCAGATGCAGCACCTCTCCGGTCGACAGGCATCCCTCGAAGCCTTGCAACAGGCCGCACTAGGTCAATCTGGAGAAGAGGTTCAATGGCTTAAGGAGCGGTCGCTAGATACGGCTCCACGGCTGGGTGAACGCCTAGACGTCGAGACTGGATGGGATGGCGCCGTGGAAGCAGTTCTTGGGGAAGCCCTGCAGGGCGTGCTGGTCAGTGACCTGGGTGCGCAGGCACAGGCGGCTGCGGAGTTGTCAAAAGGGTCTCTCACCCTGGTCTCTTTAGCCGAGCCGTCCCGAAAGGGACAGACGCAGACTGGGCGTTTGACCCTTGCCAGCAAGGTCCGCTCGAGTGCAGAACTGCAGGCTTGGCTGGATCATATCTTTGTTGCAGAGGATCTCGATGATGCGTTGCGGCAGTCTGAATCACTGGCGCCTCATGAATCTGTTGTGACCCGAGACGGGGTCTGGATCGGTTGCAATTGGATGCGCGTTAGCGCGGAAAAAGATGTGACGGCAGGGGTTATTCAGCGTCAGAAGGAATTAACCCATTTGATCGATGAGCTTCAAGCACTCGAGCAAACGATAGCGGTCACTGAAACTGAAGTCGAGTCTGGAGCAGCCAACTTAGTCATGCTCGAGTCGGCAAGAGATGATTTACAAGACCGTTTGGTCCAGCAGCAGCGAAGTTACGGTGAGACCCGTGCGCGCCTGACCGCCAAACGGATTCAAGCCGAGCAGGTGGCGAACGAAGTTGCGAGAGCTGAGCGTGATTCAGCGGCGGCGGAGGCGCAGGTCAAAGAAGACTCAGCACAGTTGCTTGCGGCGCGAGGGCGGCTTGGCAGCGCCATGGACGATATGGCGCAAGCGGAAACCCAACGGGTGCAGATGACCGAGGCGCGAACCGAGGCTCAAAACCACTTAATCTCCGTGCGCACCCAAGCGCAAGCCGATCGTGACGCAAATCACCAGTTGGCGCTGCGATTTCAAAACTTACAGGCCCAGATCACGGCAACTGAGCAGGCCATTGTTCGGTTAACTGCGCGCAGAGAGGCGCTGGATACAAGAAAGCAAGAGCTGGAGGCCAGTATCGAGGCGCTCGCCGAACCTGCCACGGAGTTGGAGACAAAACTGCAGGAGCGGCTCACTTCGAGGCAAGAGATCGAGGGTGAACTCACTTCAGGTCGGCAAACGCTTCAGCGTGTTGAATTTGAGATTCAGAACCTCGAGCAGCAGCGCGGCGACTTTGAAGAATCTGTCGGTGGGGTGAGAAGCCAGCTCGAGGCCGCGCGCCTGGACTTTCAAGCACTGGATGTTCGACGTAAAACGATCGAAGAGCAACTTAAGAGCGATGATGAGGTTTTGCAAAGTGTGCTTGAGGCGATGCCCGAGGAAGCCAACGAAGAAGAATGGGAAGGGCAGCTGCAGCGCCTGGAAAACAGAATTCAGCGATTGGGTGCGATCAATCTTGCTGCGATCGAAGAATACAAAGTGCAGGCCGAACGGAAGGAGTATTTGGATCTTCAGAATGAAGATTTGGAGAAAGCGCTCAACACGCTCTTGCAAGCGATTCGTAAGATCGATATCGAAACCCGAACCCGCTTTAAAGAAACCTTTGATCTGGTCAATAGTAAGCTTCAGCAATTGTTCCCTAAGCTGTTTGGGGGAGGGCATGCTTATCTTGAAATGACCGGTGAGGACCTGCTGGATACCGGTGTTGGTCTCATGGCGCGACCGCCGGGCAAGCGAAATAGCAGCATTCATTTGCTATCGGGCGGCGAGAAAGCCTTGACCGCGATTGCGTTAGTGTTTTCTATCTTTAGCTTGAATCCTGCACCTTTTTGTCTGCTCGACGAAGTCGATGCTCCGCTGGATGATGCAAATGTGGCGCGCTATTCTGAACTGGTCAAGGAAATGTCACGAACGGTGCAGTTTATCTACATCACGCATAACAAAGTTGCCATGGAAATGGCCGAACAGTTGATGGGAGTGACCATGCACGAGCCAGGGGTTTCTCGGTTGGTGTCTGTTGATGTCGAAGAAGCGGTTGCGATGTCGGCGGTTTAAGGGTCGCCAGATCGGTGTTGGTTGAAATTGAGGCGTCTGGCCGAAAGCAAGAATTAGAAATTTGGGCCGAGTAAAAGCAGCAAGCAATAAATTCGAAAGTAGACAGCTAAAAAGTGAATGGCTTGAATGTGGATAGCTTGAAAGTAGTTAACTTGAAAGTGGATAGATCGAAAGTAGATAGCTTGGAAGTAGATAGCTTGTAAATAAAGAAATCGAAAACAGAGAGATCGAAAACAGACCAGAGGGTCATAGAGTGAACACAAGCAGAGTGGTTAAGAGCACGCTGTTAGGGGGCTGAACAGGGTCAAAACGAACTGTTTCGAGGGGATAAAAAAGCGGGGTCATCGTGGAATTAGATCTACAAGAATGGCTGATGGTGATTTTGGGTTGTGTGATTGTCGGGGTGTTAGCCCACGGCTTTTGGGTGCAGTATTTTGGCGCAGACCGCCTGCCGCTTAAACTGGACAAGCAATTTGTCTCGGATCCCGGGACCCCCGCCGACAGTGAGTCGCTCAATCAATTTAAAGCTGAGCTTCCCAACGGCGGAGCAAGGATCGTTACTGTTGGCGATTCCAGTATTCCTGTTTCAATTCGCCAACCTTTAGGCCCAGCACAGGTTAGGCGTGCGACTACGCCAGAATCGGCGTCAAGAAGGGATCAAGGTGCAGCGCCGGCGAGCAGCGTCAGAGTCGCTCAATCCGATCTCTCCGAATCCTCCGCCTTCGAGAAACCTCCGCATGAAGGTGAGACCGATGCCCAGCCTCACGAGGCCCATGGGCGGGGACAAGCTGCAGGTGCGGAGTTAAAACTAGATTCAGAGGAACCCGAACATCAAAACCGCGCTGATACGCTGGCCAGTGGCTCAGAGTCACAGGTAGATGCGGCCTCATTGGAGACGAGTTCTGAGGCGCCATACTATGTGGTGCTCAACGTGCTCGGTGAGATTGAAGGTCCGACGTTGCTGAGTGAGCTAACCGTCCTGGGATTTGCGTTTGGGGATAAGTCAATTTTTCACCGGTATGATGACGCGGGGCGAGAAAGGATCAGCCTGGCCAATGCGGTGGAACCTGGGTCATTTGATCTCGATAGCCTCGACGCTCTAACGACCCCAGGGGTGACTTTTTTTATGTGTGCGAGCGAATGTCCGGATGCGCCCGCAGTCTTTGAAGAAATGCTCTATGTCGCGGTTCGGCTCGCTGATGCGATGGGTGCGAGGCTTTGTGATGACCGACGATCCGTGATGAGTGAGCACTCTGTTGCCGAGCTTCGCCAGCAGGTGCAGGAGTATCAACTCAGTGGTTCGAGATGATGACTTCCCAGGATGCCAGGGATCGCTGTGAGGCGTTACGCGAGGCCCTGCATCACCATAATTATGCCTATCATGCCCTCGACGCGCCGCACATCTCTGATGCGGAATACGACCAGCTGTTTCAAGAGTTACTTGCACTCGAGCGCGCCTACCCAGAACTGCAGCGGGTAGATTCCCCAAGTCAGCGGGTGGGGTCGGCTCCCCTTAACGGGTTTGGTCAAATCCAGCATGAGCTTCCCATGTTGTCTTTGGATAATGCTTTCGATGACGATGATATCGCCGAATTCCACCAACGGGTTCTCAAGGCCTTAGGAGAAACCGAGCTCGTTTACTGCGCAGAGCCAAAAATCGATGGTGTTGCGATCAGTCTTCTCTACGACAACGGGAGACTGCTAAGGGCGGCGACCCGGGGTGATGGCATCACCGGAGAAGATGTGACCGCGAATATCAGAACCATCGAGGCGGTGCCGTTGGTGCTGCAAGGCAATGAATATCCGGATCGACTCGAGGTACGGGGTGAGGTCTACATGTCGAAGCCGGTCTTCGAGTCAATTAATAAAGAACTTATTGCCCAGGGTGAAAAGCCGTTTGCTAACCCGAGGAACGCTGCCGCCGGCTCGCTAAGACAGCTCGACAGTCGGCTGACTGCCAAGCGGCGTTTGACGATGTTCGCCTATAGTATCGGGATCTCCGAGGGCGGTGAGATGGCAGAAGAGCATTGGGCCGTGATGCAACAAATCCGGCAATGGGGCTTCCGGGTTAATTCGGATGCTGCGTTGGTTGATAATGCAGAGGGGTGCCAGGCGTACTACGCCAAGCTCTCGGCGGATCGAGCCAAGCTTGACTACGAGATTGATGGCGTGGTGTTTAAAGTCAATCGGCTTGTTTTTCAACAATCCCTGGGCGTGCTGACGCGAACCCCCCGTTGGGCGATTGCAGGCAAGTTTCCAGCCGCCCAGGGGAGGACGACGGTTTTAAATGTTGAGATTCAGGTCGGGCGAACAGGCGCGATCACGCCTGTGGCGAGGTTAAAGTCCGTTCAGGTTGGCGGCGTGATGATTTCTAATGCAACGCTGCATAATTTTGATGAGGTGGAGCGGCTGGGGCTCATGATCAACGACACCGTGGTCATAGAGCGGGCAGGTGACGTCATTCCCAAAGTGGTTCGGGTCGATTTGAGTCAAAGGCCCAGTGATGCAGCGGCGATTATTCGGCCCCGTCTGTGCCCAGAATGTAACAGTCCACTTGTGGTAGTCAGTGAGGAGGTCATTTTGAGATGCGTCAATGGGCTGGCGTGCCCGGCGCAGAAAAAAGAACGGATTCGTCATTTTGTGTCTCGGTTAGCGATGGATATCGAGGGTCTGGGGGAAAAAGTCGTCGAGCAGTTACTGCAGGCAGGACTGATTCG
>Ga0315330_10000428_pt1 | contig 25757 bp, 16 predicted proteins | sample M140m34915metaG_FD_203453 | JGI IMG/M metagenome (GOLD analysis project Ga0315330, IMG submission 203453) | Ammonia-oxidizing marine archaeal communities from Monterey Bay, California, United States - M1 40m 34915 | ecosystem: Environmental > Aquatic > Marine > Intertidal zone | place: USA...
ACCAGCGCTTCCGTGAGAAACAGCAAGCTCTGCTCACCCAACACGGCGCCGAATTAATCGGCTATTGGCAGCGGCTAGACAACCCTAATACGATCGTGTGGTTGTTGGCGTTTAGAGATCGTGCCCATCGCGATGAAGTCTTCAGGACCTTTCGCGCCGATCCGGAATGGGTGGCGCTGCGGGAAAAATACAATGTGCCCGTAAACAGAGAATTGTTTTTCATGAGCGCCACCGACTATTCAGCCATCAAATAAGACAAGGAATCCACGCCATGAAACTCTACGACCTCCCTCCTTCTCCCAATGCTCGCCGGGTGAGAATATTCATCGCCGAAAAGGGTCTGGACATACCAACCGAGCCGGTGAACATGATGACGGGCGAAAACAAGACTGAGGGTTATCTCGCCAAAAACTCTCTGGGCAAGATGCCCGTGCTGGAGTTAGACGACGGCAGCTGTATTTCTGAGAGCGCTTCCATCTGTCGCTATCTGGAGGAGACCCATCCCAACCCGCCCCTGATGGGAACCGATGCGCTGGATCGATCCCAGGTCGACATGTGGCATCGCCGCATGGAATTCGAGCTTCTCAATCCTATGATCACCATCTTTGTTCACACTGGCGATATGTGGAAAGGCAGAGTGACGCAGATTCCTGAGCTCGCCGAAGTAACCATGGCGAACATGCAGGCAAGCATGGAATGGTTGGACCAGGAACTTGAAGGCAAGGAATTTATTGCCGGCCATACTTACACCGTCGCCGATATAACCGCGCAATGTGCCTTCGTCATGGGTAAGGCTGCGCTGGGCATTCGGATTCCAGAATCACTGGCGAGCCTGACCGACTGGTGGCAGCGAGTTTGTACCCGCCCAACAGCAAGAGCATAGACTTTCTGCACTGCAGTATTGCGAGGCCGCTTCCCTTTTTCCTACTATAAATGCCTTTTTTATTCTCGCTTCTTCCATTCTATCGGCCCCAATTTGTAATATACTAATAAATACATCCCTGCTTCGAAGAGAAATAGCAATGAACAATAAGTACTTACGAATACTTGGCACCGGACTGCTTTGCCTGGCTTGTATCGGTACCCAGGCTCAGGAAAGAGTAGGAGATTTCTCCCTGCTGGACCATTTCGGCTATTTCCACCAGATAAGTTGGTACGACAACAACAAGGCCATTGCGTTTTTGGTGCAGGCCAATGGTGACGAAACTGTTGAAGCAGCCTTACCGGACTACGCTCGCCTAGCCGAATCATTTGCAGAAAAGGGCATTCAGTTTTTTCTGATTAATCCGATGGCGCGTAATAATCGCGATGCTGTGCGAGCGGAGATGGATGAGTTTGGCATTGACCTGCCCGTACTTATGGATGACGCCCAGATCATCAGCGAGGCCATGGGTATCGAACGGACTGCAGAAGCACTTCTATTCGATCCGAAAAAATTCACGGTCGTGTTTCAGGGATCGGTAGATACCGAGTTCGAAAACGCACTAGCTGCCGTTTCAGCAGACCAGAAAATACCCACCGCATTGGCAGTGAGTATGGGCCAGCACATCAACTATTCGGCAGCCCTAGCGCATCAGCAGGAAATCCCTTCTTACGAGAAAGACATCGCACCGATAATTACCGAGAACTGCGCCTCATGTCACCGCGAAAGCGGTATCGCACCGTTCGCCATGGACAGCTATGCCATGATGCAGGGTTGGTCGCCAATGATCAGAGAAGTCTTGATGACCAAGCGCATGCCGCCGGGGCAGATTGATCCCCACATCGGTTCATTCGAGAACGACATGTTGCTAGCGGACAGTGAAGCGCAAACGCTTGTTCATTGGATAGAGGCGGGCTCGCCGCGAGATGGCGGTGAAGATCCGCTGGCGCAGCTTACCTGGCCCACTTCTAAATGGGCATTCGGCGAACCCGATTTGATTATTAATGTGCCACCGCAGGAAATTCCGGCAACGGGAGTGCTCGACTATTACAACGTGCTGGTTGATGTCGATCTGGAAGAAGACCGTTGGGTTCGAGCGAGCCAGTATATTCCTGGGGATCACACGGTGCTGCACCATACGCTGCACAGCATCATTCCTCCGGGTGCAGCACGAGGGGGTTCGCTGTTAGGCGGCGATGATCCAGACCGCCCGGGTATCGCGCCTTACATACCTGGCCAATCTCCCCGCATGGAACCCCCCAACACCGGCGGCCTGCTGAAAGCAGGGTCCAAAATCGCCATGCAGATGCACTACACCACGACCGGTCGAGCCGCCGTTGATGAAAGTCGCATCGGCGTATGGTTCTATCCCAAAGGTTTTGTACCGCAGGAGCGCACTAGTGGCGCTTGCGCCTGCCATTTCACTCCGACCTGGGTAAATATTCCGCCCCATGACCCGGACTATGAAATGTCTCAATCTATTGTTATTGAAGACGATGCCTATGTGTACAGCTTTACCCCGCATATGCACTTCCGCGGCAAACGCATGCGCTTTTATGCGACCTTCCCTGATGGCTCTACAGAAGAAATGCTCAATATTGCTAACTACAACTACAACTGGCAACTGGCCTACACACTCAAAGAACCGCGATTCGTGCCAGCCGGCACCAAGTTCACCGCGGTGGGTGCATTTGATAACTCCGCCCAGAACCTGATGAACCCAGACCCTGCCCGTTCGGTTCCCTGGGGCTTACAGAGTATGGATGAAATGTTCTTCGGGGCGGTGGACTGGAAGTATGTTGATCAGGGACGATTCCAGCAATAGCAGACTAAAACAGGGCAGAGTAGAAATACAGTTCTGAATTTTTACTCTGGCCCCTTTTCTTCACTCTACTCGCAGAAGCAGATTAGGGTGATTCGTTCTACTGTGCAGAACCGATAGATTCCAAAAAACCGGCAACTGCATCATACCGACGGGCTCTAGCAAACGACAGCGCGCTTTCGCCATCGCTGTTTTCCAATGCAGGGTCAACTCCGGCTCGCAAGGCAACACTGACAGCATCCAGCATAAATTCCTCTCGACTACGCGACAATTGCCCCGCACGTCGCTCCGGCGTCCACCAGCTGAGTCGCAGGCGGCGATGTCCCATGCCCACGGCTGCCATCAGTATGGAGATTTTTCCTTCCTCCACCATGAAGTTTTCACCCATACGCTGCCCCGGGTATTTTATGTCGTGAAGGAAGAAAGGGTCGGCACCGCCCTCTATAAGCGCCTGCATGATATCCGGTTCGGCGAAACGCGCGGCTAACCAAAGTGGTGTGGCGCCGATGAGGGCGTCATGGAAATTATAATCGGCTGCCTGGCGCCGCGCTGGTGTTGCTTTCAGCACGACTGATTCCAAATCCACATCGCGATCAAGCAACAATTGCACGGCATTGTAATTGCCTCTCAAAATCGCAGCGTGTAATACAGTGTGGCCACTGTCATTACCATTTATGTTTGCGCCGTTATCAAGCAGCAATTCGAGCAGGGCCAGATTGCCTGAATGCACGGCCATGATGAGAGGGCTGGTACCGAATGCGTTTACATCATTAATTCGTGCGCCTGCCTCAAGCAGGGTTCTCGCGGATTGAACATCTCCGCCCCGGGCTGCAAACATAAGGGCTGTGTTGCCGCCCTGCTTAATCCAGTGTTTGTAGACGTCGTTACTGTCCTGTTCCTTCTCTGATTTGACATATTGCCTGCGCACCAGGGAGCGGGCATGGACATCCGCGCCATGTTTAACCAGCGCTGCCACTGCATCGGCATGACCGCGATTCGCAGCCCACATCAGCGCAGTCTGCTCTCGGGTTACCGCCGCATTGGGATCGGCGCCTGCTTTCAGCAAGGCACTAACCACAGCGCCATTGCCGCTCTGGGCGGCGGTCATGACAAGTGTTTCTCCGGACAAGAGTCGAGCATTAGGATCGGCACCTGCCTGCAATAATTGCTCAGTAACTGTAAGGCTGCCATTTTCTGCGGCTAGCCAGAGTGCACTGACGCCTAGGTCAGTTATGGCATTCACATTGGCATCTACCGCAAGCAGGGAGCGAACGGCAATGGAGTTATCGTGGTAAGCGGCCCAGTGCAATGCTGTGGTGCCATCACCATAGGCTGCGTTCGCGCTGATACCATCGTTGAGCAGCGTCTCAAGGCGATCCCAATCCTGCCCTTTGGCAAGACTAACCACTGCAGGCATGCCTTGAGAAAAAGCAGGAGAGACCAGCATAAAACTGGCCAGCACAAGCAGAACCTGGATGCACAGCGTCGCACAGCCTCTGCCAAAGCAGGTCACTGAAAAATTTTTGGGTGGGCTCATCCTGTGGATTGATTCAGTCATCTTGTTGATTAGATGGACAGTGGTGCGCTACTGCCGCCGAGTTCGTCAACCTGCACGCCGAATTTATCCAGCAGGCTAAGGTGCAGATCAGCCATAGTGGGTTCGTTATCGAAGGCGAGATGTTCGCCGCCTTGCAGCCAGCCCGCGCCTCCACCAACAAGCAGCACCGGCAGATTAATGCCTGAATGAATCGTACTGTTGGATATGCCACCACCGTAGAGAATGGTCATATTATCCAACAACGTGTCGTCGCCTTCTTTCACTGCAGCCAGCTTATCGAGATAACTGGAAAACAAAGAGGTGTGGTAGATGTTTATCTTCGACATGCGCTCGACAAGTTCGGGCACATTATTGTGATGCGATAAAGGGTGATGGGCATCAGGCACGCCGATCTGAGGATAGGGTCGTGCACTTTGTTCCTTGCTCATCATGAAGGTAATGACACGGGTAAGATCAGTCTGCAGCGCTAATACTTGCAGATCCTGCATCAACTCCATGTGTTCATCAAATTCAGCTGGCACACCAGCGGGTTGCGCGAGTTCTGGTAGTTCTAGGTCTATTTGCTCTTCCGCTTTTTCAATTCGGCGTTCGATATCGCGCACCGATTCAGTGTAGCTGTTTACCAGGTGACGGTCAGCCTGACCGAGTTTATTCTCCAGGCTAGCGAGTTTATCCATTACCGCATCGAGGATACTTGATTGCTGGCTCAATCGCGCAGCGCGCGCAGTCTGTGCGGTGCTACCACTGTCGCCAAACAAGCGTTCAAATACTGCGCGGGGGTTATGCTCTGTTGGCAGCGGTTCCGTCTTGCCACGCCAGGACAGCGTATGGGTATAAACGCAGCTTAGATTGACGGTGCAGGCTCCCGCTAACGCGGGCGCATCCATGGACAGCTCCAGTGAAGACAGCTGTGTGCTCATCCCCAGCTTATTGGCCAGCAGTTGATCCATTGAGACATCAGCCAGGATCTCGGTTTCATTGCGCCCACCGCGGGTGACACCGGTCAGGAAAGAACCTCCAGCGCCGGCATGGGCGATATTCCAATTGGCTTTCAGCCCCGAAATAAGCCTCATGTTATCGCGGTATTTATGCAGAGGCTCCAGCACCGGGGTGATCTCAAAGTCCTTGCCGATAATGGCCGGCGACCAATAGTCCATGGCCATGCCATTGGGAATATAGACCGTCTGAAAGCGATGGATGGGGCCGGGCGCCTGTGCGAATGCGGGTGTCATCGCATCCAGTATTGGCAGCGCTAGGGCAGCGCCTGCACCTTTTAATAGGGTGCGCCGTGACAGTGATTTGCCGGTTACAAATGGCGTCGGGTTCTGCGGCTTGGTTTTCATCTGCATCAATCCTGGTTATTGAGCGTTTCGGTTCGACTGGCTTGCAAGCGTTAGCGCAGTCGCCGCTGTGCTCATCATAAATTGGGGGCTGGTCACAACGCCTGATACAATGGCAGACCATCGATAGTCATCAGCAGCAGCCTCACGCACGATGCGCCGAATGACGGGTTGATCATAATATTCCACGCGTCGACCAAGGGCATAGGTCATGAGCTTCTCGGTGAGGGTATGGGCAAACTGATCCGGACGATCCAGCATCCAGTCGCGCAAATCGGCAAAGCCACCGAATTCAACGCCGCCCGGATAATTGCCATTGGGGTCAACCGCATTGCCGACTTCGTCGAACTCACGCCAGGCGCCGATCACATCAAAATTCTCCAGCGCAAAGCCGAGTGGGTCTATCACGGTGTGACAGGTAGAACAGACAGGATCTTCCCGATGCTGCGCGAGGCGTTCACGAATAGAAGATGGGGCATCACCACTGCTCGCTTCAGGCAGTATCGGGACATTGGGTGGCGGCGGTGGTGGCGGAGTCCCGAGGATGTTGTCCAGCAACCACTTGCCGCGCAGCACCGGTGACGTGCGTCCCGGATAGGACGTGACCGTCAGTAGCGCGCCATGGGAAAGCAAACCGCCGCGCTGGCTGGTGTCGGGTAAGGAGACTTTTCGAAAGCGGCTGCCATAAACGCCGTCGATGCCATAGTGTTGTGCCAGGCGTTCATTCGCGAAGGTGTAGTCCGCTGCCATCAGTTCCATGATGCTGCTGTCTTGTTTGAGGGTTTCAGCAACAACGAGTTCTGTTTCGCGCGCAAAAGCTTCTATCAGGCTGACGTCGTAGTCTGGAAACAACACGGTATTGATGTTGACTTCGTCCAGTCTCCGCAGGTTTAACCACTGTGCCGCGAAATCGTCCACCAGGGTATTAACGGCACGTTTCTCTGCCAGTATGCGCCGCGTTTGCCGCGCCAGGGCGTCAGGATTAGACAGTTGACCCGCGGCGGCAAGTGCCAGTAACTCATCATCGGGCGCAGCGCTCCAGAGAAAGTATGAGAGTCTTGAGGCCAGTTCCTGATCTGAAAGAGGAAAAACCTCTCCGGCAGCGAGCCGATCTGGTTGATCATAACTGCGAATCAGAAACTCTGGATCCGAAAGCAAATACTCCAGCGCAAACTGGATGCCATTGTCGAAACTGCCGCCTTCTTCACGACCGCGATTGAAGAAAGACAGCAATAAATCCGTATCACCGGCAGAGATATTTCGTCTATAGGCTTTGCGCGCCATGCGATTCAGGATTTTGGTGGCGCAATCTTGCTCCTGCGCCTGCTGTTCTGGGTAGCAGGAAAAAATAGTTCTTCTGCTGGGTGAATCAACCGGGTCGTTACTGGTGATATAGGGTCCACCGATCTCGACGGCATGCACTTTCTGATAAACCAGATAGGCCTCATCGTTGGCGGGCAGACGGCCGCCTTGTGTTGGCTGCGGAATGCCCTCCTCCTCCACCTGCTGCCGCACATAGGAGGCGGTAATGATATGGGGCCCTGCTGTCACCGGTGCGCGCACCTGCAGGTCTTCGCCAGCCTCATAAAGCATGTATTGTTCCCAGTCGGTAGTGCCAGGCTCACCGGTGCCACTAAAGCTTAAGGGGGCAGGTGTCCCAGGTGCTTCGCCGCCAACGCTGAAGCGCTTTAGCAGGCGACCATCAAGACGTATCTCCAAAAGCTGCGCCCAACCCAGCCCTTTGATGTAATCCTGGTAGTTGGTTTCCAACGCAATATCGACACTGTATTCACCAGCGACAGGGAAGTAATGCTCAACGGCTACGCCGCCTCTTGATCCAAATGGCATGTCCTCCGTCTGACGCCAGTCCTGGCTCATATAGAGAGGAATTTCATAGGTGCTTGTTGTGGGGCCTTGCGGGGGCAAGCCAGTGGCCAATCGCGTGACTTCTCTAGCCACTGACATATAGCGCTCCATATGCGCGGTGGTGAAAGGCAGTGCCGCAGCGATATTGTCAAAACTGCCATCTGCGGTCGGATCGCCGGGCAGTAAATCCATGACATCAACGTCTAAACCCAGCAGATCATTGATGGTGTTGTTGTATTCATAGCGATTCATGCGATGCAGCGGCGTCACGCGACCGGGGTTGGGATTGGCGGCCCAGGCTTGATCTAGCTCGGCTTCCAGCCACTCGGTCATGACTGCATAAGTCTCAAAGGCGGGGCGGGGCATACCCGAGGGCGGCATCATATGAGCACGCAATTTCTTGACCACCCGCTCCAGCGCATCGGCATGCTCTCCGGGTTGGGTAAAATCGACAGATTGAAGTGAAAAACCCCCGGTCGCCAGGGCATCACTGTGGCAGGCCAGGCAGTAGTTATTAACGACCTGCTGCATGTCCGCAGCGCCGAATTCACTGTCAGCGGCCGTTGCTGCCGCAGCAAGGCTTAACGCAAATACCGTAAACACTGGGCTGAGGAGCAATCGAAGTGATGAGCAGAGCTGGCTGGACACGGCGCTACCTGTATTTGAGGGCTGAGTTGAGAGCTCTTTTGAGGGCTTTCAAGAGCTAACAAAGGCCTCTGGGGTCTTATTATCTAGGATTTTTATTTTAACCGCCTCTCCGGACATTACCGCAGCCAGCCCAACAAGAAAAGGGGCAAGACAAAAATATGGTACTGTGATTTTACCCTGCCCCCACTGAGAACCATTGATTTGTACGAGAAGGTGGAAATAGAGGCTATCTGGAATGGGAGGTCCATTGATGAGAACGCAGGTAGCCGAGAAAAAAGAGGGGGAAACAAGATAGAGAAGGAAAGTTTGCTGAAGATTCCCCTGCCCTATTATTTATAACGCCAAATCCTTCAATTTTTCAGTCTGAATAGGATACAGTGAACCCTACATAGCTAAGTTCAGAACAACTATTTTCAAAATCAGGAACTCTCGCGAGGTTGCACCATGAAAACAGCAAACGCACTCGCTATAGGCCTTCTCGCCTTTGTGTTTTCAGCAGTGTCTTCCCATTCACAGGAATTCAGCGTTCACCCCTCCACCCAGGAACGGGCCAGGGTTGTTACCCTCGATACCCTGGGTCAGTGGGAGCAGTCTCTGTCTAACTGGGGGCGTTGGGGCACCGGTGATCAACGCGGCACGTTTAACCTGATTACGCCGGAGAAAACCCGTCAGGCCGCTGCGCTGGTCAGGGAAGGTATTACCGTGACACTGCAGCACTTCGTCACCATGGAACCAGCCATGGATGCGGGGGCCTTTGGGCCAACAGATCACTGGATGAGCCGCATCGACGAAGACACCGGCTTGCCGACCTTCGCATTGGATGAGATTCAGTTCTCCCTGCATGATGGCATGCTGTCCCATCTGGATGCCTTGTGCCATTACCGCACCCGGGAACAAATCGACGGCGAATGGTATATCTTCAACGGCTACCCACAAAACCTCGGCCCTGAGGGTTGTCAGGATCTGGCGATCGATCGCATGGGTACCTCCTATATCACCCGCGGCATTCTCGTTGACATGCCCCTGATGAAAGGCGTGGATTGGCTCGATCCCAGCACGCCAATCTATGTTGAAGATCTCGAGGCCTGGGAAGAATTTGCCGGCGTAAGCATCGGCAGCGGCGATGCCCTGCTGATTCGCACCGGCCGCTGGTTAAAGCGTGAAGAAGAAGGTCCTTGGGCTTATAACCGCGGCGGTGCCGGCCTGCATGCTTCGGTAATTCCCTGGTTACGGGATAGAGATATCGCGCTGCTGGTGAGCGATGCTGTTAATGACGTGCAGCCTTCCGGGGTTGAAGGGATTAATCGGCCGGTGCATCAGTTAACTCAGGTGACGCTTGGGTTGCCTATTGTAGATAATGGCTATCTGAAGGATGTGGCGGAAACAGCGAATCGATTGCAACGCTGGGAGTTCATGACTTCTATTCAGATTAATCCAGTCCCGGGTGGCACGGCCAGCCCGTTTAATGCTAATGCAACGTTCTAAAACCAGAACGAACAGAACGTAATAGGGACAGATCTACTTTGCAGATAAATTAATCTGTCCCTATTCATTCTATCTATTGATATATTGCTAGCCCGCATTCTCCAGAAACTCCAGAATCAACCGAGAAACGACTTCTGCCTGTTCCTGCTGCACCCAGTGGCCGGCTCCATCAACAAGATGGACGGCTCGCATGTCCGTACAGGCTTGCTCCTGCATGCGCTCGAATGACCCTGGGCTCTGGAATGTTCCCCAGTCGCTCTTGCCGCTGATAAACATGGAAGGCTGATCGATAGTTCTGCCAGAATACAGCTCCACTTCCGCCCGCCCAATTGTCGTGCCACCCATGCGATAGCCATTCAGCCCGCCTTGAAAGCTGGTGCGGCCATACTCAGTGGCATAGACCTCGAGCTCATCATCTGGCAACCAGCTATTAGCGGCGATTTCTGCAGCGGAAGGCATCTTCGCCGCGACTGTTTCTGCCATGCCTGCATCAAGGTCCATGATGTAGTACTCGGGCATCAGTGCCCATTGCTCTGCCGTGCGCGCGGCAAGTCGATGCGGTTGGTTTCCTTCCCAGTCGGCACTCTTGAAATGATAGTAGGCGCGAATAAAATCATGAATGCCCTGTTCCGCGTGCCACATATTTTCATTCGCCTCACGGGTTCTGTAGTAACGCTGATAGTGCTTTCGAGGCCGTGGCAAGTTTGCCAAATCAGCATAAATATCCGTCGGTACAGAGGCGGTTGTTCTAGTAGGTTTATTTACTGTATCAAAGGGCAAAGTTGAAACCCCGCCAAAAGGCGCGCTCATCATTACCACAGATTTGTAAATATCAGGGCGAGTGAGAGCACACCAGCCGGCCAGCGGTGCGCCAGCATCGTGACCAATAACTGCGGCCACCGACTCATAACCAAAGGCAGCAACCAGGCCCAGAGCATCGCGAACTTTGTTAAGGCGACGAAACGGTGTCAGATCTGTGTCGTAATCCGAACTCCAGCCGGTGGTCCGCCCATATCCGCGCACATCAGGTGCGATAACGTGATAACCAGCGTCAGCCAGCGGCAACATGATACGCCGCCAACTGTAGGCGAGTTCGGGAAAGCCATGCAGTAGCAACAGGGCTGGCCTGCCGCTCGATTCATAGCCAGCTTCCAGGACATGAATGCGCAGCCCATTTATATCATCAACGAAACGGGAGCGAATGCCTGCAGGCAACCATGCCGAGGGATAAGGCTCCGGCACTACGCCGGCACCAGTTGGCTGAGCCAAAGCAGCGCCAGGGCTAGGTAAGGCAAGTGTGGATAAAGAGGAAAGCCCAGCAGGAACAAACACTGAGGACGCTTGCAAAAATTGTCTACGCGAATAATCACTCACAAGTGTTCGCCTGATCTGTTTTGAATCCGGGGCTTAATATAGTACCGCATTTTTACGCCTGCCCAAGTTTTTTGCTTGGGCCGCAAACCATTAGACCTGTTGCAGCCTAAAATAAGGGGACGAAGAGTTTAATTTTTAACCCCTACGCCCCCTTTATCATTTATTTCAATTAGCCGCGCGACGATTCGCCTGTACTTTGTCGAAGAAATCCCACGTGGCCGGCGTCAAATCAGTTTCTGGACGCGCAGTGACATTAAGCTCCACGTAATTCGGGTTGGTTCGCGTGTAGGGCTGCCACTGGGGTAAACCTGCGCCATTGGGGTTACCGGTCTTAGCAAAATTAAGCCAAAAGTCGGACATGATGTCAGCCATCTGTCGGTCTTCTTCGGTTGCGGGATTTCTTAGCGTCTGAGTGTTATTGAATACATAGGCAATCTCGGCAGCATGATAGGCGCCAAGAATATTTTTTCGCGGACCAGGCGGTCGATGGCTGAAGTAATAAAGATAAGCCTCTTCATCGACATTCGCAGTGGTTCTCACCCAGGTGATTGAGTTCCAGCCAAAGCCCGAATCCCGAGCGGGATCGAGCGTGGACTTGCGAAGATTGTCCGCCGGATAGAGCGCAAGATAGTCTGCCGCTAATTCACCGTAGAGGTTCTGAATTCGGGAGATGTACACATCATCGTTTTCCGGAATCCGGCCTAGGGCTCCCAGCGTCGTGCCTTCTTCAGCATTGAACCCCACCAGCACCGGCACTTTATTCTGCTGACCACTGGAGAAAATGACATAGGGTTGGTCCGGTATGGACCACCCATCCACGATGCCGTCGGTACGAAAACGGTTTTCTACCGCGCCTTGCAACAGCTGTTGCGCCGGCATTGCGCGTAATTCCGAAAGTGACTCTGCATTCAGCACTGCCGCCAGATCACTGCCATTGCTGGATGCATCTGCAAGCGTCATCCGCGGATCAAGGCGCGCGCCGCTTTCGCCAATGGCTTTGTGGAACAAGCCTTCTGCCAACGGCGATGCCGTGAGCAGATTGACACTCCACGAACCTGCAGACTCACCAAAAATCGTGACGTTATCAGGATCACCGCCAAATGCCGCGATATTGTCCTGCACCCACTCCAGTGCTTTCACCTGATCCAGCAGACCGTAGTTACCCGCCGCACCATCCTCTGACTCATCGATGAGCTCCGGGTGGGCAAAATAACCGAACACGCCGAGGCGATAGTTGATAGTCACCAACACAACCCCTTTCTGCGCCAGGTTCGTGCCATCGTAAGTCGCAGTCGCGCCGCTACCGCGAGTAAGCGCGCCACCATGAATCCAAACCATCACCGGCAGTTGCTCATCGGACTCGGCGGGAGTCCAAACGTTCAAGTAGAGGCAGTCTTCGCTGGTAAGTCGAGCCGGTCGGTAGAAAAAGGAATTTTCCGGGTAGGGCTGCTGTACACAATTGGGACCAAAGTCTCTTGCCAGCAGTTCACCCGTCCAGACAGCCGCATCAGCAGGTGGCTTCCAGCGCGCATCCCCCACTGGCGGCGCCGCAAAAGGAATCCCGCGGAATACCCGTACGGCATCACTGCTGGCGGACAGCTCCCCAATCAAGTCGCCTTGCGGCGTGTCGAGCGAGACCGATTGGGCTGACAGGCTGGAAGTGATGCAGAGCGCTAGGACGCTGAGTAGCAATCTCATGGGGAATTCCTCTAAACAGGGGGGCGATTGAAAAGGGCTTGGCCGAAAAATACAGTTTTTTCTCAGCTTAATGACAGTATTTGACTACACTCAACCGCCTTATACAACCGCGGCCCACACCAGGATGAATGGGGCCCGGAAGGCTTCGCTATCTATGATAGGGATTACTGGTATCTGAGCCAGCATGCCAGCATCCGCTCCAGTATTCGAAGAATAAATCTGTCCCTAGTTTTGTATTTGTTCTGCTCGCTGTGCTCGTTCCATCTCCTGAAGTTGATCTAATCAAGTTATTCTAGCCGTACCGGACACGAAAAAATCAGAGATTATTTCAATGAATTCAAGACGCCACCAAATTAACGATTCTTTATTGCTCACTGGACTTCTGGTGTTAATTCAAGTCCCGACATTTACTGGGGCGCTTGGAGGGACGATCGTTGAAGTTGACACGTCATAGGGAGTTTGCTTCTTAGGGCTTGACGACCTATCGATGTCGGAAACAACTGAGAGTTTCATCAAATATGTGGCAGCTGGCCACTACGACAATACGTTTAGTTATGGCGCAACCGCTGCGTCATTTTTGAGGGGCGGCGGCTATACTTTCAAAACTTGTCCGGGCAGTGTCGGCAGGATTGAGCCAGTCAACACTATTCCACTCGAGAGTACAAATTCGAGCAACAGGAGTGGGGTGATCTCGATGGTGCGGCGGAACAGTGCTACCGATTTCGTCGCCAGTGATTGGACCATAAATATTGCCTATAACCTTGCCTACGATGACCCAGCCAATAGCTATATCCCTTTTGGGAGAGTGCTCGTTTGCGGTATGAGTGTGGTAGAGACAATTGCTTTTATAAATCCAGCAGTCGGGCCAGAAAATTTCGGCGGGCCTGAGAATTGTTACTTCGATGAAAAAATTGATTGCGAAACACACACGCAGAGCAATCACATCTCTTTGAAAATGATGGCACTGAACGATAATACAACGAGCCCCACAGCTGCCTACTCGACCAGCACAAATACACTGACTGTCAATTCGATTGCTGAAGGTAAATTTCTCAGATTGCCGTTTGAACTTGAAGACCTTGGTAATGAAATTTCAATGAATCCAAAGCTGGATGAAATCGTTGAGATGGAAAAGCCAGTGCCAAACATGGCCATGGTTGATAACAGCAGTCGGACGTTAAGTATTGGCACTGTGGAGGTTGATGGTGTCGAGCTTTATGAAGATCTGGTTTTCTCACAGTTGCTGTCCAGTCCTCAGCGATTCGTGCTTGACTCTTACAAAAAGATCTAGAGTAAAATAGAATCAAAGCCAATCATCTGCCCCTCACTTGACTTGAGTCCAGGTAAGTCGAAACTAAACCGGCTCAGAACAAGCGACCTCGCTTCGAGTTCGAATTCGGCAGTCTCTAAAAAACGATATCCGTTACTCAATAAAAATGGTCTAAGCCTGGGCACCGACAAATTCAAAAACAAAGTAGCTGCCCTAACCACCCATAACTTAAAAAAAACACGGCCCCAAGCCCAGTAAAACTACTGTATTTTTACTCTGACCCCTTTTCTTAAAGAGTTGACTCCATATGGAACGCAAGCAAGCCACCAGCGCCAGCCTCACATTACTGCTTGTTATGGCAGCAACCTTTCCCGCGACAGGCGTCTCAGCAGCATCTGATGAAGCGCCCGGCACCGGGGCCTACGCCGCCATCGCCATCCCCGACACTCACGCTGCCGAAGTAGCTAAGGGCATCCTGATGCAAGGCGGCAATGCCGTGGATGCTGCCGTCGCCACTGGTTTCGCCATGGCGGTCACTTATATTGATGCCGGCAACATTGGCGGCGGAGGTTTCATGCTCACCCATATGGACGGGGAGGCCGCCTTTCTGGATTATCGGGAGAAGGCCGCCCTGGAGGCCCATCGCGATATGTATCTGGATGAGCAGGGCGAGGTCATCGAGAACGCGACACTGATTGGCGCACGAGCCGCCGCGGTGCCAGGCACGGTAGCCGGTATGTGGGCAGCCCATCAACGCCTCGGCTCCATGCCCTGGCGCGCGCTTATTCAGCCGGCGATTGCGCTGGCGCGAGATGGCTTTTTGCCAGCGCCAATCCTAGTGGACGAGATTCGCGCCAATATCAATTGGTTTGGTGATCAGACCAACTTTAATGAGTACTTCGCTGATATCAGCGCCACCGAGCTGTTTAAACAGCCGGAGCTGGCTGCGACGCTGGAGCGCATCGCCGAACAGGGGCCGGATGATTTTTACCGTGGCGAAACCGCTCGTCTCATGGTTGCACAGATGGAGAAGAGCGACGGTCTCATCAGCTTGGAAGACTTGGACAGCTACGAGGCCGTCTGGCGCGACCCCTTACAAGCCAATTGGCGCGAATATCAAGTCCTGTCCTCGCCTCCTCCCAGCTCGGGTGGCTTTGGCGTCATTCAGCTTCTAAAGATGAAGGACTACCTGGCACCGCATTTTGAGGGCGTGGCCCATAACTCCCACCAGTACATTCACCTGGTGGCAGAAATGGAAAAGCGCGTATTCGCCGATCGCGGTGAATACCTGGGGGATTCCGACTACGTTGAAGTAGATATCGAGACGCTATTATCCGATGACTATATTGCTCGCCGTGCTTGGGAAGTGAACCCCCGGGCCATCTCAACCCTGGAAGGCGTCAGCCCAGGCCTTACCTCACCCAATACCACGCACTACTCCATCATCGACCAGTGGGGCAATGCTGTCTCCAACACCTACACCATCAACTGGGCTTTCGGCAGTGGGGTAGTGGTTGGCGACGCAGGCTTTTTGTTAAACAACGAGATGGATGATTTCAGCGCCAAGCCAGGCTCACCAAACGTATATGGCGTGGTAGGCAACAATGCCAACGAGATCCAGCCCGGCAAGCGCCCACTCTCCTCTATGTCGCCCACTATACTACTTAAGGATGACGAGGCGATGATGGTGTTAGGAACACCAGGCGGCTCGACAATTTTTACCTCGGTGTTTCAGACCATCGTCAACATTATCGACTTCGACATGACACCCCTGGAAGCCGTAGGCGCCACGCGTTTTCACCATCAGCTGTTACCACCTGACTTAATTACCATGAGCATCGCCATACCCTTGCCCGAAGAGACCATCACGGCCTTGGGAGAACGAGGCTACCGGGTGCAGCCCCACGATTGGGAGTTTGGTGATGTGCAGGTGATCTGGCGCGAGGGTGACGAGTTGCAGCCTGCTGCAGATCCGAGGGACCGAGGTGTGGGAGAAGTTTTTGTCGCGCCGACTGGTAAGTAATAACGAGTGTTAAAAAGACTAAATAGGAACAGATTTATTTATCGAATAAATAAGTAAAGATTTATTTCTATACAGGCATTGCCGTATGGGGTTAAATCCAAGCGCACAAGCGATTCCAATATAATAAGAAGTGAGCAAGCGCATTTTGCAGTTTTCCGAAACTATCGAAGCAAACCCCCAGTCTGTTGACAAATTTATCTTCTCTGGCGGCCTCCTGTTATTGGTGGTTATCGTCGGCTCAATACTAATCGCGCCTCAGTGGAGCGCGATGGCAATTGAACGTTTCTACGTCTTTATAACCACGCGCATGGGTGTGTTCTACGTAATCGCTGCAATTCTCACGCTGGGGTTTCTGCTCTTTATTGCCATAAGCAGTCATGGTGACCTGGTTTTAGGCCCCGATGATGGCCCAGAGTATGGGCGCTACAGTTGGGCATCGATGTTGTTTTGCGCGGGCATCGCCGCTTCGTTAATTTACTGGGGAGCGACCGAGTGGACGTTCTACTATATCGCGCCGCCGTTTGGCATCGAACCAGAGTCCGACGCTGCCTTGTTAATGGCCAATAGCTACGGCATGTTTCATTGGGGACCCATTGGCTGGGCGTTCTATTGCCTGCCGGCCGTGGGCCTATGCCTGTCCTATCATGTCTGTAAAATTCCAGAGTTACGACTAAGCTCTGCCTGTCGTGAAGTGTTGGGCAAGCAACAGGAGTTGTGGCCTGGCCGTCTCGTCGATCTGCTGTTCATTGTTGGCACCATTGGCACTTGCGCTACCGGGCTGGGCTTCGGCACCTCGGTGGTTTCGGCGGCACTCAACAAACTTACTGGCATCGAGGACGGCTTTAGCCTACAGCTGGGCGTTATTCTGGCCGCTACCGGGCTGATCGCTTTTAGTGTGTATAAAGGACTGAACGACGGCATACGGCGACTAAGCACAATTAACTCGGTTTTGGCACTGATACTGATCGCCTATATATTGCTGATTGGCCCAACTCTTTTCATATTAGAAGCAGGTGTCACATCTATTGGCACTGTCACCACCAACTTTCTACGCATGCTCACCTGGACCGACCCTCTGCAAAGAGCCGACTTCGTAGAATCACGGACAGTATTCTATTGGGCCTGGTGGCTGGCGATGGGACCGTTCGTCGGCATGTTTATTTGTAAAATTTCTCACGGTCGAAGTTTACGAGAACTTATTTTGGGGGTGTTGGGTTGGGGCAGCCTCGGCTGCGCGCTGTTCTTTATGGTGCTCGGCGGCTATGCACAGTATCTGGAAGTTTATGGCCTTTACCCGGTAGTAGCGGAGGCGACAGAAATAAGCCCAGCCACCGCTATCGCGAGCATTGTCTCTCTTCTGCCATTTGGCTCGGTGCTGGTATTGCTGGTGGCTGTCATCGGGCTTGTGTTCGTGGCGACAACCTATGATTCGGCTGCCTATACCCTGGCGGCGGGGGCAACCCGCTACCTGTCCGAGGACGAGCATCCTCCTCGCTGGCATCGCGTATTCTGGGCTTTCGCTCTTGGCACTTTGCCACTTAGCCTGCTTTTCCTGGGGGGATTGAGAGAGTTGCAGTCAGCTTCCCTGCTGGCCTCATTGCCCCTGTTATTTGTTTACGGCATACTCGGCGTCTCTATCTGGCGAATGTTACGATGTGCTGAAGCCTGAGTTAAAAATTCTATGTCATCAAACCCGGTCACTATTCTTGATGCTGGCATGGGTAAAACCCTGTCCCAAAGAGGCGTCGAGATTCCTAACTCAATCTGGTCCGCCAACGCCCTGCTGGTTGCCCCGGAAGTCATTGTAGATATCCATCTCGAAAACATTGCGGCTGGCGCGCGCATGATTACCACTAACAGTTACGGCGTTATTCGAAATGACCTGGCCAAGGTAGGGATTGAAGACCGCACGGTTGAACTCAACCAATTGGCGGGCAAGCTTGCCCGGCAGGCTAGGGACAAAGCGGGTATTGATGGTGTGCTCATCGCCGGATCATTGCCTCCGCTGAATGGAAGCTTTCGACCGGACCTGGTGCTGGCGCTAGAGACTCTCATGCCCCTTTACAGAGAACAGGTAGCAGGACTGGCTCCTTACGTAGATCTGTTTATCTGCGAGACCATGTCGCATTCCACGGAGGCGCAGGCGGCTGCACAGGCAGCCTGCGAAAGTGGAAAGCCGGTATTTGTTGCGCTCACGCTGCATGATGAGCAAAGCGCCTGCCTCAAGAGCGGCGAATCTCTATCTACTGTATGCGCTCTGTTGCAGGTCTATAAACCTGCCGGGATTTTGGCAAATTGTTGCCTGCCAGAGCGCATCACCGAAGCAATGCCGATATTGGTGAAATCCGGGGCAGATGTCGTGGGCGGCTATGCCAACGCTTTTTCTGAAATACCCAAAGATTGGCTGCTCGGCGGAGACAAGACAAGCGATGGCCACCTTACCATCAGAGACGAGTTAACCCCTGAACGCTACGCCGACTTCGCCGAACAGTGGATTAGGAAAGGTGCCAATCTGGTGGGCGGCTGCTGCGGCACTACAGCCGACTTTATCCAGATCATTAGTGAACGCAGCATGTCTTTGCAGGCGCAGCCAGAATAAGTGTAAAGTTGTTGGGTGTAATGTTGAGGGCAACAGGGGACTCCGACAACTTGACAAATTAGCGCGGAAATTCATCCAGATTAATATACTGTGATAGGCAATGCCGCCGCTCTTTCCCTGATATTACTCCAAGGTAGAAAAAAACAACTAACCCCAAATTCACAACCGCTTCAGTTGTTAAGTTGTCAGTGCCCCCAGTTCTTCTTAGACTTCCAGCTTTGGTCCCAGCCATTTGACGGAGCCCAGCGCTCCTTGCCAGCCATCCAAGAGGATGGGGTCCAGCGCATCGGCTATGCCGCCCTCGGTGCGCCACTGAAGATACTTGCGGTAGTGCTCTGCAGAATCCCAAGTCTCAATGGCAGTGAAGCACTCTTTTTCTGCATCCAATTGGTGGCTACATAGCCCACAATGGGTTCCTCCAATTCGTCAATTAATTCCAAGTTGCGCAAGCCTATCCGGGATGACCGGTGGGGATGCAGAAGGCATATCGGGGCCTGAGAGACTTTTGAGAAACTCAATGACTGCCATGCGCTCATCTTGTGTTAGCCGATCGCCGAATTTGTGACCCATGTTGCCCCGACCGAAGCCCTTAGTATCGTAGATGAACATCTGGTCTAGAGATTCCCGGCTCAAATGCGGCGCAGTTTCCATGATGCGATCGCTTTCTGCCAGCTCTGCACGAGATAGTGTTGAATAAACCATTCCGAGGCTTTCGAAATCATAAGCATTCGGATCCTCGTTCCTCGTCCAAATCTCAGGGCGGAGCTTTGAATTCAACACCGCTTCCACGGTAGGCACCGATCCATTGTGAAAGTAAGGTGCGGTTGCCCAGACCCCGACTAGTGGTGGCGGCACATAGCCTTCACCCTTGAGTGGTTCGTAAATGGTCCCTAGATCAGGCTGATCCATAGTTTCAAAGTACGTCTGGAGTTTTGTTATGTGCTCATTTACGGGTGCGAAAGCCTTTACGATTTCATTGTATTTTGTATCTGTACGAGCGTTTTCATACTCCGTACCGTCGTAGTCTACCATCCAAGAGCCAGGCACACTGTAGTCAGGGTTGTCACCGATTTTGGTGTAGTTGCCGTGACACCTGTAACAAGCTCTAAAATTATCCCAATCTTTTATAAAGGTGCGCTCGTGAAAAATATCGGCGCCCTTTTGAACGAGCTCTGCATCGAGCTTGCCGGGAAATTCGGGAGAAACTGTCTCCCGAGCAAAAGCCAGGGCTTTGGCTGTTGATGCCACGTGATCTGCATGAATGTCGTTAACGTTTGCCTGCGTACCGGTGAAGTTAAACGAAAAATGCCCGGCATCGTAGGGGTTGCCATCGCCGTACCAATAGTCAAATGTCTTGTACTTCATCAACCACCACGGCATCGGATTTACCGGCGGTGTCATATTACTCTCGATGATGTCTGTCAGCTCTGTCTTTTCTGCACTCACAGCCAGACCTTTATTCTCCGGATCTTCGAGCGCTGCACCATGAGCCCACACACCAAAGGGACCGAAATTGTCTCCGCGACTAGTCCTCTCAGGCGTGAGTGGACTTACTGCGTAACTTCCGCCCATAGCCTCGGCAACGATCTGTTGTTCTGCTGGAGTCAAAGCCGCCAATATCTGAAACATATTGGGCCCTTCGGAACCCTCTGGACGGGGAGGACTTTGCATGACTGAATTGCTTCCCAGCCCCGCAATCACCTGCCCATTCACAACTCCTGAGTGGCATGCGAAACAATTAATGCCTTTAAGCTCAACACCCTCTCTTTCGAAGACAACTTCACCTAGGGAGATTTCAGGATCTACATCGCGGGTGGGTGGTGATGGCAAGCTTCCATTCCTGAAGAACCTTCCATAAGCTGTGCTCGGGTCATAGCCTAGCTTTTCCTTTTCGGCTGCTGCAGCGTCATCCACCGCCTCCGAGAAGCTAAGAGGCACTGCGCTATAGAACATTCTGCCTGAGAAAATTTCTCTGAGGCCCTCACTGGCCTTATCGGATAGCTGAGCTTCGTCGAAGCCAAGATATTCTAGGGACGGGGCATTGAGTGATCGCTCATTCGAAGACTCCGGTCCATTCGCAAAGCTCATCATTGATGTGACGATGACTAACAACGCACCAAGCAATAGCCGAGGCACTCTGTTTAACCATTGAGCAACTTTTATGAACACATCATTCTCCTATCTGACTCTTATCTCGCAATGGACCGGACTGAAACCGTTTGAAGTGCTGTCTTCCAACGCTCGGTGAGGGAGAGAGCAACTATCTGCGATAGTTTACAACACACGAGATCAAATGGAAAAAAAGGGGAGAAAAGAGGTTGGAGTAAAAATACAGTAGTTTCAGAGCTAATTGAACACCGCACAGGCCCTTCCCCAAGCCACAGACTCAATTAGACTGCTGTATTTTTGCTCTGACCCCTTTTCTTCTCTTTTCCCCTATTACCCCCCTTTATCCTTTGCTCGGGCATTTTTGATTGTGTCATGCCCCGAATGCTGGCCTTGCATAGGGCCAGAGATTGGGGGTGGATCGCTATTTGGATCGGAATTGCAGGCCGAGTTTATTGTATGATTCCTTTTCCGAGCACTCTCATATGTTCGCGCCTAATTTGCGCTGCTTAATTAGCCTTTTTGAGCGAGATATCAGGATACCGAAATGAAGCACACGATTTACCTCTTGGCCGCGCTGCTACTGGCGGCCTGCAGTAAGCCCGCGGTCGAGACTCCTCCCGCAGCTGAAGCCACAGCAGAACAGATGGCAACCGCCTCGATTTCAGAAACCGAGCGCATTAATGCTTGGTTCGAAGAGAAGAATGAAGAGCAACTGCAATTCAGCCCGATACAGCTAACAGTCCTAGGCCGCAAGGAACTGTATGACCAGATCGATGATATGTCGGTCGAGGCCGCCCAGGAACAGCTGGACTGGATGGCTGCCACAGTAAGCGAGTTGCAGCAAGAGTTTGATTACGACGCGCTGGATTTTGAGGCGAAGACTTCCTATGACTTGTGGGTATTCCAACACGAACAATCACGCGACAATTTCGAATTCAACAACCAGGAATATGTGTTCGAGCAGATGAGCGGTGTTCACTCACAGCTGCCCGTCATTCTGATGAATTACCACCAGGTGGAATCTCTGTCGGACATGAGGGCCTATATCAGCCGCATTGGTGGAGTCGCGCGTGCATTGGGGCAGCAGCTGGAGTGGGCCAAGGGCAACGCCGAACGTGGTGTGCGCCCGCCCCGCTACGCCTATGAATTTGTCAGAGACGCATCCAGCAGCCTGACCCAGGGCCAACCTTTTGATGATACGGAAAACGACTCGGCTATATGGAACGATGCCAAGACCAAAATTAATGCGCTGGTCAATGCAGAAACGATCGACGCAGCCACGGCCGAAGATCTGCGAACCCGGGTTCGCACTGCGCTGGAGGGCGAGTTCTTACCCGCTTACCAGGATCTAATCTCTTGGTTAGATCAAGACATTAACAACGCACCAACAGAACCGGTAGGGGTGAGCACTCTGCCTAATGGTGTTGCCTTTTATAACCAGATGCTGCGCTCTTACACCACTACAGATCTCACCGCTGACGAGATTCATCAGATTGGCCTGAACGAAGTTGCCAGGCTGCGCGCGGAGATGATCGCTATCAAAGACGCTGTTGGATTTGAAGGAGACCTGTTGGCGTTCTTTCAGTTTGTCTCCACCGATGAGCAGTTTTTCTACAGCAATGATGATGCGGGTCGGCAGCGCTATCTGGATGAGTCCACGGCATTTATCGATAACATGAAAGCATTGCTGCCCGAATATTTTGGCATCCTGCCAAAGGCGGATCTCGTGGTGAAGAGAGTTGAGCCCTTCCGCGAACAAGATGGTGCAGCTGCGCACTATTTTGGCAGCAGCCCCGATGGCTCGATCCCAGGTACCTATTATGTCCACCTTTCGGATATGTCGGCGAATCCAATTACTGAACTCGAAGCAGTCGCCTATCACGAAGGCTTGCCCGGCCATCACATGCAAATTGCCATTGCGCGTGAGCTGGAATCCGTGCCTGCTTTTAGAAGCCAGGCCGAATTCACCGCCTATTCCGAGGGTTGGGGTTTGTACACGGAACTGTTGTCTAAGGAGATGGGTGCCTATCAGGACCCTTACTCAGACTTTGGGCGCCTGATAGGTGAGATGTGGCGCGCAGTGCGTTTAGTCGTAGACACCGGTATCCACGCCATGGGCTGGACCGAGCAGCAGGCCGTGGACTACTTTGCCAACAATGTTTCCACACCGCTGCCAAGTATCGTTTCAGAAATTCGACGCTATACTGTACTGCCGGGACAGGCCACCAGCTACAAGATTGGCATGCTGAAAATTCTCGAGCTCAGAGAACGGGCCCAGGAACAGCTGGGCGATGACTTCGACATACGCGACTTCCACGATGCCATACTTGGTGGAGGCGGCTTGCCCCTGGCCATTCTGGAACGGCGCATCGATAATTACATTGAGATAAGCAGATAAAACGAATGAGGTTGCGGCTACTTCCTGACAACTTCGATAACCAGCAGCGCGGGCACCCACTTGCGCTGTGGTTATTCTACTTTGCCACGATAGTCACCGTCGGTCGCAGCCTTGCCCACATTTTTCTTTCCGATGGTGGTGCGCAGTCCATCGCCACCATCCCGTTGGATCAATTCACGCCAGAGGGTGCCGCATCGGTCGTGTCGATGTTTGCTTTTTGGGGCCTGTCTCAATTGCTGCTCGCCGTTATTATGGTGCTGGTGGCGCTGCGCTATCGCAGCATGATCCCTTTAATGTATCTGTTAATTCTGCTCGAATACGGTGGTCGCACTGCCATAGGCATGATCAAGCCGCTGGCCCTAAGCGGCATTCCGCCCGGTGCAATCGGCAACCTGGTCTTCATCCTTACAGCGATGGTGGGCCTGGTTCTATCCATGCAGACAGTTAATACCTCCAAGGGCTAAATGAAGTAGATCAACCCACAAATTTGATAGGCCTTTTACCTTCCTAACACATCGATTTTTGGATCTTGGCACGACCCCCAATAAATTCACGAACTCTCGTGACCAATCTGGTTATTTTCGCAGCTCTGAATCCTTGGAACTCCGCGGCCTGCCGCAACCCCATCTTTTTATTTGAACTGGTTCGCAGTTTCGTGCGCCTGGTTTTCCGTTGGCGCCGCAATTGCCCTCATTAATGGAAGCCAATAATCAATAGGAACAAGCAATGGGTACAGAAACCAACACAATTCTCTTCGGTTCAGCAACATTAAAGAACTTATACGTTTTTGTTACGTTTGAATGTATCAAAAAGGCAGCCAAGCGCTCAGCTCTGTTTCTCTAAGCCTCGGTACGGCCTCAGAATGTGACGTTCATCACACTAATTCAGTGATGAGTGATCTGGTTCGCACTCTCATAAACTGGTTATGGCACACTTGGCATCGAGCTTGCGCTGTTAAGCGCAATTTCTAAGAAAAATTGAGCGAGTAACAGTATGGAAGTCTAAACCAATACAATCTTAATCGTGGACGACGGCACACTAATCGCGAACTCCTTGGCGAGAATGCTGCGCATCAAAGGATACGATGTCAGCATCAGTCCTGGCCCCGTTGCTGCCATCAAGCTGTGCAAAAATATGTCCTTCTATCTGATCATCACCGATCAGCGGATGCCCGTTATATATGGGTCAGAGCTTGCAACTGTTGCCAAGCATTTGCAGCCTGCAACCAAAATCATTTTGATAAGCGGCAGCTCAGAGAGAATGTGCGATATCGATACAATGATGGCGGTTGACGATTATGTGCAGAAGCCCCGGGATAATGGTCAAATACTTGAAGTAATCAATGAAATCTTCAAGAAGCCTTTTACAGCTATTGGCTGATGAACAAAGCCGGTTAGGCACTGGGCGAAAGAACCCCTAGCCTGTCATAGGCAGGGCTGACGGCAACTCAACCTCACTCGGCAGCACGAACCAGCGCAAGTGGTCTACTGAAGCAGGCAGACTCAAATCGCTGAGTGCGCCAAAATGCGTTCGAGTCAGTTCAGCCTCGGCCAGCTCAGCATAGGCTTGCAGAGTGCCGTTTATTCGCTCAGACACCATCTCGGCAGTAGGCGCGGTCGTTGATCGCGCCGAAAGGAAATCCAGAGCTTTCAGAGATGCCGCGTTATTTCTTTTCTCATCCTGATAGCGCCAGCTGCCTGTTGCCGCGTCATAGCAATAGTAAGGCAAGAGTTTGGCGCCATGGGCGGCAACAAGCTCTACAGCCTTGATGAGATAATTAGCTGCTTCTTCGCCAACGAAGTAGTTGAAGTTGAGCCTTACCCAGCCTGGCCTCAAAATCATGCATCCCTGATGAATGGCATCCTCCAATTGGCGGCTGTAATTCATCGCCATACCCAGCAAGGCATGCCCGTAAGGTCCGGCGCAAGAGCACCCGCCTCTGGCCTGAATGCCAAACAGATCGTTAAGCAAGGCAACCACATACCCGTAGTGTAAGTCCTTACCCGCATGTTTGATTCGCAGAGACACAATTGCCAGTCGCTCTGCATCAAGGTTACCAAGGACTTCAATATTGTCCTGCTGCTGCCAGCTGGATAGCGCACGCTGAATAAATTCAGACTCCCTAGCTTCTATGGCCTCCAGCCCCACATCCTGCTGCAGCTTGAACACCAGACCGGCTCGAATCGATTCAACTATCGCCGGCGTGCCACCTTCCTCCCGTCGCTGCGGGTCCTCGATAAAACGATGACTCTCAGGAGAGACGTAGGTCACCGTGCCACCACCAGGCACCGCTGGAACGGAGTTATTCAACACCTGTCTATTTACAATCAAAACTCCCGGCGTGCCCGGCCCGCCGATAAACTTGTGAGGCGAGAGAAATACCGCATCCTTGCTGGCCCCCTGGCTTTCCCTCGGGGCTGCAGCCGTCTCGTGCATCGAAATTTTTACGTAGGGAGCAGCGGCAGCGTAGTCCCAGAAGCTGAGCGCGCCATAGCGTTTTAGCAGCCGCGTTACCGTCTCTACATCCGTCTTGATGCCAGTGACATTAGACGCAGCAGAGAAACTCCCGATTAACAGCGGCCCCGCCGCGTGCGCCTGCAGCATTTGCTGCAACGCAATGATGTCAAGCTTACCGCCAGCATCCA
>Ga0315330_10000429_pt1 | contig 25743 bp, 19 predicted proteins | sample M140m34915metaG_FD_203453 | JGI IMG/M metagenome (GOLD analysis project Ga0315330, IMG submission 203453) | Ammonia-oxidizing marine archaeal communities from Monterey Bay, California, United States - M1 40m 34915 | ecosystem: Environmental > Aquatic > Marine > Intertidal zone | place: USA...
AATTGTTACTTTAGTTATCCCTCTAGAAGGACTAGATGAAGACTCAAGTAAACAAATTTTAACTGCTATGCCAAATCTTGAAAACCAACAATTTATGCATATTTTTACACTTTCTAGAGGACATCCTCTTATTCTGGAATTAATTAATAGAGGTAATGTTGGTGAAAAATTCCATTCAACATTAGAAGCTTTTGTAGACCAAGAAATTTTTAGTCGCCTTTCTGGATCTGAAAAAAGGTTATTGGGAGCAATAGCAGTGTTTCGAGAACCCATAATTCTTGAAGCAATTAATTCCATTGAAAGTGAAACAGATATGTTAGATGAATTAGTTGAGAAGGGACTTGCTAGACAATCTGATACAGAATCTTACGATGTTCATGATTTAGTTCGCGAATTTCTTGTAAGATCTATGGAAGAATCATTACGTCACGAATTACATTCTAATGCAGTTGAATGGTATCGAAATAAATATGAAAGTGCTGCTGATAGAATTGAATATATTCATCATCTACATTTCTCAGAAAATAATGAAGAATTATCTAAGGTTTTAATTTCAGAGGGGCATGATTTAGTTAAAGCCGGCCATACAGAATTGTATTCAATACTAAAATCATTAGAATCGGAAGATTTCGAAAATGATAGTTGGGGCCTGATAAGAGAATTAAGAGGTAATATTCTTTCAATTCAAGGTCATTGGGACGAAGCAGAAATAGAATATGATGCTGCAATGAAAAGTATTGGTAAAAATAAGATGATTTCAGAATTATCTCGTCTTCTTTCTGCTAGGGCCGATATCGCCGTAAAGCGTGGAGCAATGGATGATGCTTTGGAATTACATAGAAAGGCACTAGAAATTCAAATATCAATTAGAGATGCAGTAGGTGCAGCAAAATCATACAACAATATGGGGTATATTTTTAGAAGAAGAAAAGATGTTAGGCATGCATTAGAAGTATACGGTAATGTAGAAGATTTACTTAAATCTGAGAATAATCCTGAGTTGTGTGATGCTCGTATCCGCCTATCTTCTGCATTTTTAGAAATGGGAGAGTTAGATAGGTCTAGAGAACACGCACTGCTCGCTTTCGAAGAAACTGAAAATAATGGTCAAGCATTCCTTCATGCTAGGTCGAGAGCAGTACTTGGTAGATATTATGCCAAAGTTTCTGATAACGAGTTAGCCTTACATCATTACTCGGGCGCTTTAGAAGAATTGTCCAAACAAGATGACCCTAGAAGCGTCGTGGAAGTATCTTTGCTTCTCGGACAAGTATTGATGGACGCAGGTAGAAATGAAGAAGCAGCCAACCATTATCTTGGAGGATTGGCAGTTGCTGAAGCAAATGATTTCCGTATGATGCAAGGAGAACTATTATCTAGATTAGGAGAAGTTGAAACCGATCGTTCACAAAGAATGAATTATTTACAAAGTTCATTATCTGTTTTCAGAGAGTTAGGGGCAGTAGATAGGATGAAAGATGTTCAAAACTCAGTTCACAGAGCAATCATGGGTAATTAATTATTGGACTCTAATTTTTTCTTCATCTTGCTGCCCTAGGTAGTGGCTAAATTCTGGACCTGTTTGCCTAGAGATGGCTATATCTCCATTATATTTATCCCCAATATGGTATAATACTTCACTTTCTGCAAGATGTGGTGCATTGTTTTTATCTGATAAATGACATAGGACTATACTTTCTAATTTTGTATGCATAACTTCAGAAAGTAATTTGCCTGTTTGGAAATTCGATAAGTGGCCACCTCTGCCGGAAATTCTTCTTTTCAGAGATTCAGGATAACTACTCATAAACAATTTTTTTTGGTCATAATTTGCTTCTATTGAAATGTGCCTGCAACCTTCAAGATATTTTCTCAATTCTATTGTAGATTCTCCCAAATCTGTAAGAAAGGCCGCTTTCTCTCCTCTCCCACTATTTGTAATAATTGCTACATTATCGGCTTTATCATGAGGTATTGGAACGCCTATAAAGCTAAAATTATAGCCACATTCAACTCTATCTAAATTGTTAAATGTCTTACATGTACTAATTGGTTCCCAGCCCATTTTTATCGCTGTTCCTATATTGCAGTGTAATTCAGCGCCCCATTTCTTTGAAGCCCGTTCTGCCGAGTTAGAATGGTCTCCATGGTGATGTGTTACAATAATTGCACTAATATCTTCTCCTTCTAGGCCAATACTTTTCAATTTTTTTTCAGTCTGCAATAATGAAAAACCGCAATCGATTAAAATATTCTCATCATCAGTACTCAGTAAAGTAGCATTACCCTTACTTCCTGATCCGAGATGAGTTATTTTCAGGCTCATGTTATATCTAGCGGCATGTATCTTGGTCTATGAATAAATGGGTTTTTTAATATCTAATTGTGGCTTTTTTAATGTTTAACCAACCCTTCAAATCTTTTATTTCTTCTTTATGTCCGAACTACGCTCCATCAGTATGATAAATCACTTTAGTCTGCTAAATCTATTAATTGGTGAGTAACAATGCGCCGCAAACAAATAAGTGCCTTATTATTGTCTTTCCTTATGTTGGCTAGTTTGGCATTTGTATCTCAAACAAGACCTCAGTCATCAGTTTCATCTATTGATCCAAATGTAGCTGAAGGAGGAGATCCTCCAATCACAGATCAAGATGGAGATTTAATACCAGATATGCATGAATTTATCTTCAGTGAAGATATTAATCTCCAAATTAACTCTTTTAATTTAGTTATAGAAGGATTAGATTCTTACAATGCGACCGATAATGTAACCGATCGAGATAAAGATGGCGCATCTGCTTTAATGGAATACTGTTGGCCATTTACTTTGGACGCTTGTTTAGATTCTGAAAAAAGAAACTCATTAACCGGTAAATCGCCTGAACAATCAATTTCTGGATTAAGGGAATATTTAGATCCGCGAATAGCAGATACTGATGGAGATGGTTTGCCTGATGGTTATGAAATATATATGTGTACCAATGGAGGAGTTGGTTCTATTAATCCATTAACAAATGCATGGGATTGTTTATATTTTGATCCTCTAAATCCTAAAGATTTGATAGATGATTTTGATAGATGTGAAAAAGATTTTAGTTGGGGTTGCGGAGATGGCTTCGATTTCAATAAAGATGGGATTATAGATATAGGTGAGAGATTTACTAATTCTGAAGAGTATCTTTATGGCTCTCCTGAAGATTGGGTTACTGAAAGAGATGGTCTTTGGTGTGTGGGGGAAATTCAAGGATTATCATCTTCTTGTCAAACTGAAGTTCAAAGAGCTACTTTGGATGATGGTTGGCTGGGAACAGATCCAAGATTTGCAGATTCAGACTATTATGTATGGTCCGATTTTGAAGCTCTAGAACTCACTTCACTTGGAGATGGAATACCTGATGGTTGGGAGGCATATAATGGGCTTGATCCTAGAAATTCCTCAGATGCAATTATAGACCTAGATTCTGATGGTTGGGATGAGAATAGAGATGGTTACATAACTCCTGATATAACGATTTCAACGTCCCATTGGGGAGAAGAATTTAGTAATTATGAAGAATACTTAGTTGATTCAGATTCAGGATTTGGCGTCATACCAGGAGTAACTGGGGCTAGGATTAATTCTGCAGATGGAGACTTAATTTCTTTGAATTATAAATCAGATGTAGAATTTGTTGACACTTCAATAAATAAAATAATTTCCGATTCTCAAAGGGATAGGTTACTAGTAGGTTCTAAATACGGCATTACAGTATTAGATCCCTTTAGAGATACATCATCATTATTTCCTTTAGATCATGGTACAGAGATGAATGTCATGGAGAAATATGAGTTAGGGGAAAAAAGTTATTTATTTTTTGGAACCAATAAGGGATTACATACAATCCAATTAGATAATGGATTACCAGTTAGTGAATCTGAAAAAGTATTTCCTTTAGGACCTGTAGAAATAATTACTAAAATGCAAATACAGAGTGATGATTTGAATTTATTAATAGCTAGTGATTCCAAGATGTGGACAATTCAACTATCTCAAGATTTTGAAAATTCAATCGAAGATGTTAACATAGTTCATTTAAGTAAGATTTCTAGTTTAGTTAATTATGAAAATGCATCCATAACTACTTCTGTTCATGTTGAGATGCAAGGCCGAATCCCTATGTTATTTGTGGGTACTGATTCTGGTTTAATCGCTTGGAACACTACAGATGGGTCAAATTCTATTGGAAATCCTTATTGGGTATTTAATAGAACTAATGCTGAATATTTTATAAATGAGAATATTTATGATTCCACATCTACTCCTAGAGTAAATATTTTACAAAAAGAGGAAATTAATGGCGAAACTCCTGGTTTATGGTTAGGTATGTCGGGAGGACTATACCTCGTTGAACTTGACCTTATAACTTCTCAACCTACTGAAGCCTTCAATAGTGATAGGATGCTAAATATAGACAATCTTCTAGATGGCGCTAATGATATCAGGTCTATATTTTCATACCAGGGAATGGTGATAATTGGGTCATCATATGGTTCTTGGTGCCTAGAAGGTAGTGCGGAAGATGGTATTCTCGGCATGTATCTTAATCAAACTAGAATTCCCGGTTTGGTTACTTCATTTGCAATGATTGAAAACCAAGGAGAAAAATGGATTTTTGCCGGTATTTCTCCAGGAGAATACATGAATATAGCTTCATTAAACCCATTATCAAATGATTCTGATTTAGATGGTATGAATGACGGTTGGGAGTTCATTAATGGTTTAGATCCAACAGATCCATTTGATGCAGCCAGAGATCCTGATTATGATGGAGTTAGATATTTCACAGAAGAAGGAGTATTATTTGATCGACTGTGGACTAACTTGGATGAGTATAGATTTAGCTCCATTTCAGATGCAGGAGTAAATAGTACAGATCCTAGAGAAATGGATTCAGATGGAGATGGTCTCACTGATGGTGAAGAATATTGGGGTTGGTTTACCAATTCAACTGTTTTTGATTGCTATTATCTAAATAAAAATTATATCTGTGATGAGGAAACTGGTATCGATGCCCTCCAAGTTCACATGGAGGGTTGGCTTGGATCAGGTACTGGGGGCGGAACAGATGGGCCAACTGATCCTACTAATCCAGATTCAGATGGAGATGGTATGCCAGATGGTTGGGAAATAGAGAATAGAAGATGGATTGGCGATACTTATACGGGAGGAAATTCTTGGTCGTTAGACCCTAGGAATCCTTTAGACGCTGATGAAGATGCGGATGGCGACGGTTTGAGTAATTTGTGTGAGTATAGGTGGAGTAATTTACTTGATTTAACTTTACGAGAAGGTCTGGATAGTCATGGCGAATCCGCTGAAGCTGCTCTAAACTGGTCTCGTACAGATCCTAATTCAATAGATTCTGATGGAGATACGATACCGGATGGCTGGGAAGCTAGATATAAGTGCAGTTGGTCTCCAAAAAATGCAGGCATAAACCCTCTAAATGGTTCAGATTATTTGAGTAATCCAGATGGAGATGGGTATGATGTTAATCATAATGGAGTATTAGAATTAGATGAACAATTAGTTAATTGGATGGAATATTATTTGATGTCAGATATATTGTACCAATCCAGTACTTCATCTGGAATATCCTATCCTGATAATTTTTCAACACAACTATCTCATGAATCTTGGGAAGGATTAGCAGATACTTCTTTTGGCGATCAATCTACTATATTTTATTCCTTTTTGGTTGATGGTATGATTCCTTCGGATTTAGGTTCATCTGATCCACTAAAGGCTGACTCTGATAGAGATGGTATGCCGGATGGATGGGAGTTTTATCATGCTAGGTGGAGTATTTTTGATCAAAAATGGTCATTAAATCCTGTTAATGAAAAAGACAATCTAGAAGACCCAGATGGAGATGGAATGAATAATTGGGAAGAATATAACTCAATTTCAACCAATTTAAGTGAAATTGGTAATTCTATCTCGTCTCCCCAATTTTTCTTAATGAGTGTCTTAGGCGAAATAACTCCTGTGCCTTGGATAGGGGCTGATTCAGCATTATCATTTGGAGATTTTATTTCAGAAGACCAAATAAATTCAACAGGTCTAACTACAGACCCTAATAATCCAGATTCAGATGGTGATGGTATTTTAGATGGTATAGAATTATTATTTACCCAGTGGAATTCAACTGACCAAGTCTGGACCCTAAATCCATTAGTTCCAGGAGATGGATATTATGATTCTGACAACGATGGTATAACTGACATTGTAGAATTAAATATGACAAATAACAATCCTGTAAATGGTGGTCTATCTCCTTATGATGCTCCCAAATTCTGGGATGAAGCAAATTCAATAAATCCTCAAGAATCGATAAATAGGATTTACCGAATCATCTTTTCCAAAGAAGGACGTGCCGATTTGGCTATGCAGCAGTTTGTTGATTGGGAGTCCGGAGAACCAGCAAAACCACTATTGGAATCAATATTTGGAATTACCGATCCTAATTCTCAAGACACAGATAGAGATGGCATGAGCGATGGTTATGAATACTGGTTCACCGAGTGGAATCTTGAAAATAATTCATGGTCTATGAATCCACTGACTGATTACGACGTAAACATTGACTCTGATCAAGACTCTTTCGATTGTAATGGAGATGGCGAAATATCTGATTCAGAATCTTTCGACAATTTGGCTGAGTACGACTCAAGGATATATGGTAAGAGACTTGCAATAGATACTATTCCAAATGGTTCAGGACTTATCTCATATGGTTCGGATGCAATTACTGCTCAAATTGAAGAGAATGGCTTATCTTCTTCGGCTGCTGAAGCTATCTTATACACTTTATTTTCATCGAAGAGCATTTCTTCTTCAGAAAAAGTAGGTTTGATAAATGAGATTGATTCTAACAATTTCAATATTAGTTTGGCTGGTATTAGTGACCCAAATGATGCCGATTCAGATAGAGATGGCATGACAGATGGTTGGGAATATTGCTATTCTATTTATGGTGAATTTTTACCTGTAAATTCTTATCGATGGTCACTAAATCCACTAAATCCATTGGATGTTTCTTATGATCCTGATTCTGACGGATGGTACGATAGATCGTTTACAGATACTCCTGCAAGTCAAGGTCAATGGATTGATAGACAATTTATTCAAGGTTCAAATGAAGATCAACTGGAATCTGGAGTTTTAGAATTATACTTTAATAATCTAATGGAATATGAAAATGGAACTCACCCTCTTGATGATGATTCAGATGATGATTCAGTACTTATGATTCCAATTTTTGAGAATGGTTTTGTAACAGACTACATCAGAGATAGAAGTCTTTCTGACGGCCGTGAAATTTTCAAATATGGTACAAACCCATTAGATAATGATACTGATGGTGATATGATGCCAGACTTTTATGAATATTCAAGAGGGTGGAATGAGACTAATGACAATTGGTCATCTTATCTGCAAATTGCTGTGGAGTGGTATCAAGTATCTCCTACTAATTGGAAACCAGTAGATGTTTCAAAGGGGTATATATCCAGGCCATCATTAAACTGGACATGGTTCACTCATGATCCCACCAATCCAGATGATGCAGGTCAAGATGCAGATAATGATGGAGATTGGGTCTGCTCTTCTGGTTCATGTATTTATCAACCATATACCAACTTCCAAGAATATTATGCAACAGTCAATGCTACTCTTTCTTCGCCCTCTCTTGTTCGTGCTGCTAATTTATATGATTGTTCAGGAAATATCGTTGAAGAATGGTGGCAACTTAGAGAATCCTTGCTAGGTACATGTTCAGGAAATACTGCAATTTCTACTAACTATTTGCGTATGAATAGAATTAGTGAAACTGATTCTCTTTATGCCTTTATCATTGATGATAATGACGAAAATTATGAAATTATTAACGAATCCGATGATGTAATTTTAACAAATGGAAACTGGACAGATCAATACAATAGATTTGCCGGTGATCAATATCATTTGCCAAATATCGGCCTTGGCGAATATGTATTTGGCTGGTGGAATCTAGATTTAGATGGAGACATGATTGCCGAAGGAACAGATCCAAAAAATTGGGATACTGATGGAGACTGGCTGAACGACTATTTCGAAATTAATGATGATTTATTGGATGGAATTAGAGGCAATAGTGGTTCTCCAATAAGATATGATGATAGAACAACATAGTGTCTAGTTAATTTGTAGATATGTGGTCGGAGAATTATGTCTGGAGTCAATCACGGGATTCCTGAGGTAAATTCTTCAGTTGAAGATAAATTATTATTCCTTCAAGAAAATATGGTCAATTTTGTTAATCAATATAATCTTCCATTGGTGGAGGTTTCTTTAGTACTCTCTAAATATATAAAAATCTTATCAAAATCCTTGGAATCCGAGGCAAAAAAAGAAAATGAGACTATTCCAGATTCCATCATGTCTCCCTTTCCAGTAAAAGATTCTACTCAATCATCCAATATTTCCTCATTCCCCCTAGAGACTATTTTGGAAAATGTTGATAGAGATAGGATGGATATTTTCGATACCATTATTCGAACAGTCATTAATTCTACAGAACTCCCTTTCATAAATGCTATTACATTACTAAGGGACTGGGAATCAATAACTCGTAACCAATTATCGCAATCCACTAAGCCAGGACATCTTTTTAGCCCTATTGAACTACCTGAAGATTTTTAACCCTTAGAAATATTCTTCAAAGCAATTATTTTATTTGAAAACCACCATGAATCTATAATTGACCAAATATATAGTACTGGCCAAAGTAAAACCGTTAATATCAATGGTAATTGTATTAGCATCCATCCAAATGCTTTGTTGTGATGGCCATTGAAATGTTGCCCTAGATATACGAACGGAATTAATGAAACAAGTATGGAAAAAATAGGCCTAAAAGCTCCCCATGGGCCAACTCCTCCGCTCAACTCACGCCATATTACTCTCACTACGCCTAGACGACTGGCTTCTTCATCTTCGGTTTGAATAGTGACTGCGTATTCCTCTGCCACATCTAAGCCTACATGTCTTCAGCAATCAATTTAACGTAACAAAAAACATACTAATGCACTATTCACTCTTCTTCCCATGACTTCGAAATAGTCGGATTACCAAATTTATCAAACCATTCTACCGGCTCTCCTCTTCTATTCATGGCCAAATCATCTTTCACCTGTCGGGGAATTTCATCTCTACCGGGATGCCAAGTTTCATCTTCAAGCCATATTTCTAAGTTTTCCCTTTCTATTTCAATATTCATTACTCCTCCTAATGGTTTTTCATCAATTACAAATGATACTTTACCCTTTATTGCAGCTTGCCTAGATATCGAGAAACTAGTGTTATTAACATTGATATTCATAGTCATTGCATCAAAAGCCGTATCTAATATTCTCTGAGAGGCAACAGATTGCATAAAAATATCTATTGATTCAGAATTTCCGCTTATTTCAATCGTCTCTCTTTCAGTAGGAAAAATCTCTTTTTTTGGGATTTTATCTGGTTTCCAATCTGGAAAAATATTATTTACAGAATAAATGACTTTCTCTACATCTTCATGTGATTGAATTTTTGTAGAGACTTTTATCGTGTATGTCATATTAATACCAGAAGGCATTAGACCATATTACTATCTATCGATGCTACATATACGCGAATACTTCAAACCGTAAATTATGAGGCAAGACTATGGCAGAGCGTTCACCTTTGATGTCGGCCGCTCTTTTGTTGGCACCAATTTTCTGTCTAACTGCTTTGCGAACTATCTTACCTGCCTTAGATGGAGTACTCTCAGATGACACATTGTCAAAATTACTTGCATATGGTTTTTCACTATTTTTAGGATTTTTAATGGTTTTAAAATATAATGTAATTGAAGATCATGAATATCATCGCTCAAAAGCAATCCGTAAACTCTCTAGCTCATACAAATTAGATGATAAAGGATTATGGGAAGATAGCGATTCCATAATAAGAGATTTAGAATTGAAAGCCAAGAGCAATTTTAAAGGTAAGAATGCTTTCAAATCTGAAAAGTTAATGAAAGGAAAAATTGGAAATATCAATAATGAAAGACTTGATGATAATTCCCTAAACGATTTTGAAAGAAATTTAGAAATAATTCCTGATAAAGAAATCATTGAAGAAAACCATGATGAGGGCATACAAGAATCTATATTTTCAAAATTCAAGTCAAGATTGAATAAAATTATTGATAATGCTGCATTAAAACAAATGGACAAAAGTAAAAAAAATATCAAACCGAAATCATATCCAGAAATTGATATTTCACCATCTGAGGATAAATGGAATACATCAGGGTTAAAGAAAATCAATAAAGTAGTGACATGTAATTCTTGCCATTCTTTGAATGATGGAGAAACAAATTACTGTGGTGCTTGCGGTAATTATCTTTCCTGAAAAGGGAACGGTTGAAAAAAGTCGGTGTTTAGGAAAGGTTGGGATTCATATGGTAGATAAGCGAGATTACTATCAAGTTCTTGGGATTTCTAAGGACTCTAGTGAATCCGAAATAAAAAAAGCATTCCGAAGTCTTGCTAGAAAATTCCATCCAGATAAAAATCCTGATGACCCTAGCGCTGAGAATAAGTTTAAGGAAATACAAGAAGCATATGCTATTCTATCAAACTCAGAAGAAAGGAGAAAATATGATACCTATGGGCATAATAGGCCCGGAGGTTCTCCCTTTGGACCAGGAGGTTTCCAAGGTGTCAATATTAACATTGACGATTTATTTGGAGGAGGATTTGAAAGTATCTTCGGTCAAATTTTCGGTAGCTCCCGAAGCAATAACCGTAGAAAGAAAGGAGGAGATTTACTTGTTAGGCATACAGTTCCATTTCAATCTGTATATGAAGGAGTAGATGATGAACTAGAAATTGAAGCATTAACATCATGTATCAATTGTAATGGTAGTGGCTCTAGAGATCCTGATGGCACAAGATCTTGTCCATCCTGTAATGGCAGAGGAAGAGTTCAAAGAATAGAAAGAGTAGGCCCTTTTGCACAACAAGTAGTTTCAGATTGTCCATCTTGTAATGCATCAGGGACCATAGTCACCAATCCTTGCAAATCTTGCAATGGTGCTGGGAACTCTTATCAGAATAAAAAAATAAAATTTTCTGTCCCTCCTGGAATTGCATCAGGAAATAGAATAAAAATTTCAGGGCAAGGGGAGCCTCCTCGGGGAAATATTGGAGAAAATGGAAATTTATTCATCGAGATAGAAGTTTTAGATCACCCATGGTTTGAAAGAGATGGAGCAGATATCTTGATGGCTTTACCCGTTAATTATGCAGACTTATTACTGGGAAATACTGTTACAATACCTCATATCGATGGAAAAGAGCTACAGATAAAAATACCTCCAAATTCTAAACCTGGAGATACAATAGCATTACCAAGACGCGGTTTGCCGCATATGAGGTCAAGTAGAGGCAGAGGATCAGTAACTGTATTGTTGAAATTGGATATGCCGAAAAAGATTTCAAGATCCTTAAAAAATAAATTAAAGGAACTAAAATCTGATATTAGTAACCCTATATCTCTTGAAGATAGTATTATACAAGAAGCCAAGAATCGTAGAGGAAAATAGTTATTCTTCTTCCCAATCTACTGTTTTATTCGAAGAGGCTGCGACAGGTTCTCCATTTACCATTCCAGAAATTTGAAAATTCATATTTGTCGGTTTATTTTTTAATGCTATCTTTAGAAAAATATTACTTTTGGGTTTTAGACTATCTAAATAAATCTCATCTTCTTGAAAAATCTTTTCGGGAGTAATAGTGTCAATTCTCACTAATTCACCTTCAGATGAATATATTCTAATCGCTGCCAAATTCCATGCATGTCTGTTTATTTTAATTCCCAATAAAATATCTAAATTACTTATCTTCCATAGGCATATCTCTAGATTTTCTGTCATATGCCTGAGAGTGGGTTTGCCCCATTCTTGTATCACTGAGTCCCATGGGCTATCACCAAGTTGATGTAAAGACGAAAGAATTATTTCTTTATCTATTTTTTTTACTATCCTATCTTTTAATCTATTTAACATTATTAACTCATGTTGTTCAATGTGGATATTATTCTTATCTCCCTTAAAGATAGTATTTCTATTCCACCAAATCACTATAATCATTGGTGTTAGAAACATTACTCCAGTAATTATGTAGAAGTTAGTAAATAGTCTTGACAAATCTTCTAATTCTCTATTTTCAATTTGATATTCTCTAATTTCTGGTGCTCTAAAACGATAATTCACAATATCCGAACTACTATTATTCTTTTCAATTCGAATTGCATGAATTCCTTGTGGAACAATTATTGTAGACTGATCTGTAGAATTAATTATAGCACCGCTAGTTTGATTTAGAACTAAAATTTTGAAACTTACCTCTCCCTCAGTATCATTAAAATAAACTTTTGAACCATTCTCATGAGTAATTTCAAATGCAAAAATATCTATATAATCCTGAATCCCCAAATTTCCATAATATTCTCCCATTCCTGAGTCTACTAATTCCCAACGCCCGTCCCTTGTTCCAGGTTGCCAGATAAAATCAGGAGCATCCCCTATATTCTTCCCATCGCCGTAAAAATCCGTGTTTATCTTTATTGACCATGGTTGTGTGACATTTGATTTTATTCTAAATTCTATTGAGTTTGTTAAATATGTTGAATTTATTATTTCAGGACATGAACTTATATTCTCCAAATATTTTATTTCAATTGAATTTATTTCATGGATAATAATATCCATCATGAAATCATTGGAAAAATGACAAATGGGATTTATTTTCATCTTAGAGCCTAATTCAATTAGGATAGAATCGCCTTCTGCATCAGAAGCAGAGATATGGCCATGATAAGTATCGTTGAATGCTAAAGCGTCTCCATGTGTCCATGGATTTGTCAATTCTCTCAAGTCTAAGGATTCTCTATTCGCATCATATCTAACAATTTTAAATTCATATGTCGAATATTCCGTTTCAACCGATGCAATTACTCTTAGCCATAATTCACCTTCCGGATATTCAAAAAAATATTCAGTATCATGTCCAGAATTTAGGCTTTCTATCCGCTCCTTTATTTCATCATTCCTCATCCATATTTCTATTTCCATTTCACTAGAGGATCTAAAATTTGGCAGTAATAACACATCTCCCTCGTTCCCTACTATCCTTATTGCATCCTTGTCATTAAGAGATTCTAAAGCACCAGTAAAAAAAACTCCTTCTGCCCCAAAATCATTTGATTGGCAACGATTCATTTGGCACTGGGAAAATGTTTCAATTTCTTCGAAATCTTCTTGTTCACTCGGAGAAGGTACTATGTCGGGCAAATCTTTTTTCTCGCTCCATACTTCGTTACTAATTATGGAGTCAAATTCAATCAATTCTTCACTAATGTCTTCTTCTACTAGTAATTGCCATGAGATATTTCCTTCAACCATTCCCTCCCATTCTACTGTATGTGGGTCCGAATTTTTATGAATTAAACCACTGTTATTTACAATTAATTCCATGCCTTGACACGCAGTTTGCTGACAATTGTATTCTAACCAAACAGGCCCAGTCGTATTTATTGAATAACTAAACATTTCTATCTTTTCTTCACTTTGGGCGTTCACTCCGATTAAAGTGCATGATATTGCTAAAATCATAGTCAACATGCACGCGGCTACTCTTCCCACGGTTTATCGAGAGACTCTTTACATTAGAATCCTTCAAGCGAAATGTATCACTCGTCGTTAATATGGTGGAGCGCCCCTTGGCACGTGGTGTCGATTCTAGAATGCGTTTTTCTCGTATTTTTTCACTAGGGGATAGAAAGAAACCTACTTCATGGACTCCTGCTATTATTTTGAATGAAGAAGATCCCTCACTTCCTATTTCATTAGCACCTTTTATTTCATATAGGGACTCTACATGTTTGCCCGCCACGATTTCTATTACTACGCGGGGTAAATTTTGCTACCCATTCGATTCTGTAGATACTTGGTCCTCAGTTGAAGGATTAACTCTTCCTCCCAGCCTAGTAGATTCTAATTCAGGCAAATTAAGTGTTGGTGATGAAATATTGCTAGTTTCTTGGCAATCACTACATCATGATAAATCCCTTCTTAATGAAGAAATTGAACCTTCTATAGTTATTTTAGTTGATTCACCACAACTTGTACAGACTCAAGGTATGCTAGTTGATGCTCTAGATTCTATAAGAGTTAGATTTCCTTCTTCTCTAATTTGGACTCCTGGTATTGGTGGGCCAGATAATTGTGCTCTCCTTTCGTGGCTAGGCGTTGATTTATTTGATTTATCTCGCTCTAGAAGCGCTGCCTCTCTGAATATCCTCCTCACTCCTTTGGGCCCTAGAGAAGTGGAAGATTCTACAAATGAAATGGCTGATATGGAAGCTCAATGCGAAGAGTGGAAAAAATCAATTTCTGCGACGCGGGCGGCCATAAGAGATGGCTCTCTAAGGGAATTAGCAGAAAAACAAAGCCTTTCTAGTCCAAGGTCTGTTGAAAGGCTCAGAATTCATGATAAGAAAATCAGTAATCAACAGGGAGAAAGATCAGGACTCTCAAGAATATTAGGAAATAAGGCTAGATTACGATGTAATTCCTTTACTAGTCGCTCAGATCCACTAATTCAAGACTGGCATAAGAGAATTTCTTTTGATCATACTCCACCATCTCATCAAACTAAGGTACTAGTATTACTGCCTTGTTCAGCATCAAAGCCTTACAGGCTTTCACAGAGCCATCAAAGGTTTTCTAAATCTATTAATTCAAGAAGTGTTCACGAAGTGATGGTTACAGCACCATTGGGCCTTGTTCCTAGGGAACTAGAGGATATTTGGCCTGCAAGTAATTATGATATTCCTGTGACAGGAGAATGGGATATAGATGAATTAAGAATAATAAAAGAAATGTTTTTTAATTTAGTTAGTAGAGTAGGTTATTCAAAGATTATCAATCACTCTGGAGTAGATTTTGGCGAATGTGAAATAGAAATTATTGATACTAGAAAAGATTTTTCTGCTGGCTCTAATGAAGCCCTTTCAATGCTTAATGATGAAATTAATAGGGTAGTTGAAGATTTAAAATTACCAAAAATAAAAGAAAGCACTCATCGTTTAGAGAAACTTAAATCTCTTTCTAGATTTCAGCATGGAAGTGATTTATGGCTAGATGATTCAAAAGTTGAAGGGCGACCTCCAATCTTTACCATAAAAAAAGATGGGATACAATTGGCCCAATGGAATCCCAGAAGTGGTAGATTCGCATTTTCCAAAACCTGTCTTAAAATTCTCGCTAAACATGATACTCTTCCAAGAATTTTTTTATATCAAAATCATTCTTGGAAAGGAGATCTTTTTTCTACTAATGTTAGTAGTATAAGTGGAGAAATTAGACGTGGCGATGAAGTCTTAGTCTTTCAAAATGATGAACTAATTGGTTCGGCAAGAGCTGAAGCTCCAGGGTGGGAATGGCCAAATGGGCCAGGAAGATTAGGCAAAGCGCAACACCGTCTTTGATGTATTTTATCTACATTTATATCCGTAGCGATTAAAGAGGAAGGGTTAGTCGCACGCTTGTCCAAGGTGGTTATGAATGGCACGTATGCACAGTAAGGGTAAAGGAAGTAGCGGCTCAAAGAAGCCAGATTCCAATACGCCTTCGTCTTGGTCAAATAGCGATAAGAAAGAAGTAGAGAAGTTAATAGTTGAACTTTCAAATGCAGGGAATTCTACTGCATCTATTGGTACTATCCTAAGGGACCGCTATGCAGTACCTGATGTAAGACTAGTTATGGGAGAAAGAATCTCAAAAATTCTTTCAAGAAATGATATCACTACTACTTATCCCGAAGACATGATGAATTTAATGCGTCGAGCTTTAGGTTTAATTGACCATTTGAATGCTAATTCCAAAGATTTACACAATCGCAGACAGTTAGCGTTATGTGAATCAAAAATACGTCGTTTGTCTCGATATTATAAGAAAAATGGCACTCTTTCTGATTCATGGACATACAAAAGAGATCAATTAAGGCTAATGGTAGAATAATCTTCAATAGAAGTTTTCAATTACCTTTTCTTCTTCGTAATTATGATGTATGATTTACTTCAAGATGATTTATTCGATTCGGTTTCTGATATTTTTCTACAGTTTTCATCACATATTAAAAATTCTAGAAAAAAAATATTTTTATCTGCACCTCCTACTTTACAGGGCGCATTAGCATTAACTCCTCTTGAAGCTGCATTATTGGATGAAAATATTCCCTACCGTCGCTCATTCTCTGAAGATAATAAAAACAATTTTCCTTGTATAATTATTTTAAAAAAAGATATTTTTTTAGGCTCTAATCTAGAAAATGACAATTCTCGCCTAACTATTTCAGGTAAAATAGTTGAGGGACTTACTGGAGCGCATGGAGGCCGTAAACAAGGTCCATTGAATTCGATATTACAATCACACGCCCTTGCACAAGCTATATCTTCTTCCAGTTCTAGATTGAAATATTTACGTCCATGGGCTTTATCTGGTAGCTGGATTGATGATTCCCTGGACAATACATATGATCCGATTTTTTCAAAAGTTAAAGAAATTCTAGTAAAGGAAGGAACTATCAAAATAGTTCCTGTAACAGAGGTAAAAAAACCCTATATGGAAAATTATAGTTGGATTAATGAAACAGACCTAAATCAGTTATCAATTTCTTGGGAAGGACTTGATATTGAGAGTAAATCAGTTTCAATTTCAAAACTAATTAAACCAGTTTTGAATAAATCTTTACCTTCTACTGCTCGTATCGAAGAATTAGTTTGGAATTGTGTAGTTGGAAATGGTTGGCAGACTGACTTAGCAGGCCAATTATCTATGTTAAAGAAAAATTGGCATCTCCAAGATGGGAAATTACAGGCCAATGATCTGATAGAAAAATTATTGATCCACGGTCATCTATGAAATTCATTCCTCAACATTAAATCTCTGATAAACTTCATTAGTGGTTTGTGTTACTCTAATAAAAGTAGTACATTTAGGCAAATCTTTGATTCTCCTCGCTCCAACATATGAACAAGCAGATCTAAGGCCCCCCAATATCGATTGAATAGTCTCTTCCATCGGGCCTCTGTACGGGACTCGAACCTCTTTCCCTTCAGGAGCTCTATGTTTTGCAACTTCTCCATAATGAGTTTCCATAGCCTTTGTTGATGACATTCCGTAAAATGATTTGTACATTTTCCCATTCGCTCCTTCGACTTTTTCTCCTCCGGATTCGTCATGTCCAGCAAACATCCCTCCTAACATTACAAAATCTGCACCTGCAGCAAATGCCTTTGCAACATCTCCTGGAGATGAGCATCCGCCATCGGCCATGACATGGCCTAGTAATCCATGTGCCGCATCAGCACATTCGGATATTGCAGATAATTGTGGATAACCTACGCCTGCTACTTTCCTTGTAGTGCACACTGAACCAGGTCCAATTCCAACTTTTACTATATCAGCACCTGCAAGGATTAATGCTTCAGTCATTTCTCTTGTTGCAACATTTCCTGCAATAATTATTTTGGATGGAAATTCTTCTCTAACTCTTTTCACAAATTCAAGAAAAATTTCTCTATAACCATTTGCAACATCTATACATATCATTTTTAGATTTTTATTAGTTGCAACTTTCCTTCTAATAAGTTCAAAACTATTGTCGGTTGATCCACATGTTATCGCAATATATTCTGGTTCAATTCCCTGTTCCCAGGCTTCGGAATATTCTTTTGTGGAGTAAAATTTTTGAGTACATGTCAGCATTTTGTATTTTTGTAAAATTTTAGCAACAGAAAATAATCCAGTAGTATCCATGTTTGCAGATACTATTGGTATACCGGACCATTTTTCATTCGAATGCCGAAAACTAAATTCACGTTCTAAATTAACATCTGATCTAGAAACAAGGGTACTGCGCTTCGGTCTTATCAATACATCATTAAAAGTTAGCTTAACATCTTGTTCTATACGCATTCAGACCTTAATTATCGAATGTAAGAACACTTAAGATTGTTCTGAAAGAATTAAGTAATGATTTTAGTCATATTTTTTTATTCATTTCCTTCACGAAAGATACTTATTCTTTTCATCTTCATCTGTAAATTAGATTCAATTATACTTACTATTTCCTTTACAAATTCGGCCTTTAAGCAAGATACTTGACCTTCTTGAGTATCAATTATCATGGAGGCCAATGCCCAGACCGATTCTTCTACGGGATTAGAGAATATTTCTTTCATATCTCCAATATGTAACTTAATTTCTTCATTCATTCCTGTCAAATCAATTATTTGTTTGATATAGTGTTCCCAAAGGATAAGTAAATTTTCCCATTTTTTAAGCCCCACTTCTCCCCTTAAAGGTGGTAATATCTCAATTAAAGCCCGTGAATATAATTTACCATGCGGATCTTCTTCCAAATAATCTTCTTCTAATTCACTTACAGACGGGAATATACTTCCAAAATCTTCTGGTGGTAACGATGGTTCTATTAATGAAATAATTCTAAATCTTTCTCTACCAACAGCATCATACAATATGTTTGTACCTTGCTCTTCCATTTTTTCAACTTTCACTAATGTACCTATATCAAAAGGAGTAGACCAACCATTCAACATTGTCAATGTAGGGTTGGACATAACATGCCCATAGCACAAGTCGTCTATTACAACATCGTCTAACATTTGTTTATATCTAGGTTCAAAAACACGCATAAGCATCTTTTCTCCTGGCATTAATAATGAATTGAGAGTAAATATAGGTATTAGTTTTTGATTATCTCGTAAGTCAATAATATCTTCAAACTTACGTATATCCATACTATTGCCCTCCGCTTTCATGATATGAATAGTTGTCTATAATATTCAACAAATTTATAGTTAGTGGCTCAAGGAATTATTTCAGAAATGTTTTTTGAACTATGATGCAGGGATTGCATTGTGGCCATCGATGCTAAATTGAATTTTGGTAAAATTAGATTCAAAGGGAAACTTAGGCCATCTCAAGTCGATTCTTCTACTATTGTCAGTGAGCAATTAAATAAAGATGACAAAAATCTACTAATAGTTGCTCCACCAGGATCTGGAAAAACAGTCTTAGGATTATATATTTGGTCTGATTTAGTTAGATTGCCAGCATTAGTTTTGAGTCCCAACTCAGCAATTCAAGCCCAATGGATAGCCAGGGCAAAAGAATTATTTGAACTAGATGGCAAGGATCAGAATATAGGGACATCTTCTAAAAAAGATAGTTTACTAACATCTTTAACATATCAATCACTAACACTTCCAAAAAAGAATGATCATAATTTAGATGACGCTGCTATGGCAATTTGGATTGAAAAACTTATTTCTGATGGTGAGGCATCAAATCATGAAATAGCCAAAGCATGGATATCTGACCTTCAAGAAAATAACTTGCAATATTATAAACAAAGATTAGGTATTTATCGAAAGAGAGTAAGAGATGATTATGCATCAAAAGGAAATGCATTATGGATATTGCATGATTCAGCAAAAGAGAAATTAGAGCTACTACGAGAATCAGAAATTGGACTAATAATTTTAGATGAATGCCACCACTTGTTGGGCCATTGGGGAAGAATTCTTTCCGATATCCGTGAATATTTTGGAAATCCTATCGTCCTAGGTTTGACTGCTACTCCTCCAAATTTGGAAGGAATCAACTTAGCAGATTTACAACGTTATCAAGAGTTTTTTGGAGAAATTGATTATGAAGTTCCAGTACCTGCTCTTGTCAGAAATTCCAATCTTTCTCCTTACCAAGATTTAGTATATTTTGTTAGGCCTACAATTGATGAGTTGGAGTATATTGCTAATGTTGATAAAGATTTTAATAATTTGATGGAGGAAATTAGTGGAAAACCAGATTCCAATTCTGAGCATAGATGTCAAGGATTAGATGCCTGGCTATTTGATGTTCTTTCCAATCTTGAATTACCGGGTGGTTCTGCTAAGAATTGGAATTCTTTCGTTAAAAGAGATGAATCTTTAGCAAACCTATCAAGATTATATTTGGTCCAAAAAGGATTAAATTTACCCAGTAATACACCTCCTTTAGAAAGAAAAATAATTGATGCCAATCTAACTCAACATGCTATCTTAATGCCTTTACTTGATAGGTATATAAGAAATGGATTGATACGTTCAGAAAGTACACAGGATCATGATTTGGCTAATGATGCAAAGAAAAAACTACGAATGCTAGGGACGCAAATAACTGAAACTGGCATGCAATCTTGTGCTTCTCCAATAGGAAGAGTAATGGCATATGCTTCTGCAAAATACTCTGCTTTAATCAACATCCTCTCATCAGAGATGGATACGCTTGGCGACGATATCCGAGCAGTTATTGTTACTGATTTTGAAAAAACTTCTGCTACAAAATTAATCGAAAATGTCCTTGATAAGGGTGCAGGAGGGGCTATAGCAGCCTTTAGGGCATTGTTAAAAGATAACTACACAGATAAATTAGATCCGGTCCTGATGACTGGTTCAACCGTTTTAGTTGATGACGATCTTTCTCAAAAAATTATGCCTAAATTTAAGAATTGGGTCGAAAGCAGGAATTTAGATATCAATTTTGTTAAATCGAAGAACGAAGGATATTATGAGATAAGTGGCCAAGGATCTCAGTGGACTCCTAGATATTACACTGAGATGATCACTGATTTATTCCAAGAAGGAGTTACTAAATGTTTAGTAGGCACTAGAGGACTTTTGGGCGAAGGATGGGATGCTAGCAAGATTAATGTGCTAATTGATTTGACTACCGTAACTACCAGCATGAGTATTAATCAATTAAGAGGGCGTTCCTTCAGACTGGATAAAGATAATCCAGAAAAAGTAGCAAATAACTGGGACATTGTGTGTTTAGCTGAAGAATTTAGTAAAGGTTTTGATGATTATTATCGTTTTAAGAAAAAGCATTCGAAATTATATGGTGTTTGTGATGATGGGGCTATTGAGAAAGGCGTCGGCCATGTCCATGCATCGTTTACTGAGGTCAGACCAGAAGGAATTTCCGGAATAATGAATATTTTTAATGAAGAAATGATACAAAGATCTAGAGATAGAGAAAAAATAAGAGAATTATGGGCCATTGGACAACCTTTCAACTCACAAGCTAAAAAGGCCTTCGAATTAAAAATGAAAAATAATTTTGCACAGGGATTCCCTCCCTCTTTAAAAATAGGAAGGGCCGAATGGACAGAGGAAAACCTGATAATCTCAATAGCAGAATCTGTAGTACGTTCTTTGAAGGAAATTGGTTTAATTCGATATGATGCTACAGTCTCATCAGGAGAAAGAGGAGGTGGTTGGATACGTACTTTTTTAGAATATTCTGATGATTTAGAGTCACAACTTTTTACAGACGCAATGGAAGAAATTCTTTCTCCTCTGGATAATCCTAGATATATAATTTCTAGAGAAATCAAAATTATTTCTGATACTTGGATTAGTAAAATGCTGCCTGAAGTAGTTGGAAAATATTTCCAAAGATCAAGTAACAAGATTACTATGTATCACTCAATACCAAAAAATATTTGCCAAAACAAAGAAGACGCCTTAATATTTCAAAAAAACTGGCATTGGTTTGTAAGTCCAGGAGAAATAACATACGTACACAATGAAACAGGCATGGAGATATTACATCAAGCAATTAAAAATAACTTATACCCACAAGGTTCTTTACATATCAAAGATGTATTTATCTAGTAATTTAAATTACAATAAAGATTATTTTTTGATGCAGTTTGGTGCTCGTGCCGGGATTTGAACCCGGGTCGTCGCCTCGAGAGGGCGACATGATGGGCCGAACTACACCACACGAGCGATAAGTTGACGTGAATGACTAATGTTTATGAAAACAGTGTATGAATCTATCCACAATAATCTTCACTTTCACTTTCACTATACTCTCTTCTGCCTTTCTTAATATGCTAACTGTCCTTCATAGAGGCATGAATAAGAATATGTATGATGCCAATAAAGTAATTTACAGGAAAAGATCAGAGCCCTGTAGAATAGTATCTTTTGATTTATTGATTCAAACAAATGATACTACTGACTCTTTAAAAAGCCAAAATAACGGTATTTTAGTCAATGATGACGGAATATTATCTTCCGATGATACTTGGCATCCGTTACGTAAGACTATATTGCCTGTTGCAATTAATAAATCCAGTTGGAATGGCCTAGTAAAAAGATTTAATGAAAGTAAAGAAAATTCTGTGAGGGCATAAAATGTCTGGAACCAGAAGACTAAGAGAAGCTGTTCGAGTATTTCTTGAAAAACAAGGTTCGGCTAACACTGTCGAGATATTTGATCATTTAAACAACCGTTTTCGATGGGGAGCAACAATGAATCAAGTCGGCAATATTCTTGCCAAAGATATCAGATTTGATAAAATCGGACATACTAGGGGTGAATTCCGAGGTAGCGTTTACACAGTATGTGTTTGGGCTATAAACAATGACGCTTCGGTAGTAATGAGCCAATAAAGTCAAGTACATAACATCTCGACAGTAATTAGTATGAGCAACACATACAAGTCATGGCTAATCCTTTTCCGTGCAGGAAATAATTTAGGAGGCGTTATTGCGGTATTTCTTGGAGCTATAATGGCACTAGAAAATATTCCACATGGCACTCTGCTTTACATTACTATTTTGCAAGCTTTATCTGTGTTTTCATTTATGGCGTCGTGGAATGCATTAAATGACTATTTCGATTTTGAAATAGATAAAATTGGTAAGCCAGATAGGCCACTACCTTCCGGAGAAATATCATTAAAAGAAGCAAAAATGGCAATTATTTTTCTAATGATTATTTCTTTAATCTCAATGATAGGGGCCGCCTTTTTCGCACATAACTCAAGTAATGGTTTCTATTCATGGTCACCATCTATATTAATTTGGTTTATAGCATTAATACTTTTAATTAATTATGAATCTGAATCAAAGTATAGTTTAAATTTAAAAAACCGTGGACTTCCAGGAAATATTGCAATTAGTGCTTCAGTTGCCATGGTTGTTTTATTTGGTTCGGCAGGAGTCTATCAATCAACAAATAGTAAAGTTATATCAATTGCAATAATTGGATTTCTTTACAATTTATCAAGAGAAATAATAAAAGATGTTGAAGATATGGAAGCTGACGAAGGCCGCAATACTTTAGCGATGAAAATCGGCCCTGAAAAAGCTAGAATTGCGGCATATCTAATATCACTATCTACATTAATATCTATTCTTCTTCCTTTTGCCTTAGATTTATTCGAACAGCAATATCTTATCTTGGTACTACCCAGCATTCTTGTTTTATTGATGGTAAAAACTAAGCTTTCACTTGCTCAAGATTATGCGGCTCAGCAATTACTCAAAAAATCACTATACTTATGCCTGGGAGCATTTACTATTATTTCATTAATTTAAAATAATTCTCTAAAAGTATGCCATGCATTTTCATTACACATATATGTAAGGAGTGACATTTGAGCCCACATTCTATTCTCTGCTTGATCAAATACGACACTATTCTTGGAATCAATTACTCCATCTGTCACTTCTTCACCTCTATGTGCAGGCAGGCAATGCATGAATAAATAATCAGAATCAGCACTAGAAACTAAATCTTCGTTTACTTGGAATCCTTTGAATGCATTCTTTTTGTCTTTCATATGTTCTTCGCCCATTGAAACAAAAATATCTGTGTATATTACGCCAGCACCTTGAACTACTTTTTCAGGATCATTTGACGAGATAATTTTTGCACCGGTTTTTTCAGCAATATTGTTCGCTCTTTTGATAACCATTTCATCCGGTTCATAGCCCACAGGTGTCGCATAACTGAAGTCATGTCCCATCGATACACTAGCTAGTAAAAGGTCATGTAGGACATTATTGCCATCTCCTATCCAAGTTACATGCCCATTTACTTTTTCTTTGTTTTCAGTAATTGTCATCAAATCCGCAGCAGCTTGACAGGGATGATGTAAATCTGAAAGAGCATTTATCACAGGAATTGTGGAATGCTTTGCTAATTCTTCTACGTCTGAATGTTTAAAGCATCTGTATGTCATTCCATCCAAAAAACGTGATAATACTGCAGCAGTATCTGCTATAGACTCACTTTTTCCTAATTGTATGTCATTAGAAAGTAATGTCAATGGTTGCCCTCCTAATTTATTCACTCCTACTTCAAAAGATACTCTAGTTCTTGTAGATGGCTTTTCGTAAATTGATCCAATTGACATCCCTTCCAACGGTCTAAAGTCTTCTACAAGACCTTCTCCATTCTTAATTTTCATAGCCCAATCAATTATATCGGGAAGTTCCTTATAAAAATCATCAATAGCCAATAAATCCTTTTTTTCTTCATAATCGTTCATCTTCAATATCTCCTGCATATCCATCTCTTGTATCGCCCATTCCTCCAAACATTGTTTGAGCGAAGGTTAATACATCTGCTAATCCATCTTCAACCTCACTAGACAAGGGGATCAATCCTGGTTGGATGGCAGCATTTTGCATCATTCTCAGCTGTCCAATAGCAAATTCTGCTCTTTGACTACCAGACCGAGCATCATTAGCCTGATTTTCTGACTCTTCATACAAAGCTACCTCTAATATATCCAAATTATCTCCCCATTCCATTATTTTTTCTAACTCTTCAGGTTCTAGTAAATCGGTTTTAGATAGGAAATTGGCAGTTGGTAGTCCTAATCTGAAATGAACTATGGAAGACAGTAGCATTTGGGAGACAAAACCACTTGGAGTTCTCGATAACATAGGATCAAACAGGAAAACAAGACACGCTCTTCCCTGTCCTAAAACATCAACAAGATGACTTGAAGCCTCTCTAAAAGCAAACAATTCAACTTGTCCAGGGGTATCTACAATTAACATGTCTCCAGACAAGCCTTCAATTTGTTCAAAAACATCTTCTGCTTGTGATGCAACCAAATCTGCAGCTAATATCTGTGCGCCGTTAGGTCCCAAATCATATTCACTCATAACATCTGATAAGGAAACTAAATCTCTTACATCAAACTCAGGGTCATAATGAACTCTTTCCGCACCTGGATCGAGGTTAATTGCCATGACATCAACTTCTAGAAATCTAGCCCATCGTTGATAGGCAGTCACTAACGAACTCTTTCCCGCACCTGCAGTTCCAACTACAAAAATCACTGGTGGACTAGTACTGTCTTGTGCACTCATATTACTCCCAAGTGATTCATAGTTTCAACTATTCTGTTAACAGTTGTTTAGAATAATGAACAGGTAATCGTTATACCCTCTAACTATGGGGGGTGTTTACCGTCAAGGGATGTTTACGTATGGCTGAACAATTTCCTCCCCCTCCTCCAGGATTCCCACTCCCTCCACCACCACCTCCTGATTCAGGATCTGATGACGATGAAAATAAACTAGAAAACGACTCCTCAGAAGTTAATAATATTGATTTAAAGGAAGATAAAGAATCCAATACATCTCCTCCATTACCTCCTGGCCTAACTCCGCCTCCTCCGCCTCCTCCTGGCCTAACTCCGCCTCCTCCGCCTCCTCCTGGCCTAAATCCGCCTCCTCCGCCTCCCCCT
>Ga0315330_10000431_pt1 | contig 25719 bp, 24 predicted proteins | sample M140m34915metaG_FD_203453 | JGI IMG/M metagenome (GOLD analysis project Ga0315330, IMG submission 203453) | Ammonia-oxidizing marine archaeal communities from Monterey Bay, California, United States - M1 40m 34915 | ecosystem: Environmental > Aquatic > Marine > Intertidal zone | place: USA...
AATTATTATAATAAATAAAGGTATACTCATACTTCAAATATAGTCATCCTTTTTAATAGTTGTTAAAAAGGCTTATTTTAGTCAAAAGATCAAGATAAATGTCTAAACGCGTAACTTCTAAAAGTGATTCGCTGAATTTTATAGCTCCTTTAATTTTAATACTCTATCTCTGTATTGGTTTTATTCCAAATTGGCAAGCAGTAGATAAGATAGCACCACAATGGGTTGGGATGACACTTTTAAATTTGTTAAGCCTTTCTGTATTTTTCTACTTTAAAGATTCAATTAAAAAGACCATTTCCATTGTTCTAACTCCTTTCTTATCTCTGTTTTATATAGGATTTATTTTTTGGGCTGGATTATCCTATTTCTATGCCATAAATTCAACTGAGGTACTTGTAAATATTACTCGCCAAGTTAATGTGCTACTTATGTTCTTATCGATGGCAATCTTACTTTTTAATTTAAAAAATAAGGCGCGTTTTATTTCTTGGACCCTTTCAATTATTCTATCTATAGAAATTTATGCGGTACTAGCCGAGGCGTTAGAGATGATCAACACCACTGGGGTAATTAGCTCAGGGACACTTAAAGGAGTAACTGCCAATAGAAACATTACCGCCTTTTCCATTGCCATTAAAATACCCTTTGTCCTTTATTTGGTTGGTATAGTTAGAAAAGTAAGCTTTAAAGCCTTACTTACCGTTTTAGTCTTTTTAGCCTTACTCTCTCTTTCTATGATTCAGTCCAGAGCTTCATTTATTGGTGTAGGACTTATTACTGTTGGGTATATTGCCATGCAAACAATCATCTATTTTAGGCAAACTAAAAAGATTAAAACACTACTAAATAAAGGATATATATTAGTTCCCCTTCTACTTGCAATTACTATAAATCAAATAGTAATTGCAAACAAAGGTGCTGACGCTCTCTCTCGTGCAGCAACTATTTCTATATCTACAAATGATGGTTCTGTAAACCAAAGGTTAAGATATTACCAAGATGTACTAACTCATCTTAGCTCAAACCCAATTTTTGGGACAGGCCTAGGGAATTGGAAATTAAAATCAATCGATTATGACTCAAAAGACATAGTAGGATATGTTGTTCCATATCATGCTCACAGTGATTTTATCCAGTTAGGAGCAGAATTAGGGACTATTGGATTTTTACTTTATTTAGGAGTTTTTATTTGGGCGGTCTATTATGCATATATTTTTATTCGTTATTCCAAAAGCAGTATAGAAGAGAAAACGTTTGTGTTTTTAATCTTAATAGCGTTGGGGGTATATTTTGTAGATGCCAATTTAAACTTCCCAATTGCCCGCCCACAAGTTCTTGTAGTTTGGACAGTAATTATGGGTCTTATATTAACTTACTACCAAAAATATAAAGGGGCCAAAGATTCTATAAAAACAAAACCCATACTCACACCTGTTTTTTTATCAATAGCTTTTCTTTGTTTACTGCCCAGTTTATATGTAACAAACAAAGTATATGAGTCCTTAAAAGGGCAAATGTTTTTATTGCAAGACTTTAATTCTAATAACTATAATGTTCCTTTAAATCAGGTCGATAATATTGTGCCTGATATGCCTAATATAACGGTAACTACCATACCGATAAAATCTGTTAAGGCTAGATATTATGTAAATGCAAAAAAATATGAAAAAGCATTAGCTCTTTTAGATCGTGGAACAAACGCAAACCCTTATCTTTTTTACAGTGAAATACTTAAAAGTCAAATTTATCAAGAGCAAGGTAAATTAGACAGCGCTAAAGTTTATGCTAGAAAAGCCTTTTTTGGACTACCTAATAATGACCTGCACGCCTCTCGGTATATTAACCTTATTAATATTACAAGAGATAAAAATGCTTTAGAAGAAGCTTTTGAACTCTTAACCTTCAAAAATAAACTTATTAACTGGAAGAATTATTTGATAATAGCCAACAGCATTAATAGTCCTGAAGATCCTGTATTAATAGAAAGAGCAAAAAAAGCGACAGAAATCTTTCCAAATAATGGTGAAATTAAAAATCTCTACAATCAAATAGCAGTTGGCACAGATAAACTTAATAAATCAATTTCCTTTTCAAAAATAGGATTAGAATTTTTTAATAAAGGGGATTATCAAAATGCAGCCATAGAATTTGAAAAAGCTCTTAATGCAAACCCATTAGACTATGCTAATTTCGAAAATGCAGCTACAGCTAATTATATGATAGGCAATCTAGAAAAGGCAGAACAGCAAATAGATGTGGTGATAAATGATTTAAATCCTCTAAACGGAAAGTGTGAGTACATCAAAGCGCTTATTTATATTAAAATGGGAGACCCTATTGGGGCCTGTCCATTTCTTGCTACGGCTAGAGATTCAGGATTTTCTCAGGCTGAAGCTTCTTTTGATCAGTATTGTAGATAGAAAAAATTTTCTTAAAATTTTCTGTTTTCACTTTTGTGTTGGAACATAAAACTCTTTTAAGTAGTTGATTGTTAATTAGTTGTTTGTTTCAATGACACACTTTGTTTTTGCTATTTAAAAGTAAATACTAAAAAAACTTGATAAATAGTTTGGTTTTTTAGCTAGTATCAAGTACTTTTGGTACTCATTAATGCTTGGAAATCCATTTGATAAAAATTTAGTCCCCTTAATTAATTGGTAAACCTTCAATTTTTTAAGGGTTTTTTTTAATTATACAGTAGCATGGAAAAAAAGTGGTTTGTTGTCTATACCCGGCCTCAGCAGGAGCTAAAAGTTGCTAACCAGCTCTCTGCTATGGGAATTACAAACTACTGCCCCATCATAACCCTTATAAAACAATATTCCGATAGAAAGAAAAAAGTAATTAAACCCCTACTTTCTTCTTATGTTATGGTTGAGTTGGAGGAAAATGAGCGTAATAAGGTTTTTAGCTGTTCTGGCATTGTTCGTTATCTCTTTTTCCTTGGAAAACCCGCGGTTATTCCTGCCTCTGATATTACCCTAATGCAGAATCACCTAAACGGGGTGTATAACGATAGAAAAGTAACTACACTTTCTGTGGGAGATTCCCATACGATTACACAGGGTCCCTTTTCAGGGGTCTTAGGAAAAGTAGTAGAAACAAATAATACAAAAGTTAAATTAGAACTTGCCTGTTTAGGGATGCAAATTACCCTAAAAAAACAGGCAGCTTAAAAGCTTAACTTTTTTAATTTTTAATGAGTAATATACCTTTGCCCAATTGGGACAGATGCCGCGGAGCCGTATTAAAAACCAAAGATTCTAAATTATGCTAGGTGAGCTAATCACTTCTAAAACTCGACTTCGATTACTAATTAAATTTTTCATCTCCCAGGCCAATAGGGGATATCTAAACGGCCTTGCCACCGAAATGGGGGAATCCACCAACGCCATTCGTAAAGAGCTAAATCACCTTCAAGGAGCTGGCTATTTAGAGAAAGTTAAAGTGGATAATAAAGTAGAGTATAAGGCTAATATCAAACACCCGCTTTTTGAGGTGATGCAAAAAGTAGTTTTTAAGCATCTTGGCTTAGAAGATGTCGTGGAAACTGTACTCGAGCGTATGGGAGATGTAGATCAGATTATCTTAGTTGGAGATTACGCTAAAGGAAATGACTCAGGGCTTATTGAAGTATTTTTAATCGGCCAAGGTCTTAACATGGAGTACATTGCTCAGTTAGAAGATAAAATCGAAGATCTAATTGGGCGAAAGGTTAGTTTTTATCTAGCCTCTAAGTTTTTAGCTGACCGTGAACATATTGTACTATTTAATTCAAAAGAAAAATGATTTCCATAGAAACCGAAGAGCGTCCTTGGGGGCGATTTTTTATACTACATAATGAGCCTACTTATAAACTTAAGAGATTAGAGGTAGATCCTGGTGGAAGACTTTCTTATCAGTATCACCATAAACGATCTGAGGCTTGGACTATTGTTGAAGGGGTTGGTTCAATAACTCTTGATGATGATGTCAAAGACTACGCAAAAGGAGAAACGGTACTTATCCCCCAAGGTGTTAAACACCGCATTGAAAATAAAACCTCTGAAAAAGTTGTTTTAATTGAGGTCCAAACAGGAAGCTATTTTGGAGAGGATGATATTGTGCGTATTGAAGATGATTATAATAGAACCTAGATGAGTAAACCTAAAGCGATTATTGTTTCAGGATATTTTAATCCTTTACATAAAGGACATCTTGAACTTTTTGAAAAAGCTAAAGTCGCTGGGGATGAGCTTTGGGTGATTGTAAACAGCGACCTTCAAAGAGAGCTTAAGGGCAGTAAAGAGTTTATGGATGAAAACGAAAGACTTATTATAGTCAGTGCTATTAAGTATGTTGATAAAGCCATTATTTCGATAGATCAGGATAAAACCCAATGTGAAACTCTAGTTTATTTGGCCGATGAATTTGGCCCTGATTATACCCTTTATTTTGCCAATGGAGGTGATCAAAATAATGAGTCCATTCCTGAGGTTTCTCTTTGCAATGAAAAAGGAATTATACTCTTAGAAGGATTAGGAGATAAGATTCAATCCTCTTCTTGGCTATTAAAAAAATAAAAATGGATGTGAAAAACATTTGTTGTATTGGTGCGGGTTATGTTGGGGGTCCAACTATGGCTGTTATTGCCCTAAAATGCCCACATTTAAATGTAACTGTTGTTGATGCCAATCCAGAAAAAATAAAGGCCTGGAATCGGTCTTTAAAGAATTTGCCTGTTTATGAGCCTGGACTCTCTGATGTGGTAAAAGTAGTACGTGGTAGAAACCTGTTTTTTTCTGATGATATTAAAGGAGCTGTTGAAAAATCAGAAATGATTTTTATGGCGGTCAATACTCCAACTAAAACTGAAGGGGAAGGGATAGGAATGGCTGCAGATCTTCGTTTTGTTGAAGCATGTGCCAAGGATATTGCCAAGTTTTCAAAATCAGATAAAATAGTAATTGAGAAATCAACGCTTCCAGTTCGAACTGCAGAAAAAATTAAAGAAATTTTAGAAGAAAATAGTAATAGCTTTAATTTTGAAATTCTTTCCAATCCTGAGTTTTTAGCGGAAGGAACTGCTATTCAAGATCTATTTAAATCAGACAGAGTTTTAATTGGAGGAGATGAAACAGAATCTGGTCAAAAAGCAGTTCAGGCTTTAGTGGACATTTATTCTTACTGGATTCCCAAAGAGAAAATTTTAACTACAAATGTCTGGTCATCAGAGCTTGCTAAACTAGCTTCTAATGCAATGCTTGCTCAAAGGATTTCTTCTATAAATAGTTTATCTGCCTTGTGTGAAAAAACAGGGGCAGATATTGATGAACTATCAAAAGCGATTGGATCAGATCATCGAATAGGACTACACTTTTTAAAAGCTTCAGTTGGTTTTGGAGGGAGCTGTTTTCAGAAAGACATTTTAAATCTCGTGTATCTCTGTAAATTTTATGGTTTAGATGAGGTTGCAGAATATTGGCATCAGGTAGTAAAAATTAATGACTATCAAAAAGTACGTTTTGCTGAAAAAATTATTAACGCTTTTAATGGGGATTTAAATGGGATAACGATTGCTGTTTTAGGTTGGGCATACAAAGCAAATACTAATGATTCGAGGGAATCGGCAGCTATATATGTTGCTGAAAAATTATTTACAAAGAATGCTAGGTTGTTTATTTACGATCCATTAGTGAATCCAAAACAAATAAAGAACGATATTTGTAGCAATTGGAAGGATCATCTTTCAGAAGATTTTTTTGATCAAAATATAATTATAACTAAAAGTAAAGAAGAAGCCATATTAGCAAGTGATGCTGTCGTAATTACTACAGAGTGGGAAGAATTTAAAACTTTGGATTCTTTTAAATTAAAAATTTTTGATGGCAGGAATATTTTGAAAGGAACTAATGTAAATTACATTGGGAAATGAGTTTATATATTTAGTTAACTGAAATCTAAATTATCAACCGTTAATTTAAAGTAAATTGATTTTAAAAAGACATGAGAAAAATTGAGATACATAACAAGTCCTTCCAAATCGTAATCATTGGATTAGGATATGTGGGTTTAACTTATGCAATTTATCTTGCTAAAAAAGGTTTTAAGGTTATTGGAATTGAAAAAGACATCAATTTAAAAGAGAAAATAAATAAGGGTGAATTACCATTTTTTGAAAAGGGTTTGGATGAAATATTAGATACTGTAATCAATAAAAATTTGATTGTGTTTTCTCAAGATGAATTTGAAAATCAGAACTATTCCTCTTTAGATTTAATATATATCATTACTGTCGGAACACCAATAATTAAATTTAAACTCAATGAAAAGCCTTTAAAAGAAGTTTTTTCAACAATTAAAAAGAACATTAAAAAAAATGATGTAATTATACTTAGAAGTACAGTTCCTATTGGCTTTACAAAAAAAATGATGAGTAAATTCAAATTGCAAAATTTATATTGTTTTGCACCAGAAAGATCAATAGAAGGAGATGCTTACAATGAACTAGATAAAATACCTCAAGTTTACGGCGCTGATAGTCCAGATTCATTTAATTTTTTTGATATCTTATTCTCTATTTTGAGTATCAAGCCTTTAAGAGTTTCAAATTCCATGACTGCTGAGATGATAAAACTAACAAGTAATGTTTACAGGGATGTAATATTTGGGTTTTCTAACGAAATAAGTAAAATCTCATATAATTATGATTTGAATCCCAACGAAATTATAACAGCTTGTAATCTAGATTATCCTAGATGTAATATATTCTCTTCTGGTCCAGTTGCCGGTCCATGTTTAACAAAAGACTCTTATATACTTTCCGAATCTGATTATTTTGATTCTACTAATTCTATTATACACAGCGCACGAAAAATCAATGAAACATACATACTAAATATATTGAATACTTTTATTTCAAAAATCAAATCTGCTTGTATCTTGGGTATTGCATTTAAAGGGACACCATCTACTAGTGATACAAGAGACTCTTATGCTTTAAAAATCAACAGATATCTCAAATCAAAAAACATTAAGGTTTACGGTTATGATCCACTTGTTTACTCAAGAGATTTTATAAAGTACAAGATCAGTAAAGCCAGTAGTATTGAAGATAGTTTTAAGAATAAAGATTTAATTATTATCCAAAATAATAATGAAATTTTCAAACAATTGGACCTCAATTATTTATCATCTCTAATGAATAAAAATGGTATAATTTTGGATTTATGGTCCTTATATTCTAAACCTAATTGCAATAATATTAAATATATAAATTTATAATGAAGATATTAATTACTGGAGGTGCAGGTTTTATTGGAGCACAACTATCAAATTATTTAATTTCAAAAAATCATTGTGTTCATGTTGTCGACAATCTACTGCGAGGTGAAATGACCAGATTGAATAACAAAATAAAATTTTTAAACATCGATCTCACTGATTTTCAGCAAGTAAAAAAAATCGATTTGAATTATGATTTAATCTTCCATTTAGCTGCAATAAACGGAACTGATAATTTTTACAATCAAAGAAGCAAAGTTTTCGAAGTAGGGGTAAAATCTATTTTGAATATTTATGACCATTTTAGATCAAATAAATCAAAAATAATAGTAGCTAGTTCAGCTGAAGTTTATCAAAACCCCAAGAGTTTCCCTACAGATGAAAATGAAAGACTTGTAATTCCAGACATAAACAATGCCAGATATTCTTATGGAGGGAGTAAAATATTCTCAGAGTTACTTGTTATGAATTATGGATTAGATTATTTTGAAAAATCAATAATATTTAGACCTCATAATATTTTTGGACCTAATATGGGTTATAAACATGTAATTCCACAGTTAATAAATAAAATATCAAAATCGATTGAAAATAAGACAAGTTCAATTGAACTTATTGGTGATGGTTCAGAAACAAGAGCCTTTTGTTATATCGATGATTTAATTATTGGTTTAGAGATTTTAATGAATAGGGGTAATGATAAAGAGATTTATCATATTGGGAATCCCTACGAAATATCGATTTATGATTTAGCAATGAAAATTTCAAAAATCATGAATTATGAAGGTGAAATTATTTCGGGGGAAAAATCTCATTTTGGTGGAGCAAAAAGAAGGTGTCCTAATATCACAAAAATGAAAAGTATTGGATATGAACCAAAAGTCAAACTTGATGAGGGGCTTTCAAAAACTGTAACCTGGTATTTGAATAACTCAGACATTTTAAATCAAAATAACTTATTGTAGTGATTAAAAATTCAAAAATTTATATTGCCGGCCACGAAGGTATGGTTGGTTCTGCATGCTGGAGATACTTAAAATCGAAAGGTTACTCTAATTTGATAGGTAAGTCCTCAAGTGAGTTAGACTTAAGAGATCAATCATCAGTAGACAAATTTATTTCTAAAGAAAAACCTGATATAATAATAGATGCCGCAGCTAGAGTTGGAGGAATTTGGGCAAATAATGAATATCCATATGATTTTTTGATGGATAACATGTTAATTCAAAACAATTTAATAAGATTCTCTTTAAAAAATAAAGTAGAGAAATTTATTTTTTTAGGTAGTTCTTGTATTTATCCTAAAAATTCTATTCAACCAATTAAAGAAGAGCTCCTGCTTAAATCACCATTAGAAGAAACAAACCAATGGTATGCAATTGCGAAAATTTCAGGTGTTAAATTAATTGAATCGATTAGAAAGCAATTTGGATATAATTATGTGGCACTGATGCCTACAAATCTTTATGGGCCTGGTGATAATTACGATCTAAAAACTTCTCACGTTTTACCAGCTTTAATTAGAAAAATTCATGATGCAAAAATAAATAATGAGAAAGTTAACCTTTGGGGTTCAGGAACACCAAAAAGAGAATTTCTTCATGTTGATGATTTAGCAAAAGGTATATTGATGTTTATTGAAAAAAATGTCGATCATCATATTTATAATATTGGTAGCGGAGAAGAAATTTCTATAAAAAAATTAGCTCAATTAATATCCGATGTAATTAATTTTAAGGGAGATATATACTGGGATTCATCTATGCCCGACGGCACATATCGTAAATTAATGGATTCAAGTAAAATTAGGTCATTAGGTTTTAATCCAAAGACAAAACTAAAAGAAGGTATAAAACAAGTTTACAAATTATATAAAAATGAAGTTACACTTAGGATGCGGGAATAGATATATTCCAGGGTTTTTTCACATTGATGGTTTTGATGCTCCACATATTGATCATGTGTGTTCCATTGAAAATTTGAGCTTTATTGAGAGTAATTCTATAGAGCTAATTTATTCTTCACATGTTCTTGAACATTTTAAAAGGGCGAGGCTGCCAGATGTATTGAAAGAATGGAACAGAATATTAAAGCCAGGTGGAATTTTGAGAATTGCTGTGCCAGATTTTGAGGGTATTGTTAGAGTTTACCAAAAGTATCAAGATTTAAACTTAATAATTGGTCCTTTATATGGCGGTCAAAATTACTTATATAACATACATTATAATGTTTTCGATTTCATAACATTAAAGGATTATTTAATTAGTTCTGGGTTTGATGATATTAAAAGGTTTGATTGGAGAAAAACAGAGCATTCACACATTGATGATTTTTCGCAGGCATATATACCACATATGGATAAAGAGAATGGAATATTGATAAGCTTAAATGTTGAATCAACAAAAATAATAAGTTAAATGTCACATATAAGGGGGACTTTATTTGTTGAAAATGGATTATTAAAAAATAAAATATTTTCTCCTGAATTAAATGAGAAAATAACCTTTAAACATTCGAAATATATTTCTATTAAGGAAGAGTTTAAAAAGCATGGCATTGTACTCGATACTCAAGATATAAGCCCACCAGAAAGCTCTAGATTTACTATCTATTTAGATAATATTTACAAGCCAAAATCAAAAAAAAACTACTTGATTGTTAGGGAACCTCCTATAATTATACCAAAGAACCATAACTTAAAACAGTTACAAGTTTTCGATAAGGTGTTTACCTGGAATGATGATATCGTTGACAAAAAAAAATACATAAAATTTTACAATCAATCCTATGACTTTAATAAAATTAAGATTGAAAAATATAAAAACAAAAAAGACGGGTATGTTCTAGTATGTTCAAATAAGATTGCATTTGGTAAGGGTGAGAACTATTCATTAAGAAATAAAGTCATTGATTATTTTGAAGGAAATAATAAAAAATTCGAATTATATGGATGGGGATGGGAGAAAAAAAGATTTCAAAGTAGAATAATAGAAGTCGTATTAAACCGTATGGAGTTATTAAGACCGAAAAATAAAATATTAACAAATTATAGAGGTACAATCAAAAACAAAAGAGAAACATGTTCAAAATATAAATTTCAGTTTTCTATTGAAAACTCAAATTCTACAAATGGTTACATAACAGAAAAAATATTCGATTCATTTTTTTCTGATACCATACCCATATATTCAGGCACTCCAAATATAGACAACTATATTCCTAATGATTGTTTTATAAATTTAAATCGATTTTCTAGTATAAATGAACTCATAAGTTATACTGAATCATTAAATGACAATGATATTGATTTGATAAAAAAAAATAGAGATAAGTTTTTGAATTCTAAAAAATCTGAAATATTCTCCTCAGAATATAATTCAAGAATAATTTGCACCAATATAATTAATGATATTTAAGTTTTCGAATTACACAAGACTATTAACTTTTGAATTATTTTTTCAAGTCTTTGAGAAACTTATAAAAATATTGCTTGGTATAGTAATTATTAAAAAACTATCAAATTATCTAGGTCCTGAAAATTACGGAAGCCTCATTTTCATAGAAACCAACTATCTGTTGCTCTTAGGCTTTTCCGGATTTGGTTTGAGTCCATTTATAACAAAAATATTTGCTGAAAAAAAGCCTGATTGGCAACTTTATATTTTTAATGGACTAATATTTTTCGCGGTAGTTTCCTTGTTCTTTTTTACTGTATTCAATTTATTTTTATTTAATCTTTTAAGTTTTCCAAATAAACAAGAGTTATTTTATGTATCGCTATTATTGTTACTAAATCCTATTTATTTTATTGAATATTACAACTATTCTCAAAATAAACTTAGATATAATTCTTTAATAAGATTGATTTCTTATCTGATATGTTTTTGTTTGAAGATTTTAGCTATTGAGTTTGAACTTAAATTGAAAGAGTTCGTAATGATTATGATAATAGAGGCATTAATAACACTTGCTTTACTATCAATTAAAACTTTAAAAAAAAACGAAATTAAAATTAATCTATTAAAAATTGATTTCTTCATCATCAAAGATATATTCAAAGGATCTGTATTTATTTTTCTGTATGGTCTTGGGCTAAATTTATTTTCAAAAATTGATATACTAATGGTACAGGAATTTTTGACACAGCAAGATTTAGGAAACTATGCAGCATCAATTAAGATCATAACATTTATTTATGGTTTTCCAATTATTTTGGGTAACACTTTCTATCCAAGAATACTAAAATCTAATAATGATGAAACATTGACAAAAATGTATTTTTTCTCATTTTGGGCAATATTTTTGTTATTTATCATTATATACTTTTTAAGATATAATATTATAGAACTTTTATACAATAGTGAATTTGCAAATGTCCAGGAAATATTTAACGTTTCTATACTTCCAATTGCTATAGTTGGAATCTCAGCAACTTACATAAAGGTTATGTATAAAAACAACTTACAAATAAGTTTATTTAAAAGGTCTGTATTTGGGATATTCTTAAATATTTTTTTAAACTATTTCTTAATTCAAACATATGGAGTAATTGGAGTTTCATACGCAACAGTATCGTCAATATTTATTGTAGAGTTTATTTACGATTTTTTTGACTACAAAACTAACCCTTATCATAGACATAAATTAAAGTCTATTTTTATGTTTTCATTTATATATAAAAATATTAAACTAAAAATTAATCCTAAATGAAGCTATTTAGATGAAAAAGAAAGCTTTTATTTTATTAGAATCAAAATTCAAAAATAAACTTGAAAATTACTTCCAAAAGAATAAAAAAATAAATTCATACCTCTACTATAATTTCACCTCGGAAGAAACATTAAGAAGACTAGTGAAACTTTTTGAATGTGAAAATGACAAGTTGAATTTTAGTTCCTCAGATTTTACTGTCTTCAAATTTTCAATTGTATTAAATAGCAAAAAAGAATACATTTTTGAAAATGATAAACTTTTTAATGTCGATTCGAACGTAATCGAACTAACTGAATTTTTAAGAAAAAATTACAAATTATCTAATTTTTTATTCAGTTACAGCGAAGAACAATCAAATTCTATTGAATCAATACTATCGCCATTAAATGAAATAAATTATCCAAATACATCATCATCTTTAATTAAAGAAAAAAAGTTATTAGGAGCAGTAAAATGGAATTCATTTAATGAAATGTTTAGTGTTTTAAACAAGTCCACTAAATGGGTTGTTTTAAGAAATTTTGAAACATTAAACGAGAAACAATTTAATAAAGGGGATGATATTGATATTTTATGCGCTAACAGGGATTTATTTTTAGCATTGATCAATGCTAAAAAAAGACATGGTGGCAGGTGTTCTTATTATGTTAATGTAGGCAAATTATCTATCCCCCTCGACATAAGATTTATAGGTGACAAATATTTTGACCCAGTATGGTCATTCAATATTTTAAGAAATAGAGTTTACTCAAATTGTATACCTAGACCTTCTGATTACGATTATTTTTTTTCACTTTTATATCACTGTAAATTACAGAAAAAAAGTGTTAAACCTGAATATGTTGATAGGCTAAATATATTAGCAACAAAACTAAAATTTATTCATTTAGACCACAATTTTGTTCATAATGACGAAATAAGTTCAGAATTATTGAATTCATTTTTAAGAAAAAACTCTTATACCTACACATATACTGATGATGCGGTAAGGAATGAAAATTTTCTAAGAAGCATAAAATATAAGGAGATCAATGATAGCCTAGAAAATTGGAGAATTTTGATAAAACAAACCCCTAGAATACTTTTTTTAAAATCTTATAAGAAAATAAAAAGGCTTTTAAGAAAAAAAGAAGGTCCACCAAAAGTATATACTTTATAAATTTTATTCAAATGAATAAAAAAACCACAGAACTTTTAACACCAAATAGAATAGATGTTTTTTTTAAAATTTTATATCTGAAGCTAAAACAATTTGGTGCAACAAGTTTAGCGGAAAAAATTTATAAAAATCATATTAGGATTATAACAAACGGTATTTACACCGAAGAAGGTTCAAATAAAAAGTCCTATAGTGATTATTTGGAAGAGTTTAATGATTTATTCATATCAATTAAAAAGCATGGATTTAATGAATATAAATCGACTTTACCTTTAGCGAAAAATGGTACTATTACAAATGGGGCTCATAGGTTAGCAATTTGTGCCTTTTTAAAAATACAATCAATACCTGTTATTAGTTTAAATGAGCCCCAACATACTTACGATTATAATTTCTTTTTTAAAAGGGGTATGTCAAAATCATTGATTGATTTTGCCATACTTGAATTTTTATTAATAACAAATAATAATTTTCTAGCTGTTATTTGGCCTTCAGCAGATAAAAAAATTGATTATTTAAAAGAGTTTGATAATTTAATTTATGAAAAAAAAATAAAATTCAATCCTAGAGGAGCCCAGAGCTTTGTAGCTCAGGTCTATAAGAAACATGAATGGGTAGGAAGTTTTGAAGAAGGTTATGGAGGAGTACTAAATAAAGTTAACGAGACCTTCAGAGATTTTTCACCTTTACATTTAATATTTTTTAAAGCAACATCACTTAAAGATGTTCTTAAAATAAAACGAAAACTTAGAAATATATTTGATATTGAAAAATCTTCAATCCATATAACAGATAATGATGAAGAAACAAACGAGCTTAGTAAAATTGTATTAAATAAAAATTCTTTACATTTTTTAAACTTTGCACTACCCCAAAAATATCCTTCCGTTCTTCGTACAATAAATTTATTTAAAGAATACTTAATCGTAAATAATTTAAATTTTAACAACGTTGCTATTTCAGGGGATTATGTATTAACAATTTATGGCATGAAAAATTATAAAGAAATAAACTTTCTAACTCTTGATAATAAAATTGTTAAATCAAAATATTTTAAAAATCAAAATAATGAGTCTGATCATTACAATAAAGAAATCTCAGAATTAATATACAATCCAGAAAATTATTTCTATTTCCAGGGATTAAAATTTGTTTCACTTGAAAATATCATTTTATTTAAAAGTAATAGGAATATTGGGTTTGATGAACTAGATGTTAAGCTAATACAAAAATTGTTCAAATACCAAAAAAATAATATTTCTAATAGTATCGTAGATTTTGTTAATAATTATAAATATAAATTCATTGGATTAATGATAACCGTAACAAAAAGGATAGGTGTTTATGAGATCTCAAAAAGAACATATAAAATTATTGCAAAATATTTGTAATTGTCTGAAAAAAATAGAAGGGTTATAGAAAAAAACATGAATTGATGTTATATTTTAATAGGATAGCTGAATTTTCTTTTCATATAAAATATCCGTCAATACTATATTTTTTAAACTATATTCTTTATGGGTTTTATGGAGCAAATTCGAGCGGTTTTTTATTTGAACAAATAATAATCACATTAATTGTTATTGGAGTACAACTTTTTTTAAGTCATTTAATAAGCTTAGATAATAATTTACATAAACAAAAATTAGTTATATGGCCTAAAGATTTAATTGTTTTTTCATTTTTTTTAGTAATTAACATTTTAGTGTCATTCGAATACTTGAATGTCCCACTCGAGGGAGATGAATATTCATTTACTAGATCATCCCTCTCTCATGGTGAAATTTTAGGCAATTTTTTTTCTTCAAAGATTAACCTTTTAGATAGCTTGCCATTTAAGTACTTACTACAGGTAATAACTTTTGGGTTTTTATTTTTTCACTTAACCCTTATATACTTTACTTTAAAACTATCTAGAATAAAAAGAGATATAATAATTATTTCACTTTTAGTACTCTTTAGAAGTATTATTTATTTTTATTCTGGAGGTAGTTCTTCACCACATCCACAACTAGGTTTGATTCCAATATTTGTTGCAGTTTCTTTTTTTGGAATTTCAAGTTTGACAATAAAACTTAGTTATCTTTTTATATTTAATTGTTTTTTATTTTATATGTATAAAGGTTTATCTAACATATTCAATAGAAAAATAAGTTATTTGATTATCTTTTTAATCTTTACAATTCCAGCATTAAATAGATTATTTTCTACAATTACCCCTTCAGTTTTCACATATATAATTTTTACTGGTATCCTCTCCTACATTATGTTTAATGAAAAACGCAATTATTTTCAAATATTTTTTTTTATTTCAATCGGGGCAATGTTAAGATTACCAATTCTTATTATTTCAATTCCAATTTTAATTTTATATCTCTATGATTGCGGTTTTAACATTAGATCAAATTCAGGCATTCTTTATAATCTCTCCCCATTATTATTTTCATTTCCTTTTATTATCGGTATTCTCATAAACGGTACACCAGCGACTGAATATACAACTTCTAAACTGACAATTTTAGATAAAATAATATATGCTTTCGATTCAAATGCAATTTATATCTCAGTGTTGAATAACCTTCAAATTTGGTATTTAATTTTTTTGCCTTTTGCCTTTTTTACTTTAAAAAAAAGAAAGATTGCTTTAATTATTCTTTCATTTTTCATTCTGTGTGTCACAGTTTTTTATTCAATTAAAATCGAACAGTGGGGAAGAGCAAAATATCAAATAGAACTAGTATTACCATTTGTAACTATAGGGATCTTAAAAATAAGTCACTGGTTAAAAGACAGAAATAACTTATTGATAATTGTGTTAGCATCATATATATTTTTAAATCTTCATGAAATTTACACATACCCTGCAAAAAATAGTGATTGGTCATATTTGTGGAATCCCAATTATCCGAAGATAAATAAGCTTTCTAAAGAATATTCAGGTTTAATTCGCCAAGTTTACAATAAAAATCTTGCGTATGAGTACGTGAAAGAGATAGGTCTTACTAGAGGGCTACTTACATTAGATAACGATTACGGAATTTTTCCAGAAATAGTTCACGGATTTACTTCAAAAGAGTTGTTTTACATAAGAAATAATAGCACTAAATACGAAAATTTAAAAAAATCCAGTAATTCTATAAAAACTACATTAAATTTTTTAAATAATAATCCTCAGATTAACACATTAATACTCTCAGATTGGAATAATGAATTTAATAGTATACTTGAAAATTTAATTTCTTTTGATTGGGAAGTGAACAGGTCCTTTTATAATAATAAACACAAAAGTTTTGTATTTGTTATTACGAGATGTAAGATGAAATAAAAATTAATAATTTTTATGAAAACAAATGGTTTTATTTCTTCTGCCCATAATATGAATTTTCCCCGTGTTTTCTTAAATAATGCTTATTAATCAAAGTTTCTTTTAAGTTTTCAATGTTAGGATTAATTGTTTTTGATATGAATGCCATTTTACAAATCTCTTCTAAAACCACATTATTATACAAACTATCTTGCTCATTATCACCCCAGCTAAATGGTCCATGTCCACCTACTAAGCACATTGAAATCTCTTTAGGATTTAAATTATTTTCTTTAAAGTGATTAACAATTTGAACACCTGTATTTAATTCATAATCACCTTCAATTAAATTATCCTCCATTAACTTGGTACATGGTATCTCTTTTGTAAGATGGTCTGCGTGAGTTGTACCAATTATTGGAACATTTTGAAGAGATTGTGCCCAACCAACTGCAAATGTTGAATGTGTGTGACAAATACTGTATATACCATCAAAATTTTTGTACAAGTAAAGATGTGTTTTTGTATCTGATGATGGATTAAGTTCCCCCTCAATTACTTCACCTTCTAGATTTAGTATAACAATGTCATTAATTTTTAATTCACTGTATGGGACGCCGCTAGGTTTTATTGCTACGCATTTTAAAGTTGGGTCATAAATGCTCACATTTCCGAAGGTAAAAATTGCAAGGTTATGTTTTTTTATTTCTTTATTTGCATTGGCACACCTTAACTTTAAATTACTATAAGACATTTTTAAATGAATTTAAGATTAATAATTTATAAAAATAGGTTTATTTCTGGTTATGTCGTCATTGGCCTTTTATCATTGATGGTAGAGTTAATTTTTTACAATCTTATTGAGATTTATTTATTCAGTGATACAATCCGTTCTTTTGTTAGTGTTAATGCGGGGATTATAATTTCATTTTGGCTTAACATTAAATATAATTTTAAAATTTCTAAGTCTAAACGCAACAGATCATTGATATATTTTGTGAGTATTTCGCTCTTATCTTATTATATTCAAATGATAGCAAGAAATAATTTGACCATTTTTGACTCATATGAGTGGGATAGAATATTTTTTGCTGGTTGTTTTTTTTGGATTGCTTACTTTTTTCATCGAAAAGTATCATTTAAAGATTTCAAAAAAGTGGGTGTAGCAATTTACGCTAACGGAGTTGAAGATATAGCTGAGATATATAAAAAGGTTGATAAGTATGCTGATTGTATCCATTTAGATATAGTAGATAAGTCATTCAATCCAAATTCTGAAGACGTTCTATCTTATAAATCTGAAGTTGTTAAAGCCTACTGGAATAATAAATTTATCGAGGCTCACATTATGTCCAGTAGTCCAATTAAATGGATTAAAGAGATTTCGCCTTATGTCAATCGGATTTACGTGCATTTAGAACTTAATGAGCCACTAAACAAAGTTTTATACCTAATCAAAGAGCTTGGATGCGAGTGTGGCATAGTTATTCAAAAAGATATACATCTCAAATTTTGGGATGAATATCAAGATGTAATTGATTCTATCTTAGTTTTGGCTATTGAAAATCCAGGTTATTCTGGTCAACAGTTTAAGATGGAAACATTAGAACTAATTAAAAAGGTGAATATTCATGATAATAGGAATAAAATATCGTTAAATGTAGATGGTGGGGTGAATGCTGAAACCATCAAACATATTAAAGCAGAATATGTAGTATCAGGGAGTTATGTGTTGAATGCAACCGATCCAATTAAAAATATTATGGTATTACAAACTTCCTCCCAATATGAATGACGAAAAAAAAATAAAAAAAAATATTTTAGAAAAAATCAATCAGATTACAGAAACTAAAGATTTTGTTCAATCCACTACTATTGTAGGTTCTTTTGAGAGTAAAGGTTTAGATGTTATAAGCGATATTGATATTGTTATTGTAGTTGATCAATTAAATAAAGAAAAATTTGAAAAACTTATAAATGAATTTAAATGTATCAATACAAGTTTGATAGGATTAAAAGGTTATGAACTTATAGTAAACAGTTCGTTTGGACCTTTAAAGTTTAATGCTGAAAAAACAATTGTTTTTCATGTAATGATTTATGATATCACTGGTCATATTAAACATGTTGAAGCGAGTCCATTTACTTGTCACAGTTGGGAGCAAAATTCAACATTGAATGGTAAATCACTTTCTGAGATTTATCCTGTTGTCACACTCAATATTTCAGATTTAATGAAGTCAAGGAGAGGTTTAGTTTCATATTTAAATGACTTAAATTCGGGTGTGATATCATATAGAGACTATGTATTCGCTGAAAACACATACTCTGAAAAGAAAAAATCATATCCACTTGATAAGAAACATTTATTAGAATACTCATATCATATAATCTATCATTTACTTAATAACTTTTATAAAATTTTATCTAAAGATTCAAAATCTTTAAAAGTTGAAAAACTTAAAAATGTTATATCGGAAATTGGTTTAGGTGACAAGATCGAATTAAATATTCTGATAAAGCTTAGTAAATGGAAAAATAATAAGGGGAAAGTTGATTTTGATGTGATAAAGGGTGTAAAGCTTTTTCTGAAGAACTTTTTTGATATTCTTGAAAAAGAAATCCATTCCTGCCCGACTGTATTTTTTCTAAGGCATCAAAAGACTCATTTAAATGATGGAACTTTCTTGGGTATTTCTAGAGACCCTGGTATAATTGATTTTGAATATTCAGGTCAAGAAACCTTTGATGTGGGTTATCACAGTGAGCTTTTGAGATCTTTTGAGACAATCCAAAAATTTAATTGTAAAACGTTAAAAGTAACCAAATTGCTAAATGAGATTGATTACGGGAAGATAGAAGGATTTAGCTTTGATGAACTTAAATTAGAATATCCTGACATTATTAAATTGTGGAATAATAAAAAAGACCCTAAATTCCCAGATGGAGAAAGTCAAAATGATGTGGCTACAAGGGTTGAGTTTTTCATGGACGAAATATTAGACATAAACAAAAAAACAATCGTTGTAACACACTTGGTTACTCTTAGGCTTATTTTATTCAAATTATTAAAGATCCCGATTCACGATATTTATAAAATTCAAATAGATCATCTTGAAGGATTTAAATTTGTAAATTGCATGAATTTTCTTGTACCACAATTTAATTCACATTTCGTAACCCACTTAAGGAAAAAATTGTCTAATACTTATGGCTAGTTACGGGGTTTTCTTCATACCTGACAAAAACTTAGTAGAGGAAATAAATTCTTTAAAAAATTATTTCAACCTTAAGTCCTCAAAAAATAAATATATTAAACATCCTGTACACACATCATTTTATGTTTTTAACGCAGAAAAAGAAAAGGAAATAAAAATTATTAATTCTTTTTCTAGTTTAAATTCGAAGCTTAAACCTGTAATTTGTAAATTTGATAAATGGGGTATTTTTGAAAATGATTTCTTAGCAGATGGTTTAAATACACTTTATTTAGCAATTGAAAAAAAAACTAACTTATTTGAAATTCAAAAAAAAGTAGTTGAAGAATTATCTAAATTTCACTTAAAAGAATCGACCTATTTTAATTTCGGTAAAGATTTTATGATTTCTAAAGAAAAGTATGGATATCCTTTCGTAGGGAATCATTGGATTCCACATATTACAATTGGAGGGTTAGACATTAAACCTCAAGAAATTAATAAACTTATAAATCGATTCGAGCTATCACATGACAGAATATTGGTAAACTCGTTAAATTTATATTTAATCGAAAAAGATGAACATCATTTGATTAAAAAAATAGATTTTGAATGAATATAATCAATTTGATTCCGATGGCTGGAGAAGGGAAAAGATTTAAAAACAAAGGCTTTAAAACCCCAAAACCGCTAATTCTTGTTAACGGTACCCCAATGGTAATAAAAGCATTAAAATCACTTCCAAAAGCACACAAAAATATTTTAATTGTCAGAAAAGATCATCTAGATATAAATAAGTTCACTTCACTTCTGAATGAAAATTTTGATAATAATTTAATTATTGAAATTGATAACTTAACTGATGGTCAAGCTTCAACTTGTTTAATTGCAGAAAAGCATATACCCGATGACTCAATTTTAAATATCGGGGCTTGTGATGTGGGATTTGAATATAACCATTCTCAATATCTTAAAAAATTAAAATTTTATGACTCATTTGTTTGGACATACAGAAACAATCAAAATGTTATCAATAATCCTAACATGTATGGGTGGATTAAATTAAAAGAAAATGAAGAATTTATAGAATATGTATCTTGTAAAAAACCAGTAAGTGAGAATCTTTTAAACGATCATGTTGTGTCTGGGACATTTACATTTAAAAAAGCCAAAGATTGCTTTGATGCAATTAAAAAAATGATTGAAAATAATGACAGAGTAAATGGTGAGTATTACCTTGATACCGCGATAAATTACATTAAGAAAAAGTCAACCATTTTTGAAATAAAAAAATTCCACTCCTGGGGTACACCAGACGAATTAAATTTTTATGAGAAAATATAAGCCAAAAGATCATGGTGAAAACAGAATGAAAAATGAAGGCGATGTTATTCTAGCCAGAGAAAATTTTTATGAGTTTAAGAATAAAAATTTAGAGTTTTTGATTAGAAAACGATTTAGCTGGATGAATAAATTCATTAATAAAAACCATCAAGGCATTGAAGTTGGTTGCGGCACAGGTGTTTCCAAAGAATACATAAAAAATGATAATTACATGATATCTGACTTTTCGGAGCATAATTTTTTGGATTACAAAAACATCGATGCCTTGAATACGGGTTTTAAAGATGAATCTTTTGATTTTGTTGTCTCTAGCAACATGATTCATCATGTGCCTTATCCAATGAAATTTTTCAATGAAATGCATAGAATTTTAAAATCTGAGGGCCTATTAATTATTCAAGAAATTAATTGTAGTTACATGATGATGAAATTATTGAGACTTATGAGGCATGAAGGATTTGATTTTACAATAGATGTTTATGATTCTAACTTAATCTGTACTGATGAGGATGATTTGTGGTCTGCAAATTGTGCAATACCAAATTTATTGTTCGATAATATTTTAAAATTTGAAAAAAATGTTCCCTGTTTTAAAGTAATAAAATCTTCACATAGTGAATTTTTTAATTTCATTAATTCTGGTGGCGTTATCAGTAAGACATTTTATTTACCGCTTCCATATTTTTTACTAAAATTAATAAATAAAGTAGATCAATTTCTTTGTTTTTTTTCCCCAAACTTCTTTTCTCTTCAAAGACAAATCGTCCTTAAAAAAAATGAAACTTTCAATAATAATTCCTTGTTATAACGAATCTGAGTCAATAATTCATCTAATAAAAAAATGCATTCAGATTAGCGAAAATTGGGTGGAAATCATTTTAGTAGATAATGGATCAAGTGATGACACCTTCAAAAAATTATCCAATATAAATCTACCCGATAATATAAAAGTATTAAGGATCGATGAAAATATAGGTTATGGTTATGGTATAATTAGTGGGTTAAAATACGCTAAAGGCACCATACTTTCTTGGACTCATGCTGACCTACAGACAGACATATATGATGTTGTCAATGCATATCATTTATTTGAAGAGGATTTACATGATAAAAAATGTCTAGTAAAAGGAATAAGAAAAAAAAGAAATTTTTTTGATTCGTTTTTTTCCTTTTTTATGGGTCTTTATTGTTCTTTAATTTTAAGATCGTGGATGTATGATATTAATGCCCAACCAAAATTATTTCATAAAGATTTTTTGAGCGATTTTGTTAATCCTCCAATGGATTTTTCTCTCGACTTATTCATAATTCATTTTTTTAAAACAAAAAAAATAGCTGTAAATTCGTTTCCTGTCTATTTTTCAAAGAGAAAATTTGGTGAAGCAAAAGGGGGAGGAACATTAATTGGAAAGTTCAGATTAATTAAAAGAACCCTAATTTATATCCACAGACTAAATAAAAATTTAAATGGAATTCATCATTCATAGAGTAAATGAAATTAATTATTTGAATACCATACCGCTTAACTTCGGATGTGAAATAGACGTCAGATCTGATGGTAGTAAACTGATTTTAAATCATGACCCATACAAAGGAGGGGATTTACTTTTGGATTTTTTGGATGAATACAAACACAGGACTCTTGTTTTGAATATTAAAGAAAGTGGAATAGAGGATCATGTTCTTGCCGAGGTTAAAAAGAGAAAGATTAATTCTTATTTTCTATTAGATGTTGAAGCCCCATACTTATATTATTCAATGATTAATAAAGAAAAAAATATTGCAGTTAGGTTTTCAGAGTATGAACCAATTGAAAATGTTGAATACTTTTTTCAGCATTTAGACTGGGTATGGATAGATTGTGTAAATGAAAATCCGATAAATAAATCAAATGTAGAACTGTTGAAAAACTTCAAATGCTGTTATGTTTGTCCAAGTAGATGGGGTAGGCCAGATGACATATTCATATATGTAAATAAATTTAAAAAATTGAATATTACACCAGATTATGTGATGACGGAAATCAATCAGATTAATAATTGGCAAAAAGCTTTTGATTCGATTCTTTAATTAGAATTTTAAAAACCTATTCTATAAATTTTATTGTAATTTTGTTAATATAATTCCATAGTGTTTTGAAAAACTTAGACGATTTAAGAAATTTAATAGATGTTTCTGCAGAAAACATCAACATACCATTTGTGTTGATCAATTTGCTGGCTTGCTTTATTGCTTCTTTTATATTAAGAAAATTCTATATCTCTTACAGTAGTTCTTTAGTAGGTAAAAATCAGATAGGATCAATTATTCCAATATTATCTTCTGTGGTTTTCTTAGTTATTGTAATTGTAAAATCATCATTAGCGCTTTCTTTAGGACTTGTTGGAGCCCTTTCTATTGTTAGATTTAGAACACCAATCAAAGAGCCAGAAGAGTTGGTTTATCTTTTTTTGTCTATCGCTACAGGTCTTGGCTATGGTTCTGGTTATTCTTTAATAACCTCTACAATACTTGCATTGACATTATCAGTTATTTATTTTTTTTTAAGGAAAGAGAAAGTTGTTTCAGCAAGTGATTACAATTTAATTATTGACCACAATGACGTAAATTTTAATTTTGAAAAAATTCTATTTGATCTATCACATGTATGCAACACGATTAAAATAATTAGAGTTGATAAATCAAAAAATAATCAAACATTAGTTTTACTGATAACATTAAAGGAAAATTCAAAATTTGAGGAAATAAATAAAATACTAGGTAATGATGAATTTAAAATAACTTTTTTTGAAGCCAAAACAAACTGGTAATTATTTATTAGATGATTTTTAATAATAAAAAACCAAGCCCTTTTAAGCAATTTTTCGCTCTTCTTTTTATTATAATAATTGTCTTTATCCCAACTAAAAAAAGCACCTATTCAAGTATTTTTTGGAATAATTATGAAGCGATAGCCACTTTAGATTTAGGGTTTTCAACATTACATGAAGCGATCGAGGGTAGTGTTAAATCTCCAAAAAATTATTTGAACATACTTAAAAAATCACCTGATATCTTAAAGAATTTAATTTTTGGGGTTGATAGGACTAATAGTATTGATGTAATATCAATAGACATAAATTTTAAAAACCTTAAAAAATTAATCAGTGATAGAAACAGGGCTTTGAAAGAAGGTATTGGTCACGATTTTATTGAAGTAAACGCAATAATTAAATTTAAAAGTCATTCTTATAAGGCAAAAGTCGGACTTAAAGGTCTAGAATCTGATCACTGGAGAAGTAAAATTAGAACGAGTCTAAGTGTTGAATTAAAAGAAGATAGAACCATATATGGTATTTCTGAATTTTCTTTGCATAAACCTGCAAGCAGGCAATTCCCTTTTGATCAAACTTTTCAAGATTTACAAAAACAGATAGGTAATTTATCTCCTGAAAATCGTTTTGTTAATTTAAAATTCAATGGGCAAGATTGGGGCATCATGAACCTTGAAGAAAAAATGTCTAAAGACTTACTTGAAAAACAAGATCAAGATGAATCATTGATTTTTGAACTTGGAGCAGATGAATACTTTGTCTATAAAAATATGACTAAAAAATTGTATTCGGGATATAGAATTTCAGATCAATTCTTGGATATGAAAATATATAACTCTAAAAAATATATGAGTGACTCAACTTACAGAAAATGGTTTAGTTACGTATCAAAAATTAAAAATAAAGCAAACCCATATATTTACGATAATGATTCGTTTACCAAATCACTAATTTTATCAGTGATTTGGAATAATACCCACACGCTACAAAATAAAAATATAAGATATTATATTAACCCCTACAATTTGAAAGTTTATCCCATAACTACTGACCAAGGGTTTATAACTGAAATTGATACTTGTATAATAAATTACAAACCATTTAACCTGATTAACAAGACTATTCTGTTCAAAGAAAGGTTTAATTATAACTATGAAGTTGTTAAAGAAGCTGTTGTTCATTCACAATCAACAATAAACTATTGGCAGAGTTATTTTCCATTAGATAGAAAAATAAAAAATAAAACACTTTTAGAAAATGAAAAAAAAATAGTTGATGATATGAATCATTATCTATTTGATGAAAATAAGCTATTTGATGGATTGCCAATGAATCAAATAGATGATGAAGTTGCAAAATACCTGCCCAAACACATCTATGCTAAGCACCTTGAGAATGGAGAATTACATTTGCATAATCTCACACGGGAAGACTTAAATATTAGGAGAATATGTATTGACAATACAGAATTAAATTTTGATAACAACAATATCCCTGGTAGAAGTTATAGCAATTATGAACCCGTAATAATTAAAACAGATTTAAAGGGAATATTTGACGGAAGAATAAGTATAACGACTGATATTTATGATGGGAAGTATGTTCGTTCTCATGATATAAAATACACCGAGCTAGTTCAAGGCATAAATAACCCTTTAGAAAATTATACGGATATTTCATCATCAAATTATGTGAAGAATGTAAACGGAGAATATATAATCAATAAAGGCAAGTGGATAATAAATAGTCCTTTAATAATAGATGGCAATTTAATAATTAATCATGGAGCTGAGCTGATATTCGATGATGATAGCTATTTAATCGTTAAAGGCTCACTGAATATTTTTGGGGAACCAGATGATAAAGTTGTTTTTAAGGGGAAAAATAAATATTGGGATGGAATTTACGTTTTAAATTCCAATA
>Ga0315330_10000437_pt1 | contig 25627 bp, 23 predicted proteins | sample M140m34915metaG_FD_203453 | JGI IMG/M metagenome (GOLD analysis project Ga0315330, IMG submission 203453) | Ammonia-oxidizing marine archaeal communities from Monterey Bay, California, United States - M1 40m 34915 | ecosystem: Environmental > Aquatic > Marine > Intertidal zone | place: USA...
TCCTTTAGAGCCATCTGTGCAGACAAGATAAATGTTTCAAGTGCAATAGATGTCATTATTCCGTTAAACATTGCTAATGCCATAATCATCATTGGTGTCCATTCAAGAGCAATAAGATAAGGAATAAATTGAAATGCTGCTATAGTCCCAAAATCACCAATACTACAACCAACTAAACACCATTTTGTATTGTGGGCTGATTGCTTCCAAACACTACCATCTCTCCAGTGAAACTCCTCACTCTTGCCATCAACAGTATAGCCTAATGACTGTATAGTGGATGACATAATTTCTTTCGTTACATTATGGTGTTCAACAATAGCAAAACCTGAATCATGTGAAACATTTACACTTAACACTCCCTCAATCATTTCCAGTGCTTGCTGAACTCTATCGGAACACCCAGTACAAGTCATCCCTTCAACAACTATGCTGGTCGTTTCAGCCATAATAATGCCTACCTCATCATCCTTATTGAATACTACTAAACTGTACTTCTCCATTCTGAAGAGTATATTCAATACGTCGAGTTTGTCCCAGCGTACAGATGGTAGTGCCAAATTCGCCCGGGGAACTTGATCCAGTCGCTCTTGAAACCTCATTAATGAAAACATGGTCTTCTGAAAAAACATTTGAGAAATCAATTGAAAATCGTAGATTAGATAATTCTCCATTTACCTTTCTTGAAGGGCCACCAACTGCGAATGGAAAACCAGGTATTCATCATGTCTTATCAAGATTGTATAAGGATATGGTTTGCAGATGGAAGGCCATGGAAGGCCATATTGTAGAAAGAAAAGGTGGTTGGGACACCCACGGTCTCCCTGTTGAAATCGAAGTTCAAAAGAAATTAAATTTAATGTCCAATGAAGCAATTGAAGAGTATGGGATGGAAAAATTTAATCAAAAATGTAAAGAAAGTGTTTGGGAGTATGAAGAAAGTTGGAGAGAAATGACAGAAAGAATGGCATTTTGGGTAGATATGGATAATCCCTATGTTACATTACATGACGAATACATAGAATCAGCATGGTGGTCACTCAAACAAATGCACGATAAAGGATTATTATTTCGTGGACATAAAGTACTACCTTATTGCCCCCAAACAGGAACTAGTTATTCTACTCATGAGGTTTCTCAAGGATACAAGGAAGTTTCAGAACCTGCAGTTTTTGTTAAATTTAAATTATTAGATGATGACGTCTCTATCCTTGCTTGGACCACCACCCCCTGGACTCTTCCCGGAAATGTAGGATTAGCAGTTGGCCCTGAAGTTACTTATTGTCGAATTCGAATCACTGCACCACCTTCAGATTCATGGGAAGGAAGGGGGCAAACTAAAGTTGGTGAAGAATTAATATTAGCTAAAGATTTACTTGGAGAAGTTCTAAGACATCATATGGAAATAATTGATGAGTTTCCTGGTTCAAATTTAGTAGGTAAATCATATAACCCATTATTTCCCGATGCAATCGAAAGAGGAAATTCAAAATCAGCTTGGACTATTGTGCCTGCAGATTTTGTAACCACTACTGACGGCACAGGAGTGGTGCATACTGCTGTAATGTATGGAGAGGACGATTACAATCTTGGAATGGAAATGGGCTTTCCTGCGCAACATACAGTTGGAATGGATGGTAAATTTGTAAAAGGCACACATCCCTCACTTGATGGGCGTTATGTGAAAGACTGCGATTCTGAAATTATAGATATTCTTAGTGATGAAAATAAGTTATATCGAGAACATATCTATACTCATGACTATCCTCATTGTTGGAGAACCGACCATCCACTTTTGTATTATGCTATGGATAGTTGGTTTGTACGTATGACATCAGTAAAAAAAGAAATAATTGAATACAATTCTCAAGTTGAATGGGCTCCTGAATGGACAGGTTCGGGTAGAGTAGGAGAATGGTTACGAAATCTCAAAGATTGGGCTATAAGTAGAGAACGTTATTGGGGAACGCCAATACCGGTATGGATTTGTGAGAAGTGCAATAATGAGCATTGTATTGGTAGTATTGAAGAAATGAATATGCTAAAAACCACAGACTCTCCTAATCCTAAAGAATTACATCGGCCATACGTAGATGATGTCAAGTTAAATTGCACAAATGATGATTGTAATGGTGAGATGATACGTGAACCATATGTCATGGATTGTTGGTTTGATTCAGGATGCGCATCCTTTGCCCAATGGCATTATCCCTTTGAAAATAACGATAAATTCTCAGGTAGTTTTCCGGTTGATTATATTTGCGAGGCTGTAGATCAAACTAGAGGATGGTTCTATTCTTTATTGGCCGTTTCAACTGCTGTTTTTGATAGTATTTCATATAAAAGATGTCTTTCTTTGGGGCATATTTTAGATAACGAAGGAAAGAAAATGAGTAAATCAAGAGGGAATGTTGTTAATCCCTGGGACCATTTTAACAAGGAAGGAGCAGATGCTATAAGATGGTACATGGCAACACAAAGTGCACCTTGGAATCCAATGAACTTCGATCCTAATGGAGTTAGAGAAACATATGGAAAAATGTTCTTGACATTATGGAATGTTCACCGTTTTCATTCTGACTATGCTGCATTGGATGGTTTCGATCCCAACGAAGAGGCAGGGCAAATCGATGTAAAAGATAGAAGCCCTTTAGATAGATGGATATTATCTAGAATCAGCAATATAGCTGAAATATTTCATGACAATTTTAATTCTTGGGAATTCCATAAAGCAGGAAGAGAACTAGAAAATTTTGTTGTTAATGATTTGTCAAATTGGTATGTTCGCAGGTCCCGAAGACGTCTTTGGGATGAAGTAGATAGTAATGATAAAAGGGCCTGCCAACATACTTTACATGAGGTATTATTGGTAGTTTGCCGTCTGATGTCACCAATTTCTCCATTTATGGTAGATAAAATACATCGAGATTTAACCGACTCATCTGTACATCTTGCAGATTGGCCAGTTGGCTCAAAATTAGTTGAACGAAATCTACCACCTAAAGATTACAACTTAGAGCAACAAATGAAAATTGTCAGAGACTTAGCAGAGACTGGTCGCAGAATAAGAGTGGAGGGCGAAAGAAGACAACGTTTACCATGTAGAAATGGATGGATAATTGGAGGCCCTGACATCTCAGATTTTTTTGATATTCTTTCCGAAGAATTAAATGTTGAGAATTTGATACGAGAACATGATCTAGATAAATTTCAGAAGGTAGTTTTGATGCCTAACAGAAAAGTCCTAGGTTCAAAATGCCGTTCAGATCTACCACTAGTTTTATCTCAATTAGAAGAAGCTGACCCAGACTCTTTATTGTTAGAGATAGAAGCAGGTATAGCCGCTTTAGCCGGTTACGACATCACCATGGAAGATATTGAAATAAAGCGTGTAGAAAAAGAAGATTATTCAGCATCCACAATATCTAATGAAGGCTATGATGATGTAACTCTTGTCTTAGACATGAGTACTGATGCTGATTTATTGTCCAAAGGACTTGCAAGAGATATAATTAGAAGAATTCAGTCAAAAAGAAAAGAACTAAATTTGGATGTTGAAGCAACCATTAAATTATCAGTTTGGATACAAGGTTTGGTTCTTAAAGATGAAGATTGGAAGCATATTCAGAACGAAACAAGAGCAGGCAGTGCATCCTTGAATGAAGGAAAAATATCTACCAATGCGGATAAGTTTAGTGTAGATAATGTTACTATTTTCTTTAACACTACTTCATAACTATTGTTAAGTTTCATTATATTATGAGTGAAGTTATAAACAAACTTTATGGAATCTACCATGCTGATGGAGGATTAGTTGGCGAACTAGCATATATCTTTGGTAAATATACTGGAAATGTACATTGTTCCTTGTGTGACATTACTCATAATAAAATAACAATGAAAAAAGAATGGAAATCATTTTGTAAAGAATTTCCAATACCATTTGATTTATTACATCTCAATGAAAGATCTAAAGATCTTATTTTAGAATCTGATAATCAAACTCCTTGTATTTTGGCTCAAACAGAAAACAAGATTTTTATCTTATTATCTGCCGAGGAATTAGAGAACTGTAATAAATCGGTAAATAAATTCAAAATTATTTTACAAGATAAATTAGAATTACAAACTGATAGTTAATATAAATTTATATTTGATTTTGATATTCTTCTGGTAATAATAACTCTAATCCAAATAAAGGATCTGGATCTGTCGAATCATGGTAAGCAATAAATGAACCACCATCAGGTAAAATTCCCATGCTAGCAAAATCAAATCTTATATCTGCACCAGCCCCAGACGTTGAATCTAAATCTCCTTGCCCTAGATAAGTTTTTGAATCTGGAATTAAACTATCAGAATAGCCCCTTACGTGCCATGCTATGTCTATATCTGGGCCATCTGAACTTTGATATCTGACATTAAGTACGAATAAATCATGTACGCCATTTGAATGAAATTCCCATTCTTCGATACCGCTTGCTTGACCCTGTAAATCATATGTATTATTCTTCCAAGTTTCCCCTCCGTCCCATGATACTAAGTGTTGTATGATGTTATCTTCTGATAATAAACAATGTAGTGCTGTCGACGAATCAATTGCACAATATTCAGACGGTAATGATGATCCATTCAGAGTTGTTGCAGACCACCAATTTAGTGCAGTATCTACATAAGCATCTCTTCCATCAACAAAATAATTAGGAAAATAAAGTCCTCCAGAAGGTACTGGAAAAGCCCTCATTTCTTTGTGTGGTTTTGTATAATCCCACTCTTCACCTAACATTTCTGCGGTAAGATCGACTTCTATAGTTTCCAAAGATGCATCTCTGTCAGGGAAACTAAAATAATCATAATTCAAACCATCTGTAGATATTTGCCCTCCAATATTCTGTACTTGATGCCAGAAATTTGATATCACAATACTTGCATATTCTCCATTTCCATAAATTCCTCCATTGATTGGTCCTATAACTTCAACTTGCCATGATCTATCATAGAATGGCTCTGGAGTTCTATTGAAACACCAATTCCATTCTTGGGTATCTGCATCATACAAGAATGCATAGAATTGATCTGCGCCACTGGTACTTGGGTATGGAAACCAACCCATAGATATCAAATCGCCATTAGTTGCTTGTACTATGCTACCTTCTCCTAAACCCTCTTGTCCTGGGACAGTAGGCTTTGGTTCTAAACATCCTATTTGTGAAAATATTCCTGGCATATATTCATTCCATGTATGCCCTCTATCTTCTGACCAAGTTGGATATTCTCCTCCGAAATTTACTATCCAACCCTCTTTAGTACCTGCCAAATAATGTTCACAACAATTCCCTCCTTCTTCATTACCAAAAACTGCCCAGGATGAGTTTCCCCAAGTTTCATTATCAATCGCACTTCCTATTACAAAATCTCTGGAATCTTCATGATTACTTGGATTGTCTATGTATATTAGCCCCTCGTCCCAATCAATTATTGATTCCTCAGCAGACTCTCCTCCTTCTAAACAACCTGCAGAAAAAGTACTAAAAATTATAAAAAAGACAATGATAGTTTCTCTATTCAATACCGCTGCCATTAACATACGGACTTAGAGGTTATATATCGCCCTTATCTATTTAAGTTCAAAAATTATACTCTCAAGTTTTTTGTTTTACCAAGGTTGGTGCATTAGGTCATATCCTATTTCGTCTGAACCAATAGGTAAAATATAACTAGTAATCCCACCATAATTCACATTAATGTCCAAAGGCATTCTAAATCCTATATTTGGTACACACTGATCAAAGGCCATTTCTACTCTCACTGTCATGTCATCAGTAATTACTTCTCCTAGAGCAATATTAGCATCTGCTCCGAGTGTATTTGTATTTTCAATTAGGCGTGCCCCGGAATCTACAATCAGTGAATAATCAACACTTATTTTGTCGCCATTCGCACAAACTGTTGAAGTACTTATGTCATCAACTAAGATTGGAGGTGAACCAGGCCCTAATTCCAAGAATAAAACTAATGAAAAACTCATTACAGATATGGATGATATTTCGTCATTAGCCCCTCCTGCAGCTATTATCGAATTTAATGTATGATCTCCTGCACCAAAGTAAGTTACCCATGAACCATCAAAACTTTCTCCTTCATACATTACTATATTGCATCCTTCTTCGACTATTATTGAAGAAGCATCATTATCTGTAGCCCCAAGGGCCTCCATCGCGGCTCTGTCATAATCTCCAACATCAAAAACTACTGACCAACCACTAAAACCGGAATGTTGGAATAATTCAGCGGAGCAATCTATTCCTCCTGCAACCCATGCCCCAGTAAGTTCCATACGTCTATTGATACTGTCAGAAATGCCATTTGAAACCGAATCTCCCTTTTCCGAAATATCTTCTGCTTGTTTCATAATCACACCTGTGGAGATCGAAGCAGCAAGAATTAATGCAACAAAAACAATCATCAAACCGATCCCCATAGACCCTTCCTTCTCGATAGGTTGGAAATTCATATCACTCCTTAGTCCGATGAGTATTATATCTTATTGTATATCAATCTCAATAGTTTCTTATTCAAGTCATTAACTGAATTGCTCGTACTAATTCTTCCATTTTAGAGATATCTACCATGTGTCCTTTATGATGTTTAATTTTAGTGACTGGCCACAACTGATCTTCAAAAATTTTGAGATGTTCTTCACCAACTGAAATAGGCACTAAATGATCTTTTTCTCCATGCATCCATGCCACAGGTCTAGGCCAAATTTTAGAAACTGCTGAAATCAAACCATCCGGATTTATTGTTTTTGTACCGATAAGAACCAAACCTACAATCCTATCTTGTATACTATGTTCCAACATCATTGATGCTATCGCACCTCCTTGAGAAAAACCTCCAACGATTAACGGGCCTTCTGGTATTTCTTTAATCACCCTTGTAACTGATTCCTTGGCCTGTTTCAGTGACTCTTTGTCTAGCGGATTTAATGGTCCAGATGGATCATTAAACTCATCCCTTAACCACCATGCAAAACCACCTCTTGTTGGATGAGGAATTATTGCTTCTGGACACAATATATCCCAACCATCAGGAACTAATTTGTTAGCTAAAGGAATCATTTTATTTGATGTACCGGTCATTCCATGTAACATCACTAAAGTTCCATTCATCACTACTCCTCAAAGTGTCCATGTCTGAGTAATGCCGCCTGCAAAGATTAATCTTAACATACTGTCTCCAGTAAATGTTGCAGTAAGTGTATATTCTTCCGATGGATAAGGAATAGTTCCAAGTGTTCCAGACTCACTTGAACCAGGCCCCCATATTCTTTCTAGAGCGGATACTGATAAATGATCTCTCAATGTAAGAGAAATTGAAGATGAACCGCCACCACATTCAGCATCTAAGAAATATATCATTTCATCCCATTCTCCATCGTTTGGATGGTCGCTGACTAGAAAAGAATCTTGAATTTCTAAGTCTGGACCATTATTTTGCCATGTATTAGAAAATAAATCTCCTCCTCTTACAAAATATGTATCGCCAACAAATATATCTCCTTTATCGACAAACATCATTTTTAGTTGTTCAATATTTTCCATATCAGACCATGAAAATGTCCGAAAAAACTTTATTTCTGAGTCATAAGAATATATCAACTTCGCACCATCTGATGATGATGCCTGAATTACTGCAATATTTTCTTCAATCGAAACGACATTGGCACTCCATTCTATATTGAATAGCGTATATGCCCAAGATTTCCCTGATTCTAAAGGAAAGCTTAGTACTGGTTGTGGCATTCCATTCTCATAAGCACTTAGATCGTTATGAGTAATCCTTCCTAAAAATGGATTATGATTCAAAACCGCATGTCTTCTAGCTTCAGTTAAACTAGAAATCGATAGCATATATGCTGTCCCATCCTCTTCATTATCTGATGCTACTACCAGTCTTGCAGTATCATCACTATATTCTGGTGTAGAAAAGGTGTAGAGCCAATTTTCTCCAACTTCCCATGTAGGGGCATTTATGATATTGCTAGCATTTGATGATGTATCATCATTAAGGGCCGTACATCCTGAAAGTATTGTAGCCAAAAATAAACTAGTCATTATGAGTGAAAATAACTTATTCATGTCTATTGCACCCTGCCTATAGTCAAGAGTGTAACGGTATTTGGTTTAATCATAAATTGTTTAAAAATTCAATCAATAAACCTTCTGCATTCAATTGACCTGTTCCAGCAAGTACTACTGCAACTATCGACATTAATTTAATCAATATATTAAGAGATGGGCCTGAAGTATCTTTGAATGGATCTCCTATGGTATCTCCAATTACGGCAGCATCATGAGCAGAATCTCCTTTAGATGCACCTGGGATATGGCTCTGCTCAATGGCTTTCTTGGCATTATCCCAAGCACCTCCAGCGTTAGCCATGAATAATGCCATTAGTACTCCTGTAACGAGAGATCCTGCTAGAAGTCCTCCAAGAGCATCCCAACCTAGAGCCAATCCAACTATTACTGGCGCAGAAACAGCTACAACACCCGGTCCAACCATTTCTCTAAGAGCCGCTTGCGTAGATATATCTACACATTTTTTCGAATCAGGTTTTACTCCTTCGGCACCATCCAATAGTCCAGGAATTTCTTTGAATTGCCTCCTTATTTCAATTACCATATCTCCTGCTGCTTTGCCCACTGAAGTCATTGTCATTGCTGCAACTACGAATGGCAAACCCCCTCCAATTAAGAGCCCGATTACAACCATTGGATTAGTAAGATTTAATTCCAAATCGCCATCTATAGCTGCAGTATATGCAGCAAATAAAGCAAGTGCTGTTAATGCTGCTGAACCTATTGCAAATCCTTTGCCAACTGCAGCAGTAGTATTTCCTATTGAGTCCAATTCATCAGTAATTGCCCTTACATCATCTCCTAAACCACTCATCTCAGCAATTCCTCCGGCATTGTCTGCCACAGGGCCATATGCATCCACAGTCATTGTTACTCCAACTGTTGCTAACATCCCCATTGCAGCCATAGCAATCCCATATAGTCCCATTTCTCCGCCACCATTAAACTCATTAGCACCTAGAATTCCAATTGAAATCAAAATAATAGGCAAAAATGTTGACATCATTCCTACTGAGAGGCCTGCAATAGCGTTGGTTGCAGGGCCAGTTTTTGACATTTCTCCAATATGAGGAATCGCTCTTGTTTTGATTCCAAATACGGGTTCAATACCAGTATAATATTCTGTTACTAGTCCAATCATTATTCCTACAATGCTTCCAAGTACTACTGAATGCATCACTCCTAAATCTACGTCCATTAAATCTTGAGTGATAGATAGATAGCCACCAATCCAAAATAAGGCAGCAGCTATGAATGTTGTATTTCTTAATGCAGCTGCTGGATCAGAACCATTTTTCAGAAACGTCATTGAGAAAACACCGATAATGGATGCTAAGTACCCTATTAGGCCAAGCATAATTGGCATTATCACATAATCAACTGACATATCAGCAGAATTACTTGCAATAATCATTGCAGCAATAATTGAACCAACAAATGATTCAAAAATATCCGCGCCCATTCCTGCAACATCTCCAACATTGTCCCCAACATTATCTGCTATAACTCCGGGATTTCTTGGATCATCTTCAGGGATTCCAGCTTCTACTTTGCCTACTAAATCAGCACCAACATCTGCTGCTTTTGTATAAATTCCACCTCCAACACGAGCAAATAGGGCTATTGATGATGCACCCATTCCGAATCCAGCAGCAGCCGATAGATTATCTGTGTCAGGATTAGCTGCATCTAACCAAAATGCAACTAATGAAATACCTAGTAAACCTAAGCCTCCTACTGAGAGGCCCATAACTGCGCCGCCATTATAAGAAACAGACAATGCACCAGCTTGACCTTCATTCTTAGCAGCCATAGCAGTTCTACCATTAGCAGATGTTGCTGCTCTCATACCTGAAAAACCAGCCATAACTGATGCAAGAGCTCCAGCGAAAAAGGCGATTGCTGTTTCAAAATCATTCAAAATTGAAAGAATAATTCCAACAATTATTACAAAAACAAACAATACTCTATATTCAGCCTTTAAAAAAGCCATTGCCCCATCTTGAATTTCTTGAGTAATATCTCCTACTATCTTATTATCAATTTTTACGTCATTTACTTTTTTATATAGTGCATATGCAATTAGCAAACCTAAAATCCCTGCTGCTGCTGCAAATAATGGTATATTGTCATTCATGGTGTCTACCTTCTGACCCGCGGACAAAAGAGTTACTTATAATCAAAATCCTGATATCAAGGAGGTTAATTGTCTATTGAGGAGTATTTTCTAGTACGATACGTGCAAATGAGGAAAGAATACTTGCTCCATCATGTTCTCCTTTGAATGATGCGAACTCTTCCTCTGTAATATGCCCCCATTCAAAAGCACGCTCTATTCTCTTTCTTGCAGCTTCCGGATGACATTGTATCCCCCATGCCGGCAAAGGATTTCCTAACTCATCGTTTACTCTTATGGCAGTAATTAAATTATGATCCGCCGTCCCTATAAGATCACAGTCATTTGGCATAGTAACAACATGATCTTGATGTGTATATAGGCCATATATTTGTGAATCAGACTCTAGATGGGATGTTAGTAAAGGATCATTCTCTCCAAATTCAGTTAATTTCAGTTCCCAAATACCACTCGATAAAGAATCAGCACGTTTTATTTCACTTCCTAAAGAATGGCACAATAGTTGATGCCCAAAACATATCCCCAAAGTAGGAGTGCCAGAATTAGCTACTATTCTCATAAGAGTTCCAGCCGGGCCCATCCATTCTTCCCAAATACTTACATTTCTTCTCGAACCAGAACAAACTAAAGCATCGATTGATAAATCTTCTACCCATTTTTTCATTCTTATATCATCGTTAATCATTGGCATTACTATCCTACGAAAATTAACTTTCTTTGAATCTAATTCAACTATATTATTCTCCCAAAAAGGATATTCATCATCCCAATAAGGAACATCTTCTGGCTTCAATGTCGCCTCAACGTCTAACTCTATTTTGAGTCCTGATTCAACTGACTGCATCTGAGGAGTTAATAGTAAAACTTCAACATCAGATTTTTCCAATAACGGCCTTATTACCTCTTGATTTCCGCCATGTCCAAATTCCGCTCTTTCAACTAATAAATCAAGAAGTAGTACCCGAATAGGCCTTGCCATAGATACCGTATGGGGGAGTGGTTGAAAGCCTAACCCCTCTTGCATCACACAAGGAGACTTGCCAAATGGTAGACAAACAGGTCATTTTACAATCTGTAGGTCCAGTTCAGGCTATCTTAGATGCACATGATGGAGTTGTGAATGTTTTAGACACTACTGATGGAGTGATAATGATATCACTCGAAGGAGGATGTACTGGTTGTTCTGCCACTCCAATGACTGCAATGCAAATATATTATTCACTAATGAAGTTGGAAGAAGTAAATGATGTCATTTTTGTCAATGGAGAGTTGCCGGCTTACATGCGATCTTTTATTGATGATAAATTAAATATAGAGTAAGCATGATTTTATTTTTCATCTCTGCGCATCCTCATTATCTGATGAGGATTAATTTCTCCCTGTACATCTCTTCCCTTGATATTTAATGATGCTGTGAGGGCAACAACAATTGCCAAAACAGCTAATGGTCTAGCAGCATTTCTTGATCCCCACAATTCTCCTCCCAAATAGTGTAGTAAGAATAGGAGTAAAGCAGATATTAAGCACATTGTCATAATTATCCTTTGAGCAATAATTTCACCGTTTTCACTCCTTGACAGCGTTCCAATGGATATCCATAATAGAGTAGATGCCCCACAAAGTCCAAGTGAAATATTCTCAATTAGATTGACCAAATCCATGTCACGCGCAAAAGACATTAGTTGTTTAGATTAGGGGTCTATTTTTGAACAATAGAGGGGCAATATGAAGTTACATGACTTTGCGTTCATATCATGACTAGTGTTTCTGCTTGGCGTTTGCCTCAATCTCGAAGCGATACTCCTCCACATATGACAAAAACACAAATCTCTACCACATTCGAACAAGTTGCTATTTTACTCGAATTAGATGGAGCCAATAGATTCCGAGTTATTGCATATCAGAACGCAAGCCGAGCTCTTGCAACATTAGAAGAAGATTTACTATCAATTGTTCAAGAAAATAGAATTACTGAAATAAAGGGAATCGGTAAAGGAATCGGCGGACTTATCTCAGAAGCAGTTTTACAAGGTTCTTGGGGCAATCTTGACGAATTATATGCCAAGATACCTCCCGGACTAATTCAGATGACCGGAATACCTAGTTTAGGTCCAAAAAGAGTCAGATTACTTTATGAAGAATTGAAAATTGATTCATTAGAGAAGTTGAAATATGCATGTGAAAATAATCAAATAGCGTCATTACAAGGTTTTGGACCAAAAAGTCAAGAAAAATATCTTGAAGGAATTGATTTACTTAATAGATATCAGGGACGAAATAGACTAGATATAGGACTCGCATATGGTCATGCATTGGAAGAGAAAATATCCAAAATCCCTAATGTGGTGAAAGCACAACTTGCTGGAAGCGCAAGAAGGATGAGAGAAACGATTGGTGATTTAGATATAGTTTTAGGAGCCAAACCTGAATACCAAGATGAAATCATAAGAGAAATAATGAATTTTCCCGGAATTGCTGAAGTAAAAGGACAAGGAACATCCAAAATTAGTCTAATATTGGAAGCAGAAATGCTTGCTGAACCAATTGGAAGTAGCGAGATGGATATTGCACTTTCAGAAAGCCTTTCAGAAAGATCTAGTAATGCAACAATAGATGCCCAAATAAGAATTGTCAATCCAGAAACATTTCCATTCACCCTAGCATACTTTACTGGTTCCAAAGAGCACAATATACGTATGCGGCAACTAGCAATCGATAAAGGTTTGAGGCTAAATGAATTTGGACTTTTCTCAGAGAGTGAGGCGGGTGACAAAACTGGAATGGAAGCGGCCAAGAATACGCTCATTTGTAGTAATGAATCAGAAATATACAAAAATTTAGGAATGCCTTGGATTCCACCAGAATTACGTGAAGATATGGGTGAAATAGAGGCTGCATCGGAAGGAAATCTGCCAAAACTTATCGAAGTAGGAGATTTAAAGGGTGCTTTCCACAATCATACTACTTCCTCTGATGGCGCTGCAACGTTAGAAGAAATGGCCAATCAAGCAATAAATCTTGGTTGGGAATATTTAGGAATAGCCGACCATTCTGAATCACTTAATATTGGAGGAAGGCAAATAGGAATTCCAAGCAATGAAATGATAAATCAGTCTATTGAAATCAAAAAATTAAACAAATATTATCAAAACGAGAATATCAATTTTAAATTATTTCATGGTTCAGAATGTGATATACTATCAGATGGTAAATTGGATTATTCTTTAGAAATACGTAATTCTTTGTCGCATGTAATTGGTTCTGTCCATGCTCTTGGAAGTTGGAAAAATAGAGACGAATCAACTAATACAGAATTTTTAATTAAAGCAATAGAAGATCCAACATTTACGATACTAGGGCATCCTACTGGCAGAATATTACAAGGAAGGGAAGGTTTCCCTGTAGATATGCATGCAATTCTTCGTGAAATGGCTGAATTTAATCAAGAAGGCATATTAAAAGCCGTTGAAATTAATGCATCTCCCTATAGGCTTGATTTAGATTGGAGATTTTGTAAATATGCTAAAGAATTGGGCGTACCCATATGTATAAATCCGGATGCTCATGATACCAAAGGGCTGAATGATGTTTGGTACGGAACTAAAATTGCAAGAAAAGGTTGGTTAGAAGATAAAGATGTGCTAAATACAAAAACCAAGTCAGAAATAGAAATTCTCTTTGGCAAATAACGAACCTTCATCAAATATCAGTATTAGTCAGAGTCATGGGATTAGTACGCGGACTTGTTTTTGTAGGAGTAGCTATATTGCCTAGTTTAGTTTTAGGCCTGATTTCTTATATTGCATTAGGAGGCACTACTTCGGATTCAATTGAAGGTGGAGAATTTATGTATGGTCCATGTTATGGGATACCTGCATTATGCCTAATTTTTGCATTTATTTTAGGCATTAAAGATAATCAGAGGGAGTAAAATGCGCAGGATCGAAAAAGCAGAGAAAATAGGTGAATTATTGGATTATTTATATCCAGAACAACCTATTCCGCTAGATCACAAAGATGAATACACTCTGCTTGTAGCTGTCATGCTCTCCGCGCAAACAACTGATAAAAAAGTCAACCAAGTAACACCTAAGTTATTCCAGATTGCTGACAATCCTGTCAAAATGCATGCTCTCGAAGTGGACGTGATTCAAGATATAATTAGGGAGGTCGGACTAGCTCCAACTAAAGCCAAAAATTTGAAGAAAATGGCTGAGCAAATTATTGAGAGTGGAGGAGTAATAAAGCCTGAATGGAACTTTCTAGAATCACTTGCAGGAGTTGGTCATAAAACTGCAGGAGTTGTAATGTCACAAGCATTCGGCTTACCAGCATTTCCAGTAGACACACATATTCACAGGTTAGCCAATAGATGGGGGCTTTCAAAAGGTAAATCAGTAAAACAAACAGAACAAGACCTTAAGAAATTATTTCCTAAAGACACTTGGTCTAGGAGACATTTACAGATAATATTCTTTGGAAGAGAGCATTGCCCAGCGTTAAGGCATGATCTAAGTAATTGTTTAATCTGTTCTTGGGCAGCATCCAAAAAACAAATTATTTTAGAATCAAGAAAGTGAAAATATGGATATCTTTGAGGGTAGAATTTCAGCATCAGCTTTCTCTTCAGGAGAACGAATAGTCATAGGAGATTGGCAAAATTCTCCTCTTGGAAAATTTACTAATATAATGTGGGCAAGACCGGATGGTAGGAGAATATTAATTTCCCCTTCAACAAAATGTGCAAATTACGTTTCTAAAATTTATTCATTTGAAGAAGTAATTATAACTCCAATAAAAGTTAAAAGGAATAAAAACAAAATAGAAGTAGAATCTGAAAATTTACTAATTTGTTTGGAATGGGGTTGGAGTTTTCCTATACCACTTAAGCGCCCAAGGTGGTTTATCTCAACTATTGAATATTTTTTTGCTAATTTTCTTTTTGGTACAAAGACTTACGGTAAAACAAATGATAATAGAAAAGAATGGTACATGATAAAAAGCATTTCTTGGATTAAAAAAGCATCTGCTGAGTATAAACAAGAATCATTCGGAGAATTTTCAAAACTTTCTGATCCTATCGGTTTTGGTTTTAGTGACCCGCCTAATAAACCATCTTCAGTAAGAGTAATTTCAATGATCGGAAAAAACTAGATTTCATCAGTGATGTATGTTACGCATTATCATGGATGAAGTAGTGGAACTATCTATTGGAGACTTAGCGCCGGATTTTGAATGTATTATTACAGATGGGACAAAAATACATTTGTCTGATATTATTAGTCAGGGAAATGGCGTTATTTTGTATTTCTATCCAAGAGACAATACTCCTGGTTGTACGATTGAAGCATGTGATTTTAGAGATAATTTTTCTAGATTTAAAGAAACTGGCTGGAAAGTTATAGGAGTTTCTACAGATTCTGCCAATAGTCATGAAAAATTTGCTAACAAATTTGAATTACCTTTTGACTTGGTTGTTGATACAGACTCTCATCTTCATAAATTATATGGAACATGGAGAATGAAAAATATGTATGGAAAGGAATACATGGGTTGTTTACGGTCTACTTTTGCTATTTCTAAAGATGGGTCGATAATCTGGGTGAAATATGGCGTTAGAGCAAAAGGACACGTCGAGAAACTAATGGAAGACTTGGGTGTTGCTTAATGGAAATAGAAGAAAGAAGAAAATTAGTTGCAAATTTTTTGCAACATTGTATAGTTTATTCCGATGCTTCTATAGATCGTAAGGAAAAAAGAGGAGATAGTACAGTAGAAATAGATAAATGGATCGCATATAGAGATTTCATTAAAATAACACTAAAAGAGGTCAAATCCAAAGAATTAGATTCATGGCTTAATGATGGTACAGTATCATACGAGCCCGGAGAAAAAAAGTAATTTAAAAATTATTTAGTTCACTTAATCCAAGAATATGTTTACTTGTGTCTACACGCATTTTTGAACCTGGAATCATTATTAAAGTGTCAGAATTATTCAAAGCAAATGCCATTAAACCATTATTTTCAGCTAATTGATTAACTTCTCTATTACATTTCGCAGTTTGACTGGGCATATGTGTTAAATCACCTAGGTCGACTAATATCATATTCCCTTTGGATAATTCCTGCCCCATCCCACTAAGATGTAAACGATGTAATTTATCTGGTTTTAGATATATAACTTTACGATTCGGCTTGAGCATCAGATGTTTTGTTCTTTCAGATATACGCATGTCAGATAACATTAACATGCTATTTTTATTTTCAGATTTGTATCTTTTCCTAGAATCTTTCACCTCTTTAGTTGCGTTCGAAGGGTTGGGATTAGGTAATCCCAAAAGTCGAAAGAGATTAACCATAATTGAGTCGGAAGCACTACTCCTCAAAGAGTGCTTCGATGTCTTCCTCGCTTAGAATATCATTTATTGCTATTTTATTTTCTTCCGAATCATCAAAATCAATATCCTTTGAAGGCCCAGAAGTAGAATTTTCAAATCCTTCTTCAATTTCATTTTTTATTTGTTTTTGTTCTGTAATTTTCCCATCAGTTCCATCAAATAATTGATCTATTGACACGTCTTCTTTTTTATTTTCAGATTCTAATTCTTTATTTTCTCGATATCTTTGTGACAATACTAATCCTGCTCCACAAACTAAAACAATCAGTAGAATTGATGCTGAATTTTCTTTAAAACTTGTTTTGATATCAAAGGGAGATTTTGCCACATCAACTACCATGTATACAGAATTACTCTCGGACTCATCATAAACAGTTAATTTGACATTTTTCTTCCCTTCAGTACCATAAATGACTTGCACCCATCTGCCTTCTAAGTCTACATCATTTGCTGGGTCGCCATCACCATCAGAGTCTATTGAAATATCAATATCCCAGTGATATATCATGTTTTCAATATCAAATTCAGAATCAATTGTCCCATTGGCACTAAGTGAAATGATATTGCCTTGTACAGGATTTATTCCATCAGTTTTTGCCACTGCGGAGGGCCTAATATTTCTAACATCTATTTCTATTTCAATACTTGCTGAAGCATTATCATCATCAGTAACATGGAATATAATAAATTCTGGAGCCACGCTAGCATCTTCCCAAGCGTATTCCATATAGTTCGAATTATAGTCACAATCATCATCTGTCAATCCGGATGAATCAGAGTCTGTAAGTGGGTCAATATCAAAACATGAATACAAACTTGCTATGTCATTTAAACTATCAGAAACTCCAACATCAAAAATTAATTTCTCTCCTTCTTCTACAGGAAGTCTTTGATTCAAACTAACAATTGATGGTTGAATATTAGATATTTCTATGGGAATTATCAACATTTCTTCTCCGTTATCAAAAACTAAAGAGGCACCGTCATTATCGACAACCTGTAATGTAGCCAATTGAAGTCCAGTATAATTATAACTATGATTTATCATACTTTCACTCCCTTCGTGATAATAAATAATGCCTGGATTATTTTCAGCATCAGGCATCCACGAAAATCTCAAATCATCAATATCATTGACAGAATCACTCGCCCATCCACGTATAGTCAATATTTCTCCTTCTTTTGCTGCAAAGACTCCTCTGTTATCCGGAGTAAGTTTTTGCGTTCCCAAAAAAACCTCTATTTCGCCGTCATATGGTGCTATATTAGTAACTTCAATGGATTTAGATGCGAAAATGGTTTCTCCATCATCATCAGTAGCAGATACTCCAATAAAAAAATCTCCTTCAGAATTAGGAGTTATAGTACATTTTAATCCTATTTGCCCTTCTTTACATGATGTATTATTCCATAGAATATCAACAGGAGAATTTGGATTTTGTGTGTCCAAATCATTTCTTTCCGTGATTTCAAATGTTACTTCAGAAAGAACAGGAATCGATTCGTAATCTGCTTCTAATGTTATTTCTGGTGGCCTATTCAGGACAATGATTGATGTTTGTGTTGATGATTGATCATTTTCTTCATCGGTAATAACCAATGATATGCTATAATTCCCATCGTCCCCCCATGACCATTCTAATTCACAATCTTCTTCTAGAATATTATTGAAACTACCTCCTACGGATTCTATGTCAAATTCACAAATGAAATTCCCTCCATCCGGTTCTATAGATGACAATCCACTAATCACAATCTCTTCTAGTGTGCTTATCTCATTAGGAGATGATAATATGGCGGTTGGTAAAGCTCCAACATACAATGAAAATATTCCCTGATTATTCGTTCTATTTCCATCCTCTAAGATATTCTCTTCTGGATCAATTAAAAATTCTAGATAAGTAAACCCATAAGGCTGAAATTCTGAAACAGTCCAGTTTAATTCAACTCTCGATTCTTCAAGACTATTCAAGGAAGGGACATAGGTAAAAGCAGTATTACCATCTGGCGAATCTACCCTTAATTGAGTAGGAGGAGAACTAATCAAACCTCTGTTAACAACAGGAACAGAGAAAACTAATGAATCGCCAGAAATTGCATTAAATCCTACACTAGAATCTAGAGTTATTGTATTATTGCCTCTTGTCCTTTCAACTGTTACTCCTTCACTCCTGGTAACTAAGTCAACTTCATGGACATTCAAATCCATACTAAGGGTCGAAACTCCAATTATTTCGTCACCAGGTATCCAAGATAATATTCCATGGCTTGCAAAATCATCAGTTGTTTCTGAATTATCGGGCGTGTCTCCAGTATTAAATTCCAAATGACATGTCCCATTTTCATCAGTAATTATTTGTCTAATATCGTCTTCTATTTCATATCTAAATTCTATAGTCTGATTGGAAACTGGGGATCCTTGATTGGTTACATTAATCCAGACAGAAATATCAGTATCTACGGGAGAAAGTGGATATTCGATATCAATATTGATATTCTTCGATCTGGTACTAGGTTGATATGCGGTTAATTCATGGACTGCAACAAAACCAATACTCTCAATAAAAGACGATTTGACATCTCCTTTTATTGCTGGGCAATACCATCTATATCCACTTTCTTCTCCATCACTATTGTATGTAGTAATATTATATGATTGTGAGCAACCCGTATAACTAACTCCAGAAAATCCTTGAGAAACAACAGACCAACTGGATGAATTATCATCTTCACTATCTTCAGGAATGTCTACATAATTGCTTTCTCCACTATATTCAGTTTCTTGGTGATAATCAGACCCCCATGTCTCTCCGACACTCAAAGGAAAATCAAGTCCTTCTAAAGCAGGAGAATAAGAATTTGTAACGTTTAATTCAGCAACATCAATATCAATACAAAACCACAGAACATCCGCACAAAAGTCAATATCTACTATTGCCGATTGAGAAATAACTGCCATATCAGAAGCCCTGATTATTTCAACTGTTAACATTTCAACAGAAATATCTCCATTTTGCCCATCAAGATTTACGTTATTAGCACCGTATGATCCTACTGATTCCAATCTGTAAGTAACAGATGATAGATTATCAATTTCTGATATGTATATTTCCGTGACCGTCTTTTCTAACGTGCCATAAAGAGATTCTATATTTGTAGAAACTCCAGACGATGCTATAAAATCTCCAACATCTAGATATCCATTATACATCCAATTATCATTTATTTGCCAACTTTGAACATCAATAATCCCTGTCCCTGAACTAGTCACAGTTTTATAATGCAAATCTTCTTCTAAAATATAATTATCATCACTCAAGATAATTGTTATAATGGGCGAAAAAAATAGTAAAGAAAGTAAAATCGCTTTACGCTGGGTATTCTCCATGGGCCTATGTAATGGCCATGATGCATAAAAGTTGGTTTTTTTACTGATAAAGCAAATCTGCTAATTCGTCTTGGATAAATTGCACTGCTTCTAAGATTTCGTCCTTGTGACGAGCCCCAGTAATTACCATCTTCCCACTTCCAAATATGAGGCAAACTACCTTAGGATAATCAAGTCTGTAAATTAAGCCCGGGAACTGTTCTGGCTCATACTCTACCTTATCAAACGGAAGGTGGAATGTTAAATTATTCAAATTTAATTTTCTAGGTAAGCCAGCTAATAATTCACCTTCTTTAACTCCTCTTATTCTTGGATCATCATCTTTTATTTCTTGATCTGTTGCAGCTCTAAGTGTCCCATCTTCATTAACAATTAATTTACAATTAATATCATCTCTCTCAGCAATCTGATCATAATCTTCGGGATAATAAAGAGAGTAGGTTGCGACCATATTCTGCACTTCTATTTCAACATCTTTAAGGTCCCATGTATCAATTCCTGCAGCCTTTAAATCTTCGGTCATTCTCTTAATTCCTGTATGAATATTATCTTCATTTTTGCCACCTGTACATACAGCTCTTCCAGAGCGGAACATAAGTATGGCAAGTTTAGGATCTACGACACGGTAAACTACCCCGGGAAATTGTTCAGGTTCATATTCACAGTTCAACTGTATGGCAATATCTGGCAAATCTAGTTCTTCGGCAACCCTTGTAGATGCTACTACATTTACAACAGTCAAGCGTTCTTCATCACTAAGCATATCACGCCCCACATAATCTTACTTATAAAGGATATTTTGATTAGTACTTAAATGAAAAATATATTTTTTTAAAAAAAATACTCTAAATCAATCTAACGCCTTTTGAAACTAGTTTTGAAATCATTGGTTTACCTCCGGAAATTTCTATTTGTTCCGAAACTCTTTGAGGATTTCTCGATAATGCAACCATACAACCTCCTCCGCCTGCACCGGTCATTTTTGCGCCAAGTGAGTAAGGCTTAGTTGCTTCAACCAACCTATCCAGAGAATCACTACTAACGCCTAGGATTCTAAGTTGTTCATGGCATTCATTCATCGCCATTCCTACAGCTTCAAAATTACCTATAGATAAAGCATCCAAGCCTTTGTGAGTAATTTCTCTGATATTAGTCATTATATTCTTCTTATCTGGATCACTAGATAATAAATCAGCCACACCTGCAACCATCTTTCCTGTAGGAGATCCTTCTCCAGTGAATCCTAGTATTAACCATATATCTTCAACTTCTTCAGGTAATTTTGCCCTGCATACAGACCAATTTCTTTTACCCTCAGGCGTAACCAATTCTGCGTCGAAAACATGCTTCGTACCTGTTAAAATCTCTCCTGAAACAACAATGCAACCGCCCAAAGCACTCGTTGCAGTATCAGTCGGACTAGCACGACCTTCTTGTGCGGCCGCTTCAGCAGAATGACCTATTTTTGCTAATTTTATTATATCTAATTTTTCTTTTGGTTTAATCAATTTATGTAATGCAGCACCCATTGCATTAGATAATGCTGCAGAAGATCCTAAGCCAGCAGCAGAGAATAATTGACTTTCTATTTTTATTTTCAATGGCTCTCCTTTGTATCCAAATAAATCATATAAAATATGTGAAATATGAGGGTGTTTGGTTCGATCAAACTTTTTCCCATTAATAATCCAGTCATCAAATTTTTCAATTGAAATATTAACTCCTTGCTCAATGGCAATGGCTACTGCGGGATGGCCATAAACAACTGCATGTTCTCCAAAAAGTATGCATTTGCCAGGCGCGAATGCTTCAACCATAGTAAGTCGCAAGGCGTAGGGGCAGATTATCATTAGGGAATATTGTGTTTGTATACTTATGAAGCGATTATTTGAAGTTCGATACACTCCACGGTCAAATATTAGTAACTCTATCTGAGGAGAATTGAATATGGAACATCCACTTTTAATTGATTATGGACCAGTTCCTGGTTGGATTATATTAATTATTTTAGGAAGCATATCTTCTAGCTTCTTCTTATTCCAACTCAATAAAGCGATACGTTTAGTCATGCTCGGCTCTCCTGATGATAGATTCGATTCATGGGGAGTGAGAATAAAAGAGGTTTTAGTTGGTTGGTTAGGGCAAAAAAAAGTTCTCAGAGACAGAATAGCTGGCACAATGCATGTTCTAATGTTTTGGGGATTCTTAATGTTGGCATCCGACATGCTTGATCTTGCCACTGCAAATTTCTTCTCAAATAACATACTTCCGGAAATATTTAATGGGCCTTGGAATGGAATGGTTGAGTTAGGTTATTTTTCTGCATTTTTAGGAGCTTCAGCAGCACTAATTAGGAGAGTAGTTTTCACGCCTGAGAAACTTAAGGGTAAATCTCAATTCGAAGGCAATTTTATTTTGATCTTAATATTGACCATTACATCAACCTCTTTCATTATTGAATCAAAAGAGAATCCTTCTGCATGGGAGCCTATTGGAGTTTGGGTAGAAACATTAGGAATCTCAAATTCTTTCGCCATAGCGTCATATTGGGCACATATGCTTGCAATTTTTACATTCTTGATATTAATTCCTCTTTCAAAGCATATGCATTTGGTAATGGCATTCCCAAATGTATTCTTCCATGATATAGAGCCTCTGGGCAAAATGAGACCTTTAGCTGTAGATGAAACTGGAAAGGCTATTTCTTTGGATGATTTAGACATCGACTCATTTGGTGTTAGTAGCTATGGACAGTATACATGGCGTCAACTAATAGATGGTTGGTCATGTACTTCATGTGCAAGGTGCCAAGATGTATGTCCTGCCTATGCTTCTGGGAAAAGCCTGAATCCAATGCAAGTTATTCATGATGTAAGAGACTATGCGAATGAGAATGCACCAATATTACTCAGCGGTGGTCAACCTGAAGAAACTATGATGCAGCGAATTACTGAAGACGCTGTTTGGGCATGTACTACTTGTAACGCGTGTGTAGATGTATGTCCGCTATACATAGAACATGTTCCAAAACTCACTGACTTAAGGAGAAATGCAGTTATGGAAACTATGGAGTACCCTGAAGTACTCAATGTAGCAATGGGCAATCTTGAAGCAGCATCAAATCCTTATGGATTCGGCAGTCACGAAAGAGCAGATTGGGCCTCAGATTTGGATGTTAAAGTAGGTCAGCCTGCAGAATATATTTACTTTGTAGGGTGTGCTGCTAGTTTTGATGAACGAAACCAGAAAGTTGCTCGAGCAACAATATCTCTAATGAAACAAGCAGGACTAGATGTAGGGATACTTGGTATGCAAGAAGGATGCTCTGGAGATCCTGCTAGAAGAGCAGGAAATGAGTATTTATTCCAAATGTTAGCGGAAACAAATATTTCAACATTTCAAGAATTAGGAGTAAAGAGAATAGTTGCATCATGCCCTCATTGTTTTCATACATTAGGAAAAGAGTATGGAGATTACGGAGCCGATGAATTAGAAGTATTCCACCACACTGAAATAATGGCCAAATTACAAGATGAAGGAAAATTGCCAGAATTGGATAAAAACGGTAAGAGTATTACATATCATGATCCATGTTATTTAGGTAGAATGGGAGACATTGTCGAAGAACCAAGGACGGTCCTAGGAGGCGTTGATGTAGAAGTCGAGAGACATGGCAAAGACTCATTTTGTTGTGGTGCCGGAGGTGCTCAAATGTGGATGGAGGAAGATGCCGATAAGAGAGTTAACAAGATAAGGGCTGAAGAAATAGCTGCAACGGGTTGTGATACAGTTGCCATAGGTTGCCCCTTCTGCTCTATAATGGTAAAAGACGGCTTAGATTCCGTCGGTTCGGAGATGGATGTGAAAGATGTAGCAGAATTACTATGGGAACAAATTGTAGCTAAAGATGAAGAAATACAAAAAAATATTGATGTCAAAGCATGAGTAGCATCTTAAACTAAAGTCCCTTCCAAAAATCATGGATAATGAATTCAAATTTTTAAATCAGAGTATGCCGAAACTAACAATCATTGTTGGTTCTTTACTTATATTAGAAGGAATCTTGTTTTATTTTGGCACTGGAATGACTAGTTTCACTTCATTAATACCTTCATTTTTTGGTTTACCTTTAGTATTAGTAGGATACATGGCCCAAATTCAACCAGAAAAAAATCATTTTTGGATGCATATTGCGGTTAGTTTCGGACTCTTAACATTTCTTGGAGGAGGGATGGCAATAAAGGGAGTAATAGATTCAGATTTCTCTGCATCGACCTTGGCTCAATTAATCATGCTAGCAGTTGGAGGAATATACACATATTCCTGCATACAGTCTTTCATCCACACAAGGAAATCAAGAAACTCTCAGATGCCCTAGAATCCATTTCACCTATATAAAGGAATAACCACCCCTAGTGTCGGCTCAGAAATTATGAATTTAGTTTGAAGTAATATATGAAGATGCTAAAAATATGCCTATTCCATATGCCAAAATAGTTGCAGTTATCCCTGTTAACATAGAATTTTCAAAAGACCAGCCTTGGCGAAGTAAGTATGGAAGTAAAATAAATAGTAACGTTGAAGGTAAAATCAGCCATAATATACTTTCAGCAAAATCTGCTACTTGAGCCGTATCTTTAGTGTCTTCATACAGCCAAGTTAATGATAATACACTAATTATTGGAATGGAAGTTATCAATGCACCAAAAACTGCTGTTTTTTTTGCAACCTCACTTGCTATTACTACCACTGTCCCACTAAAAATTCCCTTTGCCATTAAATCAAGCCAATTCATGTTCTGTGAATAGATAGTAACTAACTCAAGTTTTCGCTTAACTATATCTAAATTTGATAATATTTGATGTTTTTAAAAAATATTTTTACACTATCTAATTAATTAATCTAGAGAGAATTTAAGTCTGTAAACATTTCCAGAAAGGCATGCATAATGAACTTGATAGGCCGCTTGTAGGAGTTACTTGTGGCATTAGAGAGTCAAGTTTTGCAAAATGGACTATGGATGCAGCAATTTTACCCTCAACATATACCTCAGCGATTGAACGCGCTGGAGGAATCCCTCTACTCATTCCTCCTTCTGATTTCTCCACTTCTATTTTAGATAAGATTAACGCGATTGTCATAGCAGGAGGGCCTGACATCGATCCTTCTGAATATGGTCAAGAACCATACTCATCCAAAGCTTCATATTATCCCAAACAAGATTCATCAGAGAGCGCTTTAATCCAGGAGGCATTAGATAGGGATATGCCAATGCTATGTGTGTGCAGAGGCATGCAACTTTTATCTATAATTCATGGAGGAAAACTGTATCAACATTTGGAAGATACTCCTGGTTTCGAGGGTCATGGAAGTTACGATGGCCAGTCAAGTGAACACATTGTAAATACAATTGATGGTTCAAAAATTTCCTCATTAATGGGTTCTCAAATGATTGTCAATTCCACACATCATCAAGGAGTTTCTGATGCCGGTTCTTTGATAGTTACTGCACATGCAGATCATGATGGATTAATCGAAGCAGTCGAAAGACCGGACCT
>Ga0315330_10000440_pt1 | contig 25575 bp, 29 predicted proteins | sample M140m34915metaG_FD_203453 | JGI IMG/M metagenome (GOLD analysis project Ga0315330, IMG submission 203453) | Ammonia-oxidizing marine archaeal communities from Monterey Bay, California, United States - M1 40m 34915 | ecosystem: Environmental > Aquatic > Marine > Intertidal zone | place: USA...
AATATAACGAGAATGATTACCAGTCTCATCGCCGACACGGCATCTCTTTATATTGAATGAGAAATTATTACAAAATAGTTTGTTGTTTGGGTATTAACAGTTGGGTATAGAGCCTCTCCGTGGTCCAACTATACATTGACCTATATTCTCTTCTTTCTTTTCACCATCTTTGTGTGGACACGATCTTCCACCATTTGTCGCTGGTTTAGTTATTTTATATGTAGAAGTTTTAATTCTATCGTAATATGTTCTACTGGGATTAGACATAAAACTCCTGACATGACGGTTATATCTATTTCGCACAGCCACATCCCACTTACCTTGACAATGATTACAATCCCTCTGTTGATTTTCGGTCGTCGCGGTTCCACTCGGACAGTTTAAGACGGCGCGAGTGCGGCTGTGTGTTCGTTTCGAACCGTCGCAATCACCACTCGGTGTCCATCCACCCCACGCTCCGATGAAACAACAATTTTCACTTTTACTCGTAGATGCTGTGCTATTTAAGACGTCTCTTCTGTAATACTGTTTACCATCTGCACCACATCCACCTATTTTAACCCATGGTCCAACGTATGGACAATCTACCTTTCTCGTCTTTACACTGTCTGGACAATTTCCAGCTGTTGTTTGCTGTTGTGTTTTTCTACCCATAGAATTACACCCAGTCTTATCCGTCCAATCATTTTTTTGATAACAGCACGGCATAAACTTTGCCTTTGCACTTGATGGACACCCACCTGGTTTATTTTCTTTGTAGGTCTGTGTGTATTTAGCGGTTCCATCGGCCAAACATGAACCAACCATGGCCCAATTACCCTGCTGTTCACAACACGGTTTGGTTGTTCCAGAGTTACGCTGTTCGGTGTCACCATGTGGATAATCACACGCTTTACCACCATATTGTGACTGTTTTGTTATGGTAAAAATTCTCTCTTTATAGGGTTGCACACCACATGGTTCGTCTGACTTTGGTGCACTCCAATTGGACCAAGACCCTTCACAATCAATGGGACAAGGTGCACCCGTACATTCTTCCCACTTAATAAGTTCCGGGCACTCTGCTGGATTTGTTGCGATGTTATAAAACATCTTCTTGCCTTTTTGACCACATGCAACTTTTATTTGACTATTCTCGGTGACAACACACCCAAGACCAGTGTTCTCCACCCACCCTGTATAATTGTTACATTTTGGCGGCTCTGGTTCTGGACATGGTACATTACACGCTCCACTTTTTGTCACTGGACATGAACCACTTCCAATAGGGGGTTTATAATCGGGTGCAGTTTTATCTAAGTTAAAAGTTGTGATACCCTCACCACACTTACCTTTGGTACCATCCAAAACAATCTCTTTGAGATTACCAGCGGTATCATACTCTTTTCTAATACACGTACCCGAATCTATCCATGTGTCTCCTTCACACGGTTTAGGACACTCGACATTACAATCTCGTTCTTCGGGTTCACACTTTCCATCACCCGTTGCTGGTTTGAAATCTGGGTGTGTCGAGTCAAGAATCCAAATCTCTTTGCCTGGACCACAACTTCCCTCTGTACCATCCATTGGTTTACCATTCAAAGAACAGCTCTGTTGTTTTATCCATTGGGTCCCTTCACAATCTTTTGACTCTACGAATGTGACTCCTTCTGGGACTGTAAATTCACCCTTGGCGATGGCCGTTTTAGTAGCTTCATCGAGAGCGACAGCTAATTTATCTTCGTCACCCGTGTCTGCAGTTATCTGCATACCCAAAAATCCGAGACCGATCAATATAACGAGAATGATTACCAGTCTCATCGCCGACATGGCATCTCTTTATATTGAATGAGAAATTATTACAAAATAGTTTGTTGTCTGGGTATTAACAGTGAGGCGCCCGTCGAAGGGCGCGCACCCGGTTTAGACTCCTTATATGTTTGGGCAAATCTGGTTGCACCGTCTGCTTGACACACTCCAGACATGGCTCAGTCTTCAGTGGTTTCGCGCGTACCAACACCTTCATCTTCCTCTTCCGGCGTTTTATTTTTAGTCGAACCCTCACCCATCTTATTTGAAAACACCAAATAAGCGAATATATCTTATAAAAGTAACACGACCAAAACAAACACTACCTTTGTCATTTATATATGATTATATTTTATTATGTATTCCATTCACCACCATTTTTCCACATATATTCCCAATTGCTCAATACATCACTCGAAATTTCATAATCTAAGTTTATAGCTATCGTGTAATCACCCGATGTATTGTTTTCTATATAATGATAATCACCTGGATTTACATGAAAAAAATCACCTTCTTTTAATAAGTGATATTTAGAATCTATTCCATTTTTGTTTAAATGTTTTATGAGATCACCCATTTTTAAATCCTTCACCTCGTGTAAAAAATTAACTTGTTCGTCTACATGTAGGTGATCTAACCTAAATATCAAAGTTTCCTTTTGTCCACGAACCATGTAAATATATCTATCAACCGCATCAAAGTGTGCTAATACCCGGTGTGGCGTAGATCCCATTCTAAATACAGAATAACTTGGTGTTTCCAATTTATATTTTTTTACCAAATCATCTACTAATTTACCGTACTTGTTTTTCAAATCTTCATCAAATTCTTTTCTACACTGAAGGTAAAGGTTTCTATCCTTATTGTTAGTTATACAATCAAGATCATTTAATTCACGTCTGATAGGTATTATCCTAGGTGCAACCTCGGAATCGTCATACAAATTATTCAAATCATATATTTCAATTTTATACCTTTCTTTTCTATTAAGTATTAAAAAATATAAAATCAAACAAATTAAAAGTATAAAAAATATAATTCGTGCCCTAGACATCTATTAAATATTTATATTTTTTTATTAAAATCCAAAACTCAGTGATACTCTATGTTCTGTAACTATTTGTTCATGATATACACCTTTAGGTATAAACAGGCTATCACCTGGACTTATCTCACATACACACCCATTATCAAACTTATATGAAGTTTTACCTTTACTCTGAACTATCAAAACATCTACATCATCATTATGTCTACCAAACGTAGTAGAATATTTTCCAAATGAAACATACATGTGCATATTCTTAAAATTATAATGCTTCTTTATATTGTCAATCGTTCTTTTTATGTTACCTGCGTAATAATCGTTGTGTGTCACCACGGTTGGATGTACATTATCTTTATGTATAGTTAAAAGAGTTCTATTTTCACATTCATTAGAAATTTTATTAATTACTTCATCCCATCCAATATAATACGCTGGCACACAAGCATCTTTTGTAAATATAACATCTTGACCAGTTTCAGTTTTATATATGACATCTCGTTGTTTGGTAGAAGTCTCTTTACATGAATTACCGTTAACCTTATATAAATTTCCAGAAATAGTAATGCGAGTGTCTTTCTTATTCTGGTGTCTATCCACCGAATGTTCAAGCCACGACGGAAATATTATTATGTCTCCTTGATTAACATCTAGTTCTATACCTGGAAAAAATGGGTACACATTTTCCATTTCTTCACACACTGCATGTCTAGGTGCTCTATTTTCAAATATGAGAGTAGCATCGGTATCTTTATTATATTTTGAAAAATATACAAAACTAAAAAGTACGTTTTTATTTTCGTCGTCGTGTGTGTGGCTATCCTGATAATCACCATACTCATATTCATTAAACCATACATCTGAGCATACATTACACAATGGATCGCCACACGAATTAAAAGTTAAATCGAGGTTTTGTATACCTAGCATATTTAACATGTTTTTAGTGTGATCGTGTAGTGTATTTCTACGTATCATATTTGATATGTTATCATTTTTACAAAATGCACTAATTTTACAGTTTGCATTCCATTCGACAGATTTTTCCAATTTGTACCCAGAAATGTCTTTACATAAAGTACCAAATTCAGAAATATAAAGTGGATAACCAAATATATTCTCCATCTGTTATATTTTTTGATAATTTATATATGTTTTTAACACGTTTTAGTGACCTGTTCTTCTTCTAACACGGCATCTACCGTTCGATTTACTTTCTGACCGAGTATCTCGATGCCCATGTGGATGTGGGCATCCATTTCCACCGTTTGTGGCATTTTTACTTATATGATAATACCTATGACTGTATCTGTGTCGCTCTTTTCCACATGCAGTAGACCCAGTCCATCCTCCCCAACCACCCCATCCTCCCCAACTACCTACACAATGATTACACGATTGTGTTTCGGTGTCTGATGTTTGAGTTCCAGACGGGCAATTCACTGGTATTCTGCTACGAGTTCTAGAACGTGTACTGCCATTACACGAAGTCCATGCACCCCATCCACCCCAAGGGCCTGTATAACAACAATTTTCCGTTTTACTCGTGGTTGCTCCGCTGTTTACAACGTCTCTTCTGTAATACTGTTTACCATCTGAACCACATCCACCTATTTTAACCCATGGTCCAACGTATGGACAATTTACCTGTCTCGTCTTTACACTGTCTGGACAATTTCCAGCTGTTGTTTGCTGTTGCGTTTTTCTACCCATAGAATTACACCCAGTCTTATCCGTCCAATCATTTTTTTGGTAACAGCACGGCAAAAACTTGGCTTTCGCACTCGAAGGGCACCCGTTTGGTTTGTTTTCTCTGTAGGTCTGTGTGTATTTAGCGGTTCCGTCCGCGCTACAAGCACCCACCATGGCCCAATTGCCATCCTCTTCACAACAATCTTTGGGTGAACCTGAATTTTTGGATTGTGTATCTCCGTGTGGATAATCACACTGGTATCCGCCGTGTGCGGCTTGTTGAGTTATAGTGAATGTACGTTCTTTGTATGGCTGAACACCACACGGTTCATCTGATTTAGGGGCACTCCAACCGGACCAAGACCCTTCGCAGTTCACTGGGCACGGAGGACCCTGACAATCCACCCATCTGGTCAACTCTGGACAATTCACTGGGTCTATAGGAATTCTGTATTGATTTTTAGTGCCCATTTGACCACATCTCACGGGCCTCAAATCAGTCTGACTTCGAACGCACCCCATGTCATTATTTTGCCATCCAGGTGCGTATTCAACACATTTAGGTGGTTCAGGTACAGGACATGGGACATTGCACACACCACCCTTTTCGGTCACACACGCACCAGATCCGACCGCCGGTTTATAATCCGCCGCCGCCGTGTCGAGATTAAAAGTGGTGATACCATCTCCACACTTTCCAGATGTACCATCAAGAACAGTTTCTACGATAGCGCCGTTTGCGATCTCTTTTCGAACACACGCACCCTCTATCCACGTCTCTCCTTCACACGGTTTAGGGCACTCGACACTGCAATCCCGTTCTTCGGGTTCACATTTTCCATCACCAGTCGCAGGTTTAAAGTCCGAATGCTCTGGATCTAAAATCCAAATCTCTTTGCCTGGACCACAACTCCCCTCCGTGCCGTCCATCGGAGAACCATTTAGAGAACAGTCCCGTTGTTTGATCCATTGCGTCCCTTCGCAATCTTTTGATTCGACGAACGAGACACCCTCCGGTACTGTGTATTCACCCTTCGCTATCGCTTGTTTGGTGAGTTCGTCGAGTGTGACTTTAAGAGTATCAGCGTCACCCCCTTCTGATGTTATTCGTATACCCAAAAAAACGAGTCCGATCAATATAATCAGAATGACTACCGGCTTTAGCATGGCATCCGTTTATATTGAGTGATATTTTATTTGATAATTAAGAACATAATAATAAGTATAAAAATTGCGATTCCTATGTACATTAGACGATCATTTTGTAACTTTTTTTCTTCTCGCACCCTTTTTCTTTCTTCGAGTTCCGCTTTTCTTATTTCCACTCTACTCGCTCTTTCGGATTCTAAGCGTTCGACGTCTTCTTTTTCATCTTCCTCAAATTCAAGCTCCCATGGATCTGTACCTATGAAATTTTCATTGATCTTACACTCATTAAACACTTCCGTGTCTACCGCTGCATCAATCTCCGTATTTTGCACACATATATCCAAACTAAACCCACACGGTGAAGTCACTCGAAGATCATTCATGATGGGTGGTTTGTATTTGTCTTGACCCACACACACTTGCCCGGGGCAATAAAGACGTTGCATGAGCTCTAATCGCGCGACAGCCTTGTGTGGACCTTGTGTTTCTGGTATATTTGACATTGTTTCTTCGACGTAGTCCATGGCTTCTTTACACCCAGGTATATTGCGCTCGTCTTCACAGTCGCGCATTATCACATTGTAACAAGAACATCTTTCGTCTGTCTTGTTTGCATCCTGGGCACAGAACGCCTCGTCTACCGCTGTGGACATCTTAAGATTACTAAATATTTAAAATTGCAATTATGAGTAGCGCGGCTATAGCTAAAATTATGAACAACATTATCTTCTTTGATTCCTTTTTATCTTCGTATGAATCTAAGATTTCTTGAAGTTTCTTAACACGCTCTGTATCACCAGCTTCACGCGCTTCATCTAATTGCGCCTGTTTTTCTCGTTGTTCCGCTCGAAGTTGTAACTGTAAACGCTTATTCTTTGCCGCGATGAGGGCTGCATTTTCACCAGTTCTCAATCCAAGTATGGCCTGAACGCTCTGATCTTGTGCATACACAGAATCTAAATCTTGAAATTCCACTTCATTTATAGAACAATCTCTGAAATACTTGGCGTTGACGCTTTCACCGACATTCACATCGGACGCACACACATTCAATTGAAAATCACATCTACCCACATTAACTAAATCTTGGTAATCCGGGGGTTTATATTTGTCGTCACCACACACATCGTCACCACAATGATACCGTAAAGCAATTTCTGTGGAAGCCATATTTCGCTGTGCATCAAAAGCTTCACCTTCTGGTATGACGTTTACGATCGAGTTTTTCCATTCATTCCCTTCTTTACATCCTGGAATGTCTGGATTTAGATCACAATCTTTGTACATGACGTTATAGCACGAACACCTTGGGTCATTTGGATTAGCTGCACACCCCATCATATCGATACCAACATCGGACGCCATCTTATCTTTACATTATATTTTTTTGGATGGTGTAAAATATTTTGTTTGGTTATTTTAAGAATGTCTTTAATAAAAAAGGCTACACAGGGGAAAGTGCCTGTATATTTCGTATTAGCACACGGTAAAGATTATTCGCCGTCTTCTCAAACGGTGACGAGTGTACCGAAAGGTAAAAATTTAATATTACCAGTTGATTTGGGTGAAACTTTATCGTACGCGGGTGCAGAGGAACTCGCGAAACGTCTAGGTGACAGAAATAATCTCAATAACCTCTTATTAAATTTACCGAGTAAGTTCACTCTACTGAAGGAAACTGAGCAATTTCCAGATACAGTTTTATCTTTTTACGATGAATACTTCTGGACGGGGATTTATGAATTGCCGCGAGCCGTTTTGAAGCGGGGTCTCAGAAAAGAAATACACTCCGCGATGAACGTAAACATGGCGACAACCCCTCCTAGAAAAAGACTGTCCACGTTTCTGAATGAAAACCCAAATGAAGAGGCTATATTCATAGTGGCTTCGTGTAGAGGTGTCAAGGGTGTACCTTCCGATGAAATTTACGGTACTAAAACGAAAGCGGCAAAAAGAACGAGTGAACAAAAGCGTAAATTAGTAGAAACTAAAAAAGACGTCATGCGCACATCAAAGAAGCGTCCTACATCTAAAAGTGCGGGTAAGTCGATGGATAAGAAAAGAAAAGTCGAACCAAGTAAAAAACGAAAAAGGGTACCGAGTGAGAGTTCTCGTAAAAAAGCAAAGATATCAACATCTTCACCCATACAGGTGATCACTCAAAAGATAAATGCGATGAAAATTTGATTAAATGTAACCTCGTCTAATTAGGTCTATTTCATCCGATATAGAGGTCCATCTTCTATGTAAGTCTCGAATGAGTGTATTTCTATATCTATTTTCCGTGGCTATGAAAGATCTACATATAGAATCGAGATCGCGCCTCGTACCTAAATATGTCAAATACTCTTCCGCACTGTAATCATCTAAATATAAATTGTGTGACTCACAATAATAACGAATCGCTAAACGCATCACAGACGTCGTCGTTTTTTGTATAATTTTCGTGTTTTTTATGATCTTGTCAATTATTTTCATCTCCGCTTGTTTAATATCAATATCAACACACCGCATCTTATTTTCATAATGAGTTTGAAAATACATAACAGATTCATCGTCTAATTCTACGTCATCCACGAGAATAGCTTCTGGAAATACACTTCTCGCACCCACCGGTTCGGGTGTATCCGGTGTAGCACCCTTATACACGTCACGCATAATATTACAAAGACTCAGATAATCCCCCTCGGGCATTTTATCTGAATGTTTGTCTATGATACGCATAGCTTTCATGAGTTCATCTTCCATACTTGATACTCTATCGATTCATTTCTTTAGTTTAATCTATGATCAATGGCGGAACATTCTCTTCGATGGTTAATTCATACACATTTTCTTTCTGACTCGGTTGAATAACAACTATTCTACACGTTTTAACGCCCATCATCATAACATCACTGGATTGTGGTGATGGGGGTGGAAGTATCATTGGTTTACATAAGAGTGCATACATTTACTTTTTAGTGGGTTTTTTCTTCGCAGTTCTGGGACGCGTTTTAGGTGTATACACCGACACACTTTTGATCAGAGATTCAATCTCCTTAATTTGTTTTTTTGCTGCGTTAACCTCTCGGTTGAACTGTTTCATCAGTTTGTCATTTATCAATTGATTACCCAGAGCCATTTATTATACAAACATAAAAAAATGATTAGATGTGATCATAAGATGCTTCTTAAAGATCTAAAAGACCACTACAAAGTCATACGGGATGAAGTGAATAACCTTCCGAATGTATTCATAACGAACACACCGCGCAAGGAAGGTGAATGGGTTGGGTCCGAACACTTAAAAGAGGTCGTATCTTTGTATGCATCCGGTAAACATGGGTGGCTCAAAGGTGGGCAAGATCACGTGGCCGAGGAATGGATCAGTTGGCCACTCATATGGGATGGACAATCGGTACTGGGTAATTGTGAGATATGCCCAAAGACGTGTGCTCTCCTTTCATCGATAGAGGGTATCAAGGTGGCTGGATTTTCTTTGATGAAGGGTGGTGTTAAGCTTAAATTACACACAGACGACGTGGGTCCGAATTATAAATTTACATATCATCTAGGGCTAAAAGTTCCAGTTGGATATTGTATCTTACATCACTCTAAAAGTGGTGACGCAATCGAAGAAAATGGGAAACACATCATTTTAGACGCGCGTGAACCGCATTGGGCGGAGAACCTATCGGAGGAAGATCGAGTGATTCTGTACATGGAGATTAATTAAGCTCTCACACCATTACGGTGCACATCCATCAAAAGGTTACACAACTCCAAGTACTTACCCTCTGGAATTTTGCAATCTTCGATGATGGCGAGAGCTTTGTGAAGGTTGGTAACACGCTCCACAATCGGATCCACTTGTCTCTCGAGTGTAATATTGGCTTCAGTGTTAAAAAGAGTGCGTCGTCTCTCTGCGTTTCTTTCGTGAGCGCGATCAACGACGAGATACTCTCGTTGTACCACGTATCTTATCATTTCCTTACGAGCTTGCGTAGTCTTGCCTCTCGTAGTTTTCATTTCATTCATCATTTGAGTCGGGTACCCATGGATGTCCTGATCCAATATTCTCAACATATCCAAGCGATTGTGTTTGATGGTGGCTAACTTCATTTCGTTTCCGGCACCTCTAAGACCACTCGGACAGTACTTCCATTCGATACCGATCGTGCGAAGCACTTCGATAACACCGGTATCAATCGCATCATCGAAATCAGTCGGAGACCACTCTTCAGATCTATGTGAGAACATATGGTACATTTTCGAAATCTTTTGTGTGTCTTTTGACACGATGGCCTTATGAATAACATTATGCATTCGTTCAACCGAATCAAAAGCATTATTGAAAGTGTTGATACCATGAGATAATATGCAATCACTCAACATGCGGTAATCGCCGTGCATGATGCACGCGTAGACAGAAGCACGAAGGTGACGGGTTTGTGATTCGTGGTCTGGCATTGGAATGTGAAGCATCGAAAAGAATTCCGCGTTCCAATTATTTTCAGCGCATCCGTATAATTCTTCACCAAAGGATCTAGGGCAACCAGATCGTTTGAAGAAATTGTAGATTTCTCGTTGTTTATGACGAACAGCCGCTTCTACGGCACTCTTGGATTTCTTGTAGTTGAATGTCTCGACGCATTCAATGTGACCATTCTTGATAGCGGATACGCAGGTTTTGCAGGCAGGGCAACGCATTTTGGTGCGACCCCTGTGAGTCTTTAAATTGACTTAGGCATATTTCATACATAATTTATTTATGCATTCCACGAATTCATCGTCTGATTTGTACATTAAATCTTCATACTTTTTAGCCTTGGATATGTGGTGATCCATCTTTTTCGTCATTTTGGCAACCCGTTTTCGTGTGTACCAAAACTTCACGTATTCACGAAAAGTCATTTTCTTTCGTATGTACACGGGTACGTTCATCTTATTACATTATAACTAGTTTTTTCTAAGCCGTGACATTAAAAATAAAATATAGACATATATTAAAAATGAATATCGCACTCGAAGCACTGCTAAGATCTATCGGTGTATTTTTGGGCGTTTTCTTTACGGTCAGTTGGGGTAGAAAGAGTAAACCAGTGTGGGACGTCGCATTGATAGTACTTTCCATCATTCTCGCACTGTTTTTGGCCTTCAGGCAGGTCATCGCACCACCACAATAATCACAATTTACTCAAATATTTCGAACCGACCCTTTTCATGAAACGATGTTTTTCTTCTCGACCATCGAAGATAATCTTAAATCCATTACCAAAATATGGTTTAGGTGCGGTTTTATAATAGTCTTCTAATTCATCGTCTGACGCATCGTCAACGACGTAATCGGGGTCTTCATTTTGTTTTTTTCTAGTGCGCATTGGTTCTTGTGATTAATAGTTTCACACACTTTATCTAAGTTTAAAGATGTAAATCCATACACCTTTAAATGAAGACGGTCATCATAGCACTTCCAGGAAATCACTTTTCGGGTGCATTTTTACGAAATTGGTCAAATGCACTCTTGTATCTTCAAAACAAAGGTTACACGGTGATGATGGTGAACGATTACAGTAGTTTTGTGCCATTCTCAAGAATGAAAACGCTTGGGTTAGATACACTCCGAGGTGTCGATCAAAAACCATTCAATAATGAAGTTGATTTCGATGTATGGGTAACCATAGATAGCGATATATTCTTCATACCGGAACAACTCGAACAGCTCATTGAAGATACGGATACTTACCCTATTGTTTCGGGTATCTATAGGATGATAGATATGAAGCATTACGCGGCAGTTAAAACGTGGAACATCGATTATTTCAAAAAACATGGTTCATTTAAATTTCTGCGCGTAGAAGATCTCGAAGGTGCACCCAAACACATGAAAGTCGCATACAATGGCATGGGATTCATGGCGGTAAAGCGTGAAGTACTCGAAAAAATGACGTATCCATATTTTCACAGGGAACTTCAAACATTTGATATGCCGGATGGAAAAATCATTAAAGAGATGTGCTCTGAAGATGTTGCATTTTGTAAAAATGCAAAGGATGCCGGGTACGATGTCATGATAAACACCGAACTAAAAGTTGGACACGAAAAAGAACTCGTCATTTAGAATCTAATGCGCAGAGGCGGTAACGGAATGTCATCAATAGAATTCGCGGTGGTCGTGTTTGAAGATGCACCCACGAGATTTTCTAAGAATGTCCGAGTATTAGATATAGGTACAGAAACGTCGTCGAATCTCGCCATTCTGGAGCGAACCAAATCTCGCTTCATTTGTGTAATTTCTTTACGTAGAGTCTCATTTTGTTCCATGAGTGAAAGGTAATCATTCGTGAGATTCAATATATAATTATCACGCACGGTATCACCGGATGCATATAATAGTTTGAGATTTTCGCATATTTCTAGATATGTATTTTCTGGGAGTTCAGTCTTATGCTCGTCGACGAGGGACATTATATTTCTAATGGGATCCATTTTTAATTATTACACTCTTATTTTTTATGCATCTTCATTTTCTAACATTATTCGTAGTCGATCTTCGATACTCAAACCATCCACCGCGATAACTTCAAAATCGGCGTCAACCACGTTTGGATCAAATATATCACCGTGTTGTTCACACAATTCACAAACAGTACCATCTCCCGGAGGTTCGCCGATGGGGTGATTGTGTACCGGAACGGGTTTTTTGGTCACAGGCTTCTTTACTCTTGGCTTTTTCTTTTGATGTGGTGGTGCACACTCGGATGTTTGTGGCGGACTCGCGTGCTGTCGATCGTGTTTGTCACAGACATCCTTTCCATCTTTGGCGCGGCATTTACATCTATTACCACTCGAAGCTGCGATTGCTTTACATTGTACCCTTTCCGCGACTGGTTTCTTTTGTGTAGCACCAGTTCGTTTAGGTTTGATCTGATCCTTGAATGAATCAAATTTTTCATGAAGCTGCTTGTTCTCGACGCGAAGTGTTTTTACTTCGTCGATGAGAGTCTTTACGAGATCGGTGAGATATGCGAGTTCACTCATTATTTGTGTTTAAAAAAATGTAGTGATCAACGACTTAGGAATTTTTTTCTCAGTAATTTTAATGATCGCACGTCCTTTCACGTCAGTACTAGTCGAAGCAATACTCATAGGAATTCTCACATTAGCTATATACACTGGGGTATCCAAAGTGGTAAAAGATACACGGGCGCTCGTATTAACCGGAGCACTCGTCCACCTATTTTTCGAGTATTCGCCCATGGGAAATTTGAATGAACGATATTGTAAATATTTATTAAAAGCCTAGTATCGCACTCAAAACTCTGTTTTTCCATTCTTTGACGGTTTCAGTTTTTTTGGGTGTTCTTAAGTTCCAATAGAGCTTCCGCAGCTAATCCTTCATCTACATGTGCCTTACAGTAGCCATATCTAGATGATTTATGCCAACACCCAGGATACTGACATTTAGGTCTCGTCGTCGGTTTCGTCGAATACGAACTTTCTGCGTTTTCGTGGAGTTTCATCTTCATCGGATGATTCGCAATTCTTGATTTCACCGTCCTCGGTACACGATTCAGAGTCGGACTCGGATTCTGAATCTGTGATGTACTCGTATTCACTTGGGTGGTAAATATCCGGTAAATCTTCTTCGAGTGCAGACCAGTCGACCCAACCCATCAATTCATTTTGACGAATAAACTCATGTAGTTCACGCTTATCGCGGATATTCCATGTGTCTCTGGCGATATCACTCCAATACACTAACGAATCATCATCAATTTGACACGGATACAAATACAATTCGTCCACATCTTCTTGATCCTTCATTTGTTCACAGTAGATGTCATACGTGTGTTCTAGAATACCTTCACTCGAAACACTCGAATCTTCGATGAAGTTTTCGTGACCAAAAGTGAGAAAGTGTACCTTACCATACGATGCATTTAATTTTTTGGTAGAAACACCCATGTAACACATGTAATTTCTAGAATTACGAGGAACGAGTTTTTCGGGGAAGTTTTCGGCTCGGAGTGCCCACACCTCAGTGTCTTCGCTAGTCATTCTCGTCATGAGTCCATCCAAATACGGAACACGACAAAGAGACGCACAGTGTTTCACGAGCTCGGTATTGAGATTCATGTTCTATATATCATCTACGGTTGATTTGTTTAAGTGCATTATTAAAAGTCAATTCTAGACGCAAGTCTTCCAAATGTTTTCAATTTAAACGCCTTTTCACGCTCTTCAAAATCACGACACCTCTCGGTGATTTCGTGTAGTCTCACTTGCGCTTCCATGATCTTATCGTCGTGCGTAAATTCCGCATGTCTTACGGTGGGTTTCCAAGATGAGAATCTACTATAAAACCGCTCTTTTTCAATATTTCTGTTTTCGATTTCTTTGTAACGTTCAATATCAGAACAACACGCCATGTAATCATCTACTTGCTGGGTTAAATTTTGTACCTTAATTTCACGTATACGCATTTTTACGAGATCGATCACTGGATCATACACAGAAGAGTCTCCATCACCATATATCTGGTTCACTCGAAGCGTCCTCAATATTAATCCGAGGTCTCTCACACTCGTTTCGTATACAGCGTATTCTTCGTTTCCTTGGTGCACCCGGGCATTTCGACTCGCATTGGATGACCTTTTTCCAGATTTCAATTTGGACGTCTGTACAGAGAGACCGCGTGGCTTGACAAAATGCGAGACGGAAATCGCGGCTCGTGCAACCATTTTGCATTATACACTCACTATTCCTTTATGAACCTTTGGAAATTCGAGAATGATTTCCTCGCCGACTTCGTTTGTAGCGGTGACTATTTCGTACCCCTCCTTAACGCACTGAGTTTTGATATCACATTTGATCGTCTTAGGAACAAAAATATTAAACAATCTGTCATACAGACTCATTCTTCCTTCTTTTTACTGAGATGTTCTTCTTCAAGCTTCTTTTTTTCACTCTGAATAGTCCTCAAAAAGCGTTTGGGGTGCTCAATAAACTTAGACCACCTGAAATCGTCAATCGAGTATTCAATATACTCGGGTACGTGTGCAATAAATACAAACACACCCTTCGTGAATCTATACACACAAGTCGTAGCGAAAGCGTAGCAAACGGCTCTCGGGTAAAGCCACCACATTATGTGTTCATAGGCGTCTTTTTTTATCTATATTAAATACAAGATGAATCTTGATGAAGTAGCGAAGAAAGTCCAGTACATCACAGTAGATTCAGAATTCGTAGATGGTTCTAATAATACATTTACGATAGATTTCTCACTCGATTCAAATATACACATGGAAGATATGTCAAAAGTTATAGGGTTTAAGATAGTAGACTTTTACGTGACCCAAATAGGCGAAAGTGATTCAACTGGAAATACAGACGTGTCCAAATATATCGATGTCGTGTGCGAAGACATACCAAAGCGTGCACAGATACTCGACGAACGACACGGGGAAATACTCGCGCGAATACCACTCGAGAGGAGTTTCTCTGGTAGTAACTCGTTTATATTGAGAGATAAACAGTGGAGATCGCATCAAAGACAGACAGGGTTTTTTAATCCGTTGTCAATACAAAAAACACACTTTAAATTGTATGAATCCCAAGGAGATGGAGATTACGAATTACTCAAACCGAGTGTTTCGTTTTACATGATAATAGAAATAACAACCATCGATGTAAAAGAAAAACCACGCAATAGAGAGGTACAAATATTACAGGCATTAGATCGTCTCATGGAAAAGATAGACAGCCTCAACCATAACGTAAAAAAACTACCCGACGCGGAACAATTGGAGAAAGCTAGAAGAGAAACAAAAAAATACCCATTTAGCTATCTCATATTAATGATACTTCTTATTTTAGGAGGTGTGTATTACATTACTTCAAAACAGCATCCGATGCCCCATCAACCTTCTTTTTAACTCGGCGAACGACCTTCTTCACGGGCTTAGGGGCTTCTTCAACTGGCGCTGGCGCGGGAGCCTTGGCTTCTTCGACTTGTTCTACTACTGGCGCTGGCACTGGCGCTGGCGCTGGTGCTGGTGCTGGCGCTGGGGTGCTGTCAAGTTCATCCACCAAACGCATCAACAAACCATACACGTGTTTCTTGTTGATTCGAAGGGTTTGCATTTCATCTCTGATTTCTTGCCTGAGAGCTTCCATTATAATATACATAAAGGAAATATTATCTTTAAATGTAATGCTGGTCATAGGTCCTACCCTTCTGAGTGGAATAGGACAACACGCAAAGAAATACACTGAACTTTTCCCCGAATGGAAATATATTCAGGTATCCGAACACATACCGGAATGTGAACGCGCTTTCATATTCGCTCTACCCGTCGAATACTGGTTCGATAAAATAGTCGAACTCAAAAAGAAAATTAAGCATTTACATTGCATGACGGTATGTGAAACTGAAACTGTACACGAAGACTATGGAAAACTATTTAAATTATTTGATAGAATCGCCGTACCGAGTGAATTCTGTAAAAATGTATTTTCGCGTCAGTTTCCGGACACCGAATTCTATGTAATACGGGCGCACATACCACACAAGGATACGTATACATTCTATCACATAGGCAACGTGATGGACCAACGAAAGAATTTCAGAGCTATTTTAGAGTCATTCGTTCGTCTGAATAAACCAGATACAAAGCTTCTGGTAAAAGCCACGTGCAATCAACCGATAACCATAAATCTACCAAACGTTGAAGTAATAAACGGGCTCGTATCGGACGACGAAATGGACAAAATACATAGAATGTCTGATTGTTACGTGAGTTTTTCAAGTTCAGAAGGAGTTGGTATGGGTGCAGTTGAAGCGGCCATGCGTGATAAACCCGTGATCATCACAGAATACGGTGGTGCACCCGAATATGTTAAAACACCGTACACGGTTTCGTGTGAACTTCAAGAGTTGCAGAATGACGATTTCTTGTTTAAGAAAGGAATGCAATGGGGCAAACCAAACAAAGAACAACTCTTGGAATTCATGACGGATGCATATGAAAAACGATTGAGGCACATGGACCACTCACATACGAAGTGGATGGTGGGTAAAGAAAATGTTTCACAACAATTCATCGATAATGTAATTGGTAAGTAAAACAATGAGACCGGTGAGAATAGCACCCGAGGCGATGGCACCCTTTTGAGCGATCAACATGGAAACGATATCGTCTACAAAACCAATGTTGGTTGGTTTCTTCACGGTGTCTGGAACAATTTTGGCTAAAGCGACATAGAGAGCCATGGCTATTACAACTGGACGAAGTGTCTCTTGGTCTAACATTTATAGTACACTAATATTTTATCTTCGGTTGATGTTTTCTACAAAACCCACCACACACCGCCTTGAACCCACACGACTTACCACTCAATGTCACGGCTTGACATGTGTGTACAGCTCTTCGCTTCTCAGATACAACTTCTGGAGCCTTGCTAATGAGTTGAATGGTTCTATTCTGTTTTTCAGTTCTGAGTTGCGCGTATTTTTGTTTCATCTTCCAGGTAGCGTTTGCGAGTTTCGTGCATCTATCGGTGGGGGAATCCACTCGATACATTCGCATAGCGTCGGCGAGGCACTGTTCGTAGGACATCTTCAAATGTTTGATTACAAGGATGGGTCTGCGTGACTTAGGTTCTCATTCTAGATTTAATGTGTCCGAGCATGCTTACTGCTTGTACAGGGTTGATGATGAAAAGCTCGTGTGAATTTGGAGATCGCAGATGACTAAAAACCCTGTGCATCTCTTTCTCCGCAGCTCTCGCGTGTTTTTCAGATCTAAAAGTTTCGTGTCCCTCTACTTCAAAGTCGATCGGAACACTCGTGTTCAACTCCGAAAGACGTCTCGTGAGCTTATTAGTATACCCTACCTTGAGCCACGGGTCTCTAAAGCTCTTGTTAGAAACGATATACACAGTCGGCTTATTTAAATTTCTGTATATGTGTCTACCACCACATAAAACACGCCTTTTTCTGTCGATGTTTTTAATGAGGTCCGCCTCCTTTAGTTTTTGTGCTTTCTTCTGTATCTCGGTATTTATAACCGCTTGTCTCACGCGGGTGCGCCTTGATTTCGTAAAAATTTTTCGTTTAACCATAATTATCTGATTTTATATAGATGGGTCTACTCGACTTAGGTAAAAAATAAAGACCCCTACCTTTGTTTTTAAGAAAACAGCTTAAGTGAGAGGCACGTTTATTAAAAATCAAGTAAAATGAGTGAAAGCATCCAAAAGCTCACCCACGTGGAACACATATTAAAGAGACCAGATTCTTATGTTGGTCCAGTTGCCCGCGTCGGTGAACAGTATTGGGTCAAGGAAGGCGACGGCTTCGAAAAGAAAACTGTCGTATACGCACCGGCACTTCTCAAGATTTTTGACGAAATTCTCGTCAACGCCATCGATCGTAATTCGATCTATCCTAAACAGGTAACGTCCATCTCCGTAAACATCGACCGAGAGAAAGGTGAAATCAATGTCGAGAACAATGGGCCTCTCGGGGGCATCGCTGTCAAAGAACACGAAAAGGAGCAGATTTGGAATCCAGAGCTCACGTTCGGGCATCTTCTCACGAGTACCAACTACGACGATTCACAGCAGCGGGTTGTAGGTGGTAGAAATGGGTACGGCGCAAAGCTCACGAATGTATATTCGAGCAAATTCTCCATCAAAATCAAGGATTCAGAAAACAAGACGACGTACACTCAAGAATGGACAGATAACATGAAGACGTGTGGAAAGCCGAAGATGCGTAGCTACTCGGGGACGACCTCGAGTGTGTGCGTCACGTTTACACCGGATTGGTCGAGGTTCGGTATGAAGGCGATGGATGATTACATCTTCAAAATTTTTGAGAAACGCGTGTATGATGCGAACATCTGTACCGCACCGGGGTGTAAAGTGAAATTTCAAGGTGAAGCTCTTCCAAAGACAGCATTTAACGAATACGCGAAGATGCACACGAATTCGGATGAAATTTGTATGTTTACGTCGGATCGATGGTCTGTGTGTGTAGTTCCATCGGAAGATGGATTTGAACAAGTGTCTTTTGTGAATGGTATATGCACGACCAAGGGTGGGAGTCACGTGGATCACGTGGCGGGTATACTCGCGTCGAACATCATCGACGAAATGGCGAAAAAGATTAAACTCAAACCCCAACAAGTAAAGAATGCATTCATGGTCTTCGTAAAAGCGACGCTCGTCAATCCAACGTTCAGTAGTCAGGTCAAGTCCGAGTGTACACTCAAACCACAAGAATTTGGTAGCAAATTTGAGCCCACAAAGAAACTCATCAAGGACATTCTCAAAACGAACATCCAAAATGAACTCATGGCGCTCTCGAAATTCAAGGAAATGAAAGAACTTCAAAAATCGGATGGTGTTCGTAAATCTAAAATCACGGGTATACCAAAATTGGACGATGCAAATAAAGCTGGTACAACCCAATCTGGGAAGTGTACACTCATCATCACAGAGGGTGATTCTGCGAAGTCACTCGCAGTCGCGGGTCTATCCGTGGTTGGTAGAGACTATTACGGGGTATTTCCACTTCGCGGGAAATGTAAAAATGTGAGAGATGCGTCGGTCAAACAGCTCACGGAGAACAAAGAGTTCAGCGAACTAAAGAAGATACTTGGACTTCAACAAGGTAAAGTGTACACCTCTCTCGATGAACTTCGTTATGGCCGTCTCATGATCATGACTGATGCAGATACAGATGGAAGTCATATCAAAGGTCTCGTACTCAATATGATTCATTATTTTTGGCCAAGTTTACTTGACCTAAATTTTGTAGTGAGTATGGTGACACCCATCATCAAGGCGTCGAAGGGATCGCAAACTATGTCGTTCTACACAGATTCCATGTTCAGAATGTGGTATGGAAATGGAAAACCTGGGTGGAAGATTAAATACTACAAGGGACTCGGTACGTCTACGTCTGCCGAGGCAAGAGAATATTTCAAAAACATCGAAAAACTCACAGTTAAATTTGACACCGACGAGAAAACAGATGAATCTGTCGTGCTCGCTTTCGACAAAACGAAGGCTGATTCTCGAAAAACGTGGCTACTCGAAAGTACCGAAAAAGAAAGCTCGGAGCTCGAGATTGCATATGGAAATGTAGAGAGAATCGATATCACTGAATTCATTCATAAAGATCTCGTAAATTTCAGCCTCGCAGATTTGAAACGGTCGATCGCACACATGTGTGATGGACTCAAACCTTCACAAAGAAAGGTCATGTACTCCTGTTTCAAAAAGAACCTCACGAGCGAAATGAAAGTTGCCCAACTCGCGGCGTACGTGGCGGAAACATCGGCGTACCATCACGGTGAAGTGTCTCTCGCAGACACGATCGTAAAATTAGCACATAATTTTACGGGGTCGAACAATATTAATCTACTCGAACCGTGTGGTCAATTCGGTACGAGACTCATGGGTGGAAAAGATGCGAGTCAAACGAGGTATATTTTCACAAAGCTCACCAAAGACGCGAGAAAACTCTTCGATGCCCGAGATGACGCTGTCCTCAAATATCTCGACGACGATGGTAGACCCATTGAACCAGAGTATTATGTTCCGGTGTTACCCACGGTGCTCATCAATGGCACGGAAGGTATCGGTACAGGATTCAGTTGTTACGTGCCACCGTTCAATCCAAAAGATATATGTGAGAATATAGAGCGTTCTATTTCTGGTCAGTCACTCGTGGAAATGAAACCATGGTTTGATAAGTTCAAAGGACGCATTTTCAAGAATGAGGAAGGTCTTTGGATCACAGAAGGTGTTTGGACAACTAATAATCATGGTACAGGTATCAAAATTACAGAACTCCCACCCGGTCGATGGACGCAAGACTACAAAGAGTATCTCGACACACTCATGGAAAAGAAGGTCATTTCAGGGTTCATCAATAACAGTACAACAGAAGATGTGGATTTCGCTATACATGGATACACGGGTAAAAATATCATAAAAGATTTCAAGCTCCAGAAGTCGTTTCATGTGAGTAATATGCACTTATTTCACCCCACAAAGGGTATCAGAAAATACGAAAGTCCAGAAGAGATTCTGAGTGATTTCGTTGAAATCAGAATTCAAACGTATAAAAAACGCAAAGAACACCTTCTTCACGTTCTCAAAGAAAAAACGAAGAAACTTGAAAATATGTCCCGTTTTGTAGACGCGGTCATCAACGAGCGCATCGTCGTATTCAAGAGAAAAAAGAGTGAACTTGAAAATGAAATTTCAAAATCTTATGATAAAATTGATGGATCGTATGATTATTTGTTGAATATTAAGACATACCAGTACACAAAAGAAGCGGTTCAGAGTCTTAATGATGATACAAACACAATCAAGAAGGAACTCGAAACACTGAATGCAACGAGTCATCTCACCATGTGGAAATCCGATTTAAAAATATATAAACAATAAGTAGTATGTGCGATAGGTCCGGACCAAATACCGGTGCAGCACTCTGCCTATCTGCTATAGGCGAACAAGATACGTATCTGTTGGGTGCAGACTCACTCTTTAATTACAAACAGAAAAGACACTCGGATTTTAGAAAATTCCATAGAAGTTTTAATGTTAATAAACCTAGTTCTGCATCAAGCGGGTGGCCATTTGGTCAAACTGTGAAAGTTACATTTAATCCCAGAAACATGGGAGATCTATTGTCAAATATGTACATACGAGTAAAACTACCCGGTTTATCCAATGGGAATTATAATTATGCGGATAAAGTTGGTAAACACCTATTTAAAAGCATAATTATGCGTGTGGATGAAACTATTCTAGAAATATATAAAGATGATATAGGGTTTATTTATGATGAAATGTATTTAGATCATTCAGAACACGTGAGTAGAACTTACACAGATGGACGTTTCATAAATAGAGAAACCGTCTTATCACCAACATTCAATCTAATAAAAACGAGTGATACCTTCGTATACGTACCAATACCATTCTTCTTTTCTAGAAGTTACGAGTCGTCTGACTACGAAACAAACGTGCATAATAGACCGTATTTTCCTTTGTGTGCTATAAATAAACAAAAATTGGAATTCGATATAGAATTTAGACCACAAACATTTTTTACAGATGACCCAGTCACTCTATCGTTAGATAGTTTCGACGTAGTGACAGAAGAGATCACAGTCACGCCGGAAGAAAGATTATTTTATACTTCCAGTAAATATGAAATGTTTACCGATGTATTCAAGACACATCCAAAAGTAGACACGGAACCCGGAAATGATCAGCTAAAAATTGAACTCACGCCACAAAATAGAGTCAAGACGCTTCACTTTTTCTTTAGAAATAAGATTTTTGAAGATGAAAATATAGCGAGTAACATCTATTCAAGTGATCAATTATATGATTACTATCATAACCGATTTAATTTCACCCCATTTTATTCCTATAGACGAGCGAACGATTCGATTTCAGATGACGTGGCTATATCGGCTAAATTGGTGATAAATGGTGAAGATTTACCACTCATAAATACCGCAGATTCTCATTATTACAGATACTTGACTACTTTAAATCATAAATTTCACAGCACCCCAAGGAATATATACACATATAGCTTCTCTATGCATCCAAGAAACGTCGATCCATCTGGGAGTCTCGATTTTACAAACATAAAAAACAATCGAACCACCATAGATTTTAAATTAAATCCTTATCACGGAACAACGGAAACATTTACATGTCATATATATTATACATCTTATCAAACATTTACATTTGAAAATGGATATTTAACCACGCGCGAAGAACCAATATCATATTCACCTATCGTAGAAGAATATGGCACCGGGGAATTCGTAGCAGTACCCGAAGAGGGTGCGATTATGATCGCATCATTTCCCAAATAAATCACATTTGTGCTCTTTTATATATTTTATGATTCCATTTTTTATACACCACTTGATGAAATTGAGCTGTGCAACAGTCGTATGAATTTCATCGTGTGTTCCGGGAATCTTGTATGATATCTTATCCGACCTGCAAAATGGGTCAAATAGTTTCTTGCTATATCCATCTAATGTCGATTTGTAAGCACAGTGAACACTGAAAATCTTACCGTCGTTTGTCTTATACATCAAATTTGTCTTTTTAGAATAGTTCGTGATAAACCATTCCAAATTTCTAAGTGAAATGCCACCGGATTTTGAAAGTATCTGTGTGAGCATCTCACCATTTTCAGATGCACCATAAAATGTGTCTATTGAATTTAATAGGATATCCGATTTCCTCATATTACATAATACATCTCAAATCTCTAAATTGGTTAGTATTCGAATTTTCACACGCGGGACATCCTGCTTTAAACATAGGAGGGAATGTGTGATTGTGTCTAACTACCGTGTTCATATTTACGGGTTCATGAAGTTTCGATGATCCGGCGTGTGAAAGGCAAAATCCTTCGTGACTCGCCTTTCTAGTGCATGGCTCTCCACCTTTTTTTATACCGAGACAATACCCCCTCGGGTTAGGTAAATCTCTGAGCAAAAGTTTGAGTGGTATGTTATGAATTTTACATATATTTTGTGCATATATCAACATTCTTTCGTGACACACCTTTTCTACCTCATCTTCGAATACACGCGCGAGATTTTCAGAAATCTTCATCCCTTAATACATCATAGCTTTTAATTTTTAAATGGGAGATCATCGATGGGAGTCTCCATTTTCTTTTTTTGTCTTCTTTTTGGTTTGATCTTAGTAAGAAGTTCACCAAATATCTCTTCTTTTGGATCATCAAATAGCGGCTCGAGAAGATCACAGACTGGGTTGATGAACTTGTTCATAAAATAATATTCGTAATCGACCTGTAGTACATCACTGTGTTCACTCACATACTTTGGATCTTCCGATTTCTCAAAAGCCTTTGCCTTAGGATCGTCCGTCTTCACGAGAATGTAAGGTACGCGATCACCAGATTGTGGTTCGGATCCAGGTTGTCGCTCCCGCATTTTGCGTACAACTTGTACGTGAGCTTGATTAATATCCCTGATATTCGGGCTATTTATAGATACACTCTGCCCCTTCACCTTATAAGAATCAGAAAGACCCTGTGAAAGTGTGAGTTTTTCGTTTGGTACATCTCCTTCAATCAGCTCTATGGCTCTTTGAAGTGCGAGCGCCTTTGGTGGTTCGATGTCACTACTTTCAAGTACTACATCTAAAAGTTCCTTGCACACTTCTCGTACATGTGCGGTATTGTCGCGTCTCACAAGTTGAAGACCTTTTACATCTATGTAATCCATGTTCATCTTACCATCCTTACCCCGCGTCCATAACTTTGCGGCGTATCGTTTCTTACTGTATAGGAAATAGGGCCAATATACCTTTTCAAGTTCCAAGTTGTTTGGTTTTTTAAAAAGCGCTGAACATTCGTCGGCAGCTTTTTCACCTATCTTCCAACTGTATTCCACAGCTTCTATGCCTTTGCGGTCACCTACGTCAAATTCAACCATGACACTATCGGTGTCCCCATACCTCACTTTAGCACCAGGAAAGTTCTTTTCCACATACTCCTTTGTTTCATCGATCATACTACGACCCTTCGTCGTTACGGTGGATGCAATATTTACACACGGGAGCATACCTTTAGAAGCTCCCGTGAATCCATATACAGAGTTCATACTGATCTTGTATGCCAATTGCTTACCATTGTACATCGCTTTCAATGCACCCGTCGATGAAGCCATATCTTTCTTCGCTTGTTTTCTGAATTGCTTCAACTCGACGAGAATACTCGGTAGAAGCGTCGGAACTCCTTGTGCAAACTTACAGAGTCGCTTTGTCGGTGGTTGCCCCTCAACTTTATTCGGTACAGGAATTTCGAACGTTTCGTATTCCACACCCGGTACGTTTTCGTATTTAGGATCCATGACAAGACTCGAATAACAGAGATTGTGTGCCATCATGATTGAAGGATACAGACCTTCAAAATCTAGAGCCGTGATCGGCTTGTAATACGCACCTTTTTGTGCTTCAAGGACCGTTGCCCCTTCGTAGCCTTGATCACCGAGTTGTCCATATTGAATGGTGGGTACCATGAATCCCATTTCCCGCGCCTTTTTCGTGAGTTGACTGAATACTTTGATCTGTTGACCCCGCTCGACGAGATAACACAATGGAACCCATGTCGCTTTTGCCATTTCTAGAAGATTAATTAGAATGCATAACTTAGACAACAGGCGATGTGGAAGTAAAGTGTCCTTGATACAATACTCCGCGACTTCCCGTAATTTTACTGGATCACCCTCTTTGTATCTAGCAAACATCTCCTTTGCGGGCATATCAATTTTATTGTCTCCGAGATACAATTTTGATACGTTATCCAATTTATAAGAGTCGAGTTTGTACCCTTTCTTGACTTCATGGAACAAATCGAAAATGAAACGACCGGGCATACTCACGAGTTTCAATGCATTGTCACCCAGTGCACTCGAAGAAAGCTTCTTCATTGTGAGTTCACAGTTATACCCCTTCATTTTGCTTAATTGAAAAAATGTGGGGTCACACCGAGTCACGATCGCTCTTTTCATCAGATATTCAAGATCAAACCCAAAAATATTCCACCCGGTTATGATATCAACCTCATTGTTATGTAAATAGTCCTTAAAAGCCATTAACATTTCGCGCTCAGTATCGTACGATCTGATATTTGAACCCTCGAGATCTGAATCTGTTTTCTTGTAACATAAACAAGTCTTGTCGTATGGTTCATCACTTCCAAATTTACACAATGAGATTGCAATCTGAAAACACGCATCACCGTCTACATCCGCATCGGGGAATTTACCGGTAGAACTATTACATTCGATATCGACAGATGCAACAACGAATGG
>Ga0315330_10000443_pt1 | contig 25550 bp, 23 predicted proteins | sample M140m34915metaG_FD_203453 | JGI IMG/M metagenome (GOLD analysis project Ga0315330, IMG submission 203453) | Ammonia-oxidizing marine archaeal communities from Monterey Bay, California, United States - M1 40m 34915 | ecosystem: Environmental > Aquatic > Marine > Intertidal zone | place: USA...
TTTCCAGCAGTATGCACATGTAAAATTTCTTTTAGATCAGGGAAAAGATTCAACTGCGCTTTGTCGACTCCCTGCGCACCAAGTTTTTTAAAACTTGGATCCAATAATGCCAAGCTTTCAATGGTTGTGTCTGGCCTAATGCATTCATCCGCAACGCAGTGAATCAATTTGCTGTTATCAGTAACTGGGACAATAGACTTAAAGTAATTATTTTTTTGAGCATTTAAGGCATTTTGCTGTGACTTTAATGCTTGTCTGTCTGCCTCATCCCTAGAAATATTATAAAGACTAGCTATTAGATCAGCCCCACTACCCATTAAAAAAATCTTTGCCTGATGAGCTATGTCAATGTTATTCCAAATTGCTGCCTCATCTGAGAGCATAGGCACCCTAGACATCATTTCAACTCCTCCGGCAATCACATGATCTGCTTGCTGAGATTGGATTTTTAAGTGCCCCAGATTTATTGCGTCTAAACTAGATGAACAAAATCTGTTGACTGTAAGGCCAGAAATTGAATCAGGATATCCAGAAAATAAAGTAGAAGCTTTTGCAATATTGCCAGCTTGCTCTCCAAATTGGGTAACACAACCCAATATCACTTCATCGATAGAATTTAAATTAAAGAAATTTTTAGATTCAATATCCTTATACAAAAAATTTAATAATTCATATGGATTGAGTTTATTAAGTCCGCCTTTTTGATTTGCTCGAGCTCTGGGCGTCCTTATTGAATCAACAATATAAACAGGATTCATAAATTTACGATTTTAAATCGCTTTTTTGAGCCCAGGTGGCATGAGTGCCGGAACAAATTTGATGCGGCAAAGGAATATCGCAAATTGGCCCCTGTTCAATATTCTTCGCATCAAACAACAAACATGATGAGCTCTTTTCTTTGACATCATTACTAATAGTTACTAGGTAGCCGTCATCTTCGTCAATTCCATTTGTTTTAGGTGCAAAACTAACCTCACTAATAAAGATGTGTTCGGGAAATATATATTTAGATAGGGATTTTTTTTGATGGTCATGTTTGGTGATTCCATCAAAAGTAAAATGCCCCTTAGTTGGAATCATGCTGTAAGTATATTGATGCTCAATACCGGCAATCTGTTGATTAATGACTCCAAACTCTATGGTTTGATCACAAATATCTTCTTCGGTAGTTGTGCCTGTTTTTAAATTAAATTTCCATCTATGTAATCTTGGTTTTATTAATGAAAAATCCAAAAATGCCATCATACGCTCTAGACCTGGAGGAGCATCAACATAATTTTCAGGCCATGGATGCTCTTGATAATATCCTTCTAAAATTAAATCATCTCCAATTTCGTAGGCATTGTTGAAGTGCAATACATAGGTTGGCTTAGCTTCAAACCACTTAATATCCTCTGGGTTACCATATCTTGGTATTACAGCAAATCTAGATGGCAAATCATGCAATCTTGTTGCGTGCACTCCCTTTTTAAGCATCTCCTGGTCCCAGAAAAGTGGTAAATCATTAAAGATTGAATAATTTTTACTAAATGCCATATCATGAGGAAGTCTTGGTCCTGGAAGCTCGATTGGAACAAAATGTTTTAGGTGTTGATTTTTATCAACAACGCCATAATTTAAAAATGGTGCTTGTTTGGAATAATTAAAAAAAAGTAGCTCTCCTGTTGCAAGATCAACCTTTGGATGTGCAGAAACGCCTTCAGTTGGAACCCAAGATGCTTTTTTTTCGGTATCCAATGTGAGTGGATTAAGTTGATAGCCCTCGCCGCATTGATAAAAAGTTGTAAGAGGCTGACCAGCATGTACTATGATGTCCGTCGAAGATGAATCCTTAATGCCCCCCTGAGCACCCCAGCCAGGCAGTTTTGATGAGCCTGTTCTTTCCATCAAGCCAGCCCACATAGACTTTCCCATTTCTTGCTCAACCAGAAAGCCTTCGGTCTCAACAAACTTATTAACATAGTTAGCTTTTCCATTATCAAAATTAATTGAATGAATCATTGCATCTCCATCAAAGGGATGGAAACGTCCAATAGGCTCATGTACTTGATTTTCAGTATTTCTATAATACGCTCCCTCTATATCCTCAGGAATATCGCCAAATGCTTTTAAATCAGTAACTTCATATTCGTCGTAATTAGGGACCCAGGCATCCTTAAGATAGGGATGATCATGAGTTTGTATCGATGATTGAATAGTGTTTGTTTTCTTAATTTCCATTATCTACCCCTGAAAGAACTCAGATTCAAGTTCCTTCACTATAGATTCTACGCTTTCTATATTTTTAATTAAACCAACGCCTTGTCCGGCTGACCAAATATCTTTCCATGCTTTGATTTTATCCTGTGACGCCGAGACATTGAACCCATCTGTGTTTGAATCTAAATTATCTGGATCTAAATTATTATTAATAATGCTATCTTTTAAGTAATAGGCTTGGGCACCAGTGAATAGATTTGTCATTCTTAAATCATCATAAGTTGAATTAATGATCATGGTTTTATATTCATCAACTGCATTACTTTCTTGAGCTGAAATAAATCTTGTTCCCATATAACAGAGATCCGCACTTAATAATTGAGCTGCTTTGATATGCTGCCCAGTAGAAATTGAACCTGCCAAAACTATAAGGCCATCAAAAAACTCTCTAACATATGCACTAAATGAGAATGGAGAAAGGTGACCAGTATGACCTCCTGCTCCATGACAGATCAGGGCCATGCCGTCGACATTCAACTCTGCGCAACGGCGAGCAAAATTAATATTATTAACATCTGCGATTACCTTGCCCCCATATCCATGCACGACCTCAATTACTCTTTCCGGGCTGCCTAAGGCGGTGATTACAATTTTAGGTTGGAACTTTGTAATTAAGTCTAATTCATCTGCAAATCGATCATAAGTCTTGTGAGTAATCATATTGAATGCCCAAGGATTTGAAGTAGAGCTATTAATTTGATGCATCCATCCTTCAAGCTGCTCAATTGTTCTTGCATTTGGCCCTGGAAAAGATCCAATCAAGCCTGCATTACTAGAAGCAATTACTAAATCTGGCCCGGAAACTAAGAACATCGGAGCAACAATTACTGGCAATCTTAGTTGATCAATTAAATTATCATTCTGCATAGGTTCTAATAAAAATTTAACTTTAAGTTTAGTACAAGTTTTATATTTTTACTCACTTAGGTTTTTCTTTTGAATGTTGGAGAATCATGCATATAATTAATTTATGCAAGAACGCGTTTACATATTAGGGGGCTATCAATCTGACTTTGCTCAGAACTGGCACAGAAATGAATTGGACCTTTTAGATGTATTCGAAAACACAATCGCACAAGGATTAACATCTGTTGATTTAGAGCCAAAAGATATCGAGGTTGCCCATGTTGGTAATTTCACCGCTGAATTGTTTTGTAACCAAGGTCATTTAGGTGGTTTTTTTGTCTCCTCGCATCCAGATTTTTTTGGACTGCCCTCTTCGCGACATGAGGCAGCTTGTGCATCAGGCAGTATTGCAACATTAACTGCATGTGCTGAAATTGAATCGGGAAGATATGAGCTAGCTGCAGTTTTAGGTATTGAGCAAATGAGGAATGTGCCTGGAGAACAAGCAGCGCAATACATTGGAGGCCCTGCAATGCGATCTGGTTTTGAGTGCAAAGACGTGCAATATCCTTGGCCGCATATGTTTAGCGAGCTGACCAATGAATACGATAAAAGATATGGTATCAATGAAGATCATCTTTCAAAAATATCAGAGATAAACTTTGGCAATGCCAAAAGAAATCCAAATTCTCAAACAAGAGGATGGACTTTTGAATCAGATACTTTTACTAGGTCAGACTATGCAAATCCTGTAATTGAAGGTCGAACTCGAAAAATGGATTGTGGCCAGGTAACCGATGGTGCAGCTATTATTTTTTTAGCAAGTGAAAAAAAAGCTAAAGAATATGCAAAGGCTAAATCAATGAATATTGATTCTATTCCTTATATCAAAGGCTGGGGCCATCAAACGGGTCCCATAACATACAAAGAAAAAATTGATTTTAGTCAGGATAAAGATTACATATTTCCGCATGTAAAAAAAGCCATTGATGATGCATTTACTAGAGCTGGAATGGAGGGTGTGAAAGATATAGATGGCATCGAAACTCATGACTGTTTTACATCAACCGAATACATGGCAATTGATCATTTTGGGATTACAAAACCTGGGGAGAGCTGGAAGGCTATTGAATCAGGCGAGATAGAAATTGGTGGAAGAATCCCAATCAATGCAAGCGGCGGTTTAATTGGTTTGGGTCATCCAGTGGGTGCAACAGGTGTGAGAATGCTACTTGATTGCTACAAACAATGTACAAATCTTGCAGGTGAGTACCAAATTGAAAATGCAAAGAATGTATCAACGTTAAATATTGGTGGCAGTGCTACAACGGTTGTTAGTTTTGTAGTTGGAACGACTAATTAAATAAATCTTTTAGCTCTCGCCTCAAGACTTTTCCAACAGGATTCTTTGGTAAAATATCAATTACTCTTAAATCCTCCGGCATTTTATACTTTGCAATCTGTTTGGCTTGCAGAAAATCTAGTATTTCTTCTAAAGATATTGTTTCGCCCTCTGCAACTACAGCTACAACTCCCACTTTTTCTCCTAAAATATCATCGTCATAACCAGTTACCGCAACTTCAAGCAATTTGGGGTGAGAGCTAAGTAAGTTATCTAGCTCCTCTGGAGAAATATTCATTCCACCTCGAATAATCAGATCTTTACATCGGCCACAAAATTTATAAAATTTCATTTGGGTATGTTCTGGCGAGATTTCAAATAAATCTCCTGTTCTAAAGAAGCCTTCCTCATCAAATACCTCTGCATTTGCTTCTGGAGCATTCCAATATCCGTCAAACACTGTTGCGCCTGAAATGAGTAACTCTCCTGGCTGACCTGGATCAGTTATCTCTGAGTTTGTTTCCACGCTTATCAATTTGGTTTTCACTAATTTTGAAACTGGATTACTCCAATCAAGTTCTTCTACTCCAAATCGAGGGAAATATTGCGCACGCAAATGAGGATCTTCAATCTCATTGCGGGCACTAAGCAGAGTTGCGCCCTCATTGGAACCAAAAATGTTTTGAACGGTTAAGTTGTATTTATTCTGAAATGATTCAACCATCCATTCTGATAATGGAGCTCCGCCACACCCAATGCATCTTAAGCTGCTTAAATCCTGCTCATCTAAGATGGCTGGATTATTTAGTAGCATGTTCATTATTGCAGGTGGAGCGATAGTATATTTAACATCCTCACTTGAAATTTGATTTAGAAACACATTTAAATCAAAGGGATGATGTTGTACAAGTTTGCCTTTGCATAGCAACCAGTTAAACAGAAAACCGCCTATGCTCGCCATGTTTATCATTGGGAAAGGATTAAGCAAGGTATCGCCCTCTTCTGTCTCAGAGACAAATGCCGCAGCTTTAGCCATGGGAAGCCAAAGATTATGACTTCGAGGAACACCCTTTGGGGTGCCAGTAGTTCCAGAGGTCCAACATATAGTAAAAATATCATTTGCCGTTACTGCATTATCTTGAACGTAGGATTGCTGAGATTCATATGATTCATCAGCAGGATTGTACTCGTGCAAGTTTACAAAATTATTAATTTCGCCCAATGCGAATTTAAGCTCATTATTACTGAATGCTGAAGAGAATTGCTCAGCATGAGCATTACCATTGAAGCTTTGTATGCTGATAAAACCCTTAGGCTGAGTCTCGTCTATGATGCTAGTTATTTCATATGAACCATATTGCATTGGAATGGGAGAGCAGATAATTCCAAGTTTTGATAGAGCAAGATAAATCATTGGTAACTCAACGATATTAGGCAATTGAATGATGACAATGTCATCTTTTCTTAAGCCATGTTCAAAGAAAATACTGGCATATCTTTCGACGGTCTTGTCTACATCATTAAATGATAATCTTTTGGGCAGATCTCCTGTAATATCCTTACGATTTTCAGGATCAACAAGAGCTTCTTGGTCACCGCATGAATTTAAGGCATCTTTAAATAGAGAATATAATGTCTCTTCTCCCCACCAACCTTTTTTTGTAAAAGCTTCAATTCTATTTTTTTCAGTAAGTATCATTTAAATATTATTTAACTGTCTTGAATTTTATTTTAACTTACTATGATAAATATTAAGTCATCATAATTTTAACTTTTCAGTAAAAAAAAGATTTGATCTATAGTTCCTTTGGTATGATGAAATTATGAATAAACAATCTAAACTTACAAAAAGCTTACATTGGACGACAATTGCTAGTGAAAAATTACTTTTAGCTATTATTGGTATAGCTACATGTATTGCATCTGCTTTATATATCTTTGATATGTTTTTAGCTCAAACAATTACCTTGCCTGATTTATTTATGCTGTTCATATATGCAGAAATTATTGGAATGGTTGGGGCCTTTTATAGCACCAATAGAATTCCTGTAACTCTTCCGATCATTATTGCAATTACAGCGTTGTGTAGACTAATCGTTATGCAAAGCAAAGAAATGGATGCTTTAGTTGTATTAGGTGAAGCTGGTGCCATATTAATATTATCTATTGCCGCAATAATTATGAGTTTTAAAGATAAGTTTAGTTTGGAGAAAGTTAAGAAATTGAGAGACTCTATTTCAGAAGATTAATCATAACGGCATCAATGCAAAGCAATGCTTTTATGAAAAATACCCAGCAAAGAAAAAAACCTTATACCTTCAATCAAAGAGTTGAAAATCTATTTAAGTCCTATTTTGCTAATCATAAGAATGCAAAAATTGCATGCAATGAAACAGAAATTAATATCTACTTAAAAGATGATCAAAATATAGACTCAGCATCACTAGATCTAAAAAAAATTGCAGACTTGCATCAAATAACTTTTTGGGATGGTTATTCTCAGTCTGAAATCGTAGAAGTTTTTAATGAAAAAGATGCAGCCAAGGCCCTTAAGCGCTTCATGAAAAAACTAGTCAAGATTATCAATCGATAAATGAAAAATTTAATTAGAAAAGCATTTAACAAAATTTTAAAAGATAATCCAAGCAAACTTTCAACCAAGGCTTTAGATCGAGCAAGTAAAATTGAAAAACCTAGAGCGGGAACACCTCATGATTGGGAGGATTATGAAAAATATCTCAAGGAGTTTGAAAAAAATCAGGATGGTGTTAATTAGGTAGAAGACTAATCTCTTTAATAGCTAAATCGACTTCAAAATTTCGCCCGTAACCTGCAATACTAATATCTCTAATATTTTTTGCTTTCATGGATGCAGCAGAAAAACCAGAGCTCCTCTGTAGATCTGCAAAAAAGACTACATACTCTTGCCACTCATCCCCAACATCAAAACCTTGACTAAAATACGACCAAGGTGGAATTTTGAGGCCCTTGAGAGTCACATGTATCTCATAGGTTTCATTATTACCTTTCGCTTTAAACTTTATGCCCTTAAAGTCATTGCTGCTGATATCAATCCTATGCGACAGTCTTACAAATCCTCCATTATTTTCTGTTGAGACATTTCCTTTCATAAAAAAAATGCCGTCAGAATGAGTAATAGCTAAATCTGATACGCCACCCATTACTTGATCTGTAACACCTATCCAGGCTTGAGGATCATTGAGAGAAAAAGATAATAGATTCATGGGCAAAAATGCAATTAAAAGTAGTTTATATAACATATAAGTATTTTACTGATGATTCATATTTTTGACATAAAATTCTTTCATTTTACTTACATCTTGTATAGCCTTTACTTTTAAGGGGAAAAAATGAAAATACGAAACATACTATTAACTTTATCTTTCTTGGCGATATCAGCCAATGCTGCCAATGACTATCTTAAGCAGGAAAGCTATTGGGATATTCAATCAATTTCAAATCCAGTCATTGATCCAACTGGTGGAATGGTAATTTTTTCAAAAAAATATATCGACAAACAAAATGACAGTTTTATTTCAGATTTATGGGTGATGGATAGCAATGGTTCCAACAAGAGGTTTTTTGTTAAAGGCTCTAAGCCTCAATGGTCGCCTGATGGGAAAAAAATTGCTTTTATAAAAGCTGATAGCAATGATATTTCACAAATATTTATTAAAAATCTTGCAAACGAAAGTGAAACGCAGATAACTAACTTTAATAGCAATATTAAGGACTTTGCATGGTCGAAAGATGGAAAATATTTTTCATTTTCTTCTTTCAATGAATATAAAAATGATTGGGTGATTGATATTCCAGGAAAACAAAAAGATTCAGAATATAACTGGACAAAAGAACCCACGATTGTAACAACAATGCATTGGAAATCAGATGGCAGTGGTGAAGTTAAGATTGGAGAAAATCATTTGTATTTAGTTGATGCAAACGGAGGGTCGGCAGTAAAAGTCTCAGACTGGGGTTTGGACTATTTGAGTGACTTGCAATGGCTGAATAATAATACAGTTCTATTTACTGGAAATAACTCGTTGAATGATTTAGAGACTCCACGGAAACAGTCTTCAGTTTTTACATTAAATGTAAATACTAAAAGTATTCAAAAGATATCTCCAAAAGATGGAGTTTATTCATCACCTAGGGCCTCTTTAGATGGTGAAAAGATTGTTTTTACTGGACATCCAGATAAAGAATATTCTTCAGTTGCCTTTGATATCTGGCTGCACGAAAATAAGAAAAATAAAGTTTTAACAAATGATTTAAGTGCTTCACCACGAAGACTTGAATGGATAGACTCAAATAATATTTTATTTAATATCGATGAGAAAGGTTCAGCTAAATTAAAATCTTTGAATCTTAAAACATTGAAAACTGTCGATGCAATAAAAGACTTCAATGACCAGTTTTACCTTTCTTCGGTTTTTGAGGGTAGCTCCTATGGCATCTATACAAATGCTCGAAGGCCGGGTGAAATAGCGAGGATTGAGCAATCAAGAATAAACCTCCTATCACAATTTAATGAGCTAGTTTTATCACAATATGAACTTGGTAAAACTTCTGAAATTAACTATAAATCAAAAGATGGAACAGACATACAGGGTTGGTATATCACTCCGCCCAATTTTGATAAAAAGAAAAAATATCCTTTAATTTTAGTGATACATGGTGGTCCGCATGCAATGTATCGACCCTCCTTTAATTACCAATGGCATCAATTTGCTAGCGATGGTTATATTGTTTTATTTACAAACCCCAGAGGAAGTACTGGCTATGGCAGTAAGTTTGCAAATATTATTGATAATGACTATCCGGGTAAGGGAGACCTTGAAGATCTACTCGCAGGGGTAGACCATTTAACAGATAAAGGATTTGTAAATGAATCAAGAATGTATGTTCAAGGATGCAGTGGAGGGGGAGTTTTAACCGCATGGGTTGTTGGTCATGATGATCGATTTGCTGCAGCAGCATCACTTTGCCCAGTGACAAACTGGATCTCAATGGTTGGAACAACTGATATACCTGCATGGACTTTTGAATGGTTTGAAGAACCATTTTGGGATGATCCATCAGAGTGGCTAGAGCATTCGCCAATTATGAGAACTGGATATGTTAAAACTCCAACTTTATTTATGACAGGGGTTCTTGATATTAGGACTCCAATGGCGCAATCAGAAGAGATGTATATTGCTTTTAAGCATGCGGGCATTGAGACAGCTCTAATTCGTATGAATGAAGAATGGCATGGTACAGATAGAGAAAAGCCAACAAATTGGTTTAGAAGCTATGGATACCTGAGCGATTGGTACGCAAAATATCCAAGTAAGTAAAAAATTTTATAGCGGGCCTTGAAATGAGATGCCTGCGTCTTTCAAGCGAGCAATTAGCGGGTCTCCTAAACCCGAAGCGCTGGTAAGAACACCGCCATACTCATTGCCTCCAGGAAGAGTATCTTGATTTTCAATGAGGCAAAGTGCGCATTCTGAAACTAGTTTTGAAGTTACTTTGTATCCTGGGTCCCCTTTTCCATTCATATTAAAGACTTGTTTACTTCCATCCTCTGTTTCAACTATATATTTACAATCAAACCATCCATTTTGTTGGACTGTTTCTGAAGGGCCTTCTCCTGGCTTAGGCAAAAAAGGTTTTACCAGTTTTTTAAGAGGCGACAATAAAACCAATACTGATAATCCAGTAAAAATTAAAGATTTGAATGCACTGAACCAATTTGAATGGAAAGCGTATTCCTGATAGGTGAAATCAGAGCCATATGATTCTTGTCTTAAAGCTAATAAAGATTCAGTTCTTCTAACCACTCTAGTATTTGCAGTTGCCATGATAAATGGTCCAGCCCAAGCACTAATTTGATTCTTTTTAGCAATGCCTACCTTATCGCTACTAAGTTGCTTTTGTGTTTCTGAATATGAGTCTTTTGCATTAAGTAAAAAAGGATCTGTTAGATCATCTCCAAGATCTAGCTCACTCATTGAAAACATTGTTTCAAGTGTTCCACCAGAAGCCCCTCCCTCAAAAGAATGGAATGATTCTATTCTTTTGATCGGTTTGGCTATGCTTTTGGCTGCAAAATAAGAGCCTAAATCAGAAGGGATTGAATCAAATCCACATGAAGGAATAATTCTGATTCCTTTACTAGATGCCTCCTCATGATGTTTCTCTATTAAACCCTTAACCCAAAAGTTTTCACCAGTAATATCTACATAATGAGAATTATTTTTGATACATGATGCAACCAATTTAGACCCATATCGATGGAAAGGTCCAGCTGTAGATAAGATTACTTTAGCTCTTGAAGTTAATTTATCAAGAGCAAACTCATCATCTGCATCGGCTACTAAGATCTCCACTGCTGTTTGATTATCTGCAGCAACTTTATTAAGTTTTTCTGTATTCCTTCCTGCAATTGCCCACTTTACTGTTGTTTCTAGTGACTGAAAGTATTTAACACAAAGCTGGCCGGTAAAACCAGTGGCTCCATAAATAATGATATCTATGTCTTTATTCATATTTTAAATGAGTTGAGTTATTGATTACTAGATAATAAAGTGAATCTGCTTAGGAGTAAATTATGAAAATACTTGCAATTGGAGGTTGTGGAAGCATGGGTCGCTATGCCATCAGAGCAGTACAAAATTTTAGCTCTGTTGATGAGATCATTATTGCTGACATTGACAAAGAAAGCGCTGAGTCATTTGCGGCAAGTTTAAATCAAAAAGTTTCTGCAATTCAGCTTGATGTAAGTGATGCTATTGCATTAAAACAAGCAATGAAAGGCATCAATATTGTTGTTAATACATGCGGTCCCTATTTTAAGTTTGGGGCTCCTATTCTTAAAGCTGCTATATCGTCAGGCTGCAACTATGTAGATATTTGCGATGATTGGGAGCCTACAATTGATATGATGCAGCTTGATGCTGCTGCAAAATCAGCTGGTATATGTGCCACTATTGGTCTAGGTGCAAGCCCTGGACTTACAAATTTGATGGCGCTCATTGCGATACGTGAATTAGATGAAGTAATAACAGTCTATACAGGTTGGGACATTGGCGGGACCTCACTGGATGAAAATGCAATGCAACAATCTGAAAATGCAGCCATGATGCATGGGGTTGAACAGATGACAGGACAAGTCAAAGTATTTCAAGATGGCATCTTTAAAATGGTTAAGCCCCTTCAGAAGGTCAGTGTTGATTACCCAGGATTGACTAAATTTAAAGGAAATATATTTGGCCATCCTGAGGCAGTCACCTTCCCAAATTATTTCCCTTCACTCAAAAACTCAATCAATCTTACTCATGGAGGCCATGCTGACTTTCTTATCCTGAAATCTATAATGGGGTTAGTAAACCTTAGATTGCTCAGCAAAGAAAAGGCAGCTAATTTGTTTTCATTATTAGAAGGTAAGCAATCTACTCAAAAAAAATACAAAGATATTGACCGTCCCCCCGTCATGTATGGTTTGGCTCATGGATTTAAAGATAGAATACCCGCAAGTGTTGGTGTTTGTATTCCAAGCGAGACTAAAGACTCAGATATGGATGAGCAAATTAAAAATATAGGTATGGGAGAAATTACAGGAATTCCATTGGCATGCGGCATTAAGATGCTAACTGAGGGTCAAATAAATGAGGTTGGCGTAATGGCACCTGAAGCTGGTCACATAGAGCCTCATAGATTTATAACTGATGTTTTTGAAGAAATATCGAAAGCATTAGGACTGCCTAATGACAGCCTAAATGATTCCATCCAAATTACGCGCTCCTGGTAATTTTTGGTCTATTCTAATATTTGCAACAGATAAAAATTTTCCACATAAAAATATTCTCTCAATAAGAGCCTACTTTAGGCCAAGCATTACACCAACTTAAACCAAAAATTTGTTAGGATTGCTATTAGATTAATAGGACTTAGGCATGAAAGACAAATTACATTTTTATATAAACGGTAAATGGGTTGAATCAGAATCAAATGAAAGAATTGAGATTATCAATCCTGCAAATGAAGAACTTATAGGGCATGTTACTGCTGGAACAAAGGATGATATTGATCAAGCAGTCTCAGCAGCATCTAGAGCCTTTAAAACCTTTCAATTTAGCTCTAGAGAAGATCGCGTCGAGATCTTAAACAATATTATTACTGAGTATGAAAATAGATATGATGATTTAGTTGAGACAATAACAGAAGAGATGGGTGCTCCCACCTGGCTATCACAGAAAGCCCAAGCATCTACAGGAATTAAAAATTTACATGAAACCTTAGATGCTCTAAAAGAATATGAATTTGAAAAAAAAGAAGGTGATTACACATTAATAAGAGAGCCTATTGGAGTCATAGGCATGATCACTCCATGGAATTGGCCCATGAATCAAATCACCACTAAAGCATCAGCTGCTCTTGCTGCGGGATGCTCAATGGTGTTAAAACCGAGTGAAATTTCTCCATACTGCGCCCTCCTTCTTGCAGAAATATTTGATAAAGCTGGGGTGCCTGCAGGTGTTTTTAATGTAGTTAATGGATACGGTCCGATAGTAGGAGCTGCTTTATCAGACCATCCTGATGTTGCCATGATGTCTTTTACGGGATCAACTGAAGCCGGAATTGCTGTAGCTCAAGCATCTGCCGTTTCTGTAAAAAGAGTTCATCAAGAGCTTGGAGGTAAATCTTCAAATATTATTCTAGATGACGTTGCAGATCTAGAAAAATCTGTGAAAGGCGGTGCTGGGCATTGCTTTTTAAACTCAGGACAATCATGTAATGCACCAACAAAAATGTTAGTTTCTGAAAAAAATTATGAGAAAGCAGTTGAAGTTGCAGCTCAAACTGCAAACAGTACAACTGTTGGCGATCCTTTGGGAGAATTTAGAATTGGGCCTATCGCTAATAAACCTCAATATGAAAAGATCCTTAGAATGATTAAAATAGGCATTGATGAAGGTGCAACCTTGGTTGCTGGTGGCGCAGAAAAACCTGAGGGTTATGAAAAAGGCTATTATGTAAAACCAACTGTATTTGCAAATGTTACCAATGATATGACCATTGCGAGAGAAGAAATTTTTGGTCCAGTCCTATCCATTCTAAAATATGATTCAGAAGAGCATGCAATAGAGATGGCTAATGATACTGAATATGGATTAGCAGGATATGTCCAAGGTGAGCCTGATCATGCTAATCAAGTTGCAAGAAAGATTAGAGCTGGACAAGTGATTATCAATGGAGGTGCCAGAGGAACTGGTGCACCTTTTGGAGGTTATAAATCTTCAGGTAATGGGCGTGAGCATGGCCAACATGGCTTAGAGGAGTGTCTTGAAACAAAAGCAGTAATCATGCCTTAAAGGAAGCTTTGCTAAGATAATTGTTAAATAAATGGAGTTTGATTATGAATAAATATTTTTTTACGCTATGTATTCTCGTGTTAGTTTCAACGGTATCTGGTCAAGAAACTAGAACAGAAAATAATGGTAATTTAATATTAGAAGATGTCCCAGCTATTCCTGGATCCATTAAAGAAGACTTATCTAAATATCAAAATGTAAGGTCGGCAGCTTTTAGAGGCTTCAATAATCAAGATGAAGGATTGTTTATCTCTACTCGCTTTGGAAATGTGTCTCAGCTTCATCTGGTAAAAAGCGCAGGCGCAGCAAGAAATCAAATTACTTATTTTCAAGAGCCCATCGGCTCGGTAACCATGCATCCAACAAAATCATCGATAGCATTTACTATGGATAAAGGTGGAACAGAAAATGCTCAAATATATTTATTAAATCCTGAATCTTCATCTACACAAATGCTTACAGATGGAATCTCTAGAAATGGGGGGCCTTTATGGAGCAATGCAGGTAATCATATTGCTTTTCAAAGCACCAAAAGGAATGGGAGTTCTAATGATGTCTGGGTGATGCCTGTAGATAATCCTCAAAAAAGTGAATTGATACTAGAATCACCTGATGGAACTTGGTGGGGAGCTGCTGATTGGTCAGAAGATGATAGCAAGGTTCTGATTCAAAATTATATTTCGATTGCCAACTCAAAAGCCTACATCGTAGATTTAACAACAAAGGAAAAATCTTTAATATTAGGAGAAAAAGATAGCTCATCAGTAAATTCAGCTTTGGCTTTTGATGAGAATGATAAAGGAATATTTTTTATTACTAATCAATATGGAGAATTTAATCAACTTGCTTATTATGAAATTGACACGTCGGAAGTAACTGTTATTTCAAAAGAAATATCATGGGATGTTGATGGATTTTCTATTAGTGATGATTCAAAAAAAGCTGCGTTTGTTGTCAATGAGAATGGCTATAGCTCTCTTTATTTATTAAATCCGAAATCGTTTGCATTTAAAAAAGTAACCTCGCTGCCTATTGGTTTAATTGGTGGCATGCAATTCAACAAAGACAATAAAAGTTTAGGATTAACATTAAATACCTATCAAAGCCCATCAGATACATATGTATTAGACCTTCAATATAATGCATTGAGATATGGCAAGCTCGCCCGATGGACATTCTCTGAGGTAGGAGGCTTAGACACGTCTAAGTTTGCAAAGCCTGAATTAATTCAATATGAATCATTTGATGGTAGGAAAATTCCTGCCTTTATATATGCCAAAAAAAATGACTCTCCCCAGCCCGTGATTATTTCTATCCATGGTGGTCCAGAAGGTCAGGCGAGGCCAAGTTTTAGTAGCACTTATCAACTATGGATGGCTAATTTAGGCGCTGCTGTCATAACTCCAAATGTTAGGGGCAGTGATGGCTATGGTAAGGAATATTTATCATTAGATAATGGCTTCAAGAGAGAAGACTCAGTTAAAGACATTGGAGCCTTGCTTGACTGGATTGAGACCCAGCCTCATTTAGATAGTAATAGAGTTGCAGTTTATGGGGGCTCTTACGGGGGATATATGGTTTTAGCAAGCGCAGTTCATTATAGTAATCGATTGAGAGCGGCTGTTGATATTGTGGGTATCTCAAATTTTGTCACTTTCTTAAAAAATACTAAAGATTACAGACGTGATCTTAGAAGAGTGGAGTATGGAGATGAGCGAAACCCAGACATGGAAGCATTTCTTCAAAATATAAGTCCTAATAATAACGTTGACCAAATTCAGGTGCCCATGTTTGTTGTGCAAGGAGAAAATGATCCAAGAGTCCCAGTCACTGAAGCAGAACAAGTGGTTAAATCACTAAGAGATAATGGCAAGAAAGTTTGGTACATGAATGCTCTGAATGAAGGTCATGGCTATCGTAAAAAAGAGAATCGTGATATTTACCAACAAGCAGTCATTTTATTTTTAAAGGAAAACCTGTAAATCTATACTTTATAAAGAATAAAAAATTGTTAATGGTGGGCCCGGGAGGACTCGAACCTCCGACCAATGGATTATGAGTCCACTGCTCTAACCAACTGAGCTACAGGCCCAAAAGATGTAGCTATAATATCTTAGAAATAAGCCAGACATTATATAAGAATTAAATATTTAAGTAAGCATTGATGATGTGGTAATTTTGAAGCTAAGGTATTATTTACGCATGATTAATTTAAATGAAGAAGCTTCATTTGCTGAAGGTGGAAATAGAAAATGCTATATCAGTCCTCAAGATCCTGATCGATGTCTAAAAGTTCTTCATAAGGGTTTACAAGAGGATTTAAAAAAAAGAGTTCCTTGGTACAAGAAATTTAAATCTGACAATTACTTTGATGATAATTTACGCGAAGAAAGAGCATATAGTCAAAAAGCTTTGAAAGATTCTAATGATTTGTCTGTATGGGATCACTTGGCTAGGTGGCATGGAATGGTAGAGACAAACCTGGGACCAGCTTCAGAAACTGAGTTAATTAGAAATAATAGTGAGATCGCTGAAACATTGGAGAGCTATCTTTTTAGAGAAGGTCTTACTGTCGAAATTACCCAAGCTATTCAAACCTTTGAAACCTGGCTAAGAAAGCATTTAGTGCTTACAAAAAATATCATTCCTCACAATATCGTTTTGAGTAAAGAGAATGACATTTTTATCCTTAAAATTATAGATGGACTGGGCTGCAAAGCTTTGGTGCCTTTACCAAAATACAGCAAGTTCTTTGCACGGATTTATGTTGAGCGACGAATTAAACTCATGTGGAGTCGAATCCATTGGGATCTTAGTGGCAGAAAAGGTAAATGGAAATAATACTGCTACTCATCCAAGAAGTTTTTGAGATGACTAGATCTGCTCGGATGTCTGAGCTTTCTTAGAGCTTTTGCCTCTATTTGACGAATTCTTTCTCTTGTTACATCAAATTGTTTACCGACCTCTTCAAGGGTGTGGTCTGTATTCATGCCAATACCAAAACGCATTCTTAGGACCTTTGCCTCTCTAGCAGTCAATGATGACAAAACGTCATCGGTAGCAAAATGCAGACTACCTTCAGTTGCATTGTTTAATGGGGACTGAATAACCGTATCTTCAATAAAGTCACCAAGGTTTGAATCTTCATCATCTCCTATTGGAGTCTCCATAGAAATTGGCTCTTTAGCTATTTTAAGAACTTTTCTAACTTTATCTTCTGGCATATCAAGCTCAATACTCAACTCTTCTGGAGTAGGCTCTCTACCCATATCCTGCATCATTTGGCGAGAAACTCTATTCAGCTTATTAATTGTTTCTATCATATGAACAGGAATACGTATTGTTCTTGCTTGGTCAGCAATAGATCTGGTAATAGCCTGTCTAATCCACCAAGTTGCGTATGTAGAAAATTTATAACCCCTTCTGTATTCGAACTTATCAACGGCCTTCATAAGGCCAATGTTTCCTTCTTGAATTAAATCCAAAAACTGTAGGCCTCTATTTGTATATTTTTTAGCTATGGAAATTACAAGTCTCAGGTTGGCTTCAACCATATCTTTTTTAGCTCGTCTCATTTTCGTCTCGCCCATAGACATGGCACGATTAATCTCTTTAATATCTTTAACACTTAAACCTACTCTCGTTTCGACTGCTTTAATAGCTTTTTGTGCAATCATTACATCAGGCTTGATGTGCTCTAGATTTTTTTTAGAATACTTTTTATTGCTCATTAAAGAATCAACCCACTTTATTTTAGTGATGTTGTCTTGGTACATCGCAATAAAATCTTTACGAGGAATTCTTGCTGATTTAACAAATAAAAACTGGATTCGTTTTTCATGCAAGCGTATTTCAGCTAAATCACTGCGCGCAAAGAAGGCAAGGTCCTCAAACATTTTTGGTGAAAACTTAAGAAACTGAAAGATTAAGCCAAGTTTAGTAAATTCAGATTTAGCTTCTTTGGAATGTCTTCCTTTTGATTCAACGGTTTTATATGTCTTATTAAACTGACGCTTCAGATTGGTCATGCGTCTTTGGACCTCTGCAAGATCTGGTCCGTTATCAACTTCTTCATCACTTTCTTCTAGCTGTTTAGCTTTTTCACTGCCAGGTCCAGCTGAAGGAACTTCCTCCATTTCTTCTAAAAAACCTGTTAATAGCTCGCTTAGCTTTTTATCTTCATTTTTTACAAGCTCATAAAAATCAATAATATGCTCAACGATGCCAGGATACTGAACACTAGCGTCAAGAAGATCACGCATACCTTCCTCTATGCGCTTAGCAATTTCAATTTCTCCTTCCCGAGTAAGAAGATCCACTGTTCCCATTTCACGCATATACATTCTTACGGGATCTGTTGTGCGGCCAGTTTCATTTTCAACAGCTGCCAAAGCTTCAGCTGCTTGCTCTAGGGCAATATCATCTTGATCATCAGAAGATTCAGATAGCATCAGGGTATCTGCATCAGGTGCAGTTTCATGAACTTGAAGGCCTAAATCGTTAATCATGCCGATTATTTCATCAACCTGATCAGGATCGGAGATATCCTCAGGCAAATGATCATTTACGTCTGCATAAGTTAAATAGCCTTGTTCACGACCCTTTTCAATTAACTCTGCAATTCTTGAACCTTGTTTTTTTAGCTTATCCACTCATGCCTCTTTCTAAATCTTTCACTATATGTGATGCCAAACTTAATTTTTTCAATCTTGTTTAGAACTTAATTTTGTTAACCAGTCTCGATCATCATCAGTAATTTCTTGCTTTCTTAGGATGATTTGTTGTAAATCCCTTCTTTCTACTGGTGTAATCGATCTGACATTATACTTGTCTTTAAGTGTTTGCTCCCTATCTTTTTGATTTTTTAACAAAATATCCATGCAGTCACTTACAAGCTTAAATGCGTTTTTTTCTGACAATTCCAGTCCAGCTACTACTGCTTCTGAAAAATATCCCTTAATTTGATCTGATTCAAGGCTTTCAATGACCCTGGATGGTTTGATATCAGGCGTCTGCTTATATAAATTTAGAATTACAAATAAAAAACTAAATTTAGGATCATCTTTCAGCTCATTAAATAAAGGTTCTTGGGCGATAGCCGGAAAAGCTAGTAAAGCACTGAAAATATTGATGACTGCCTTGACTCTGACTGGGGTATTAGCATTTGATCGAATTGATTCATTTAATTCAGCCTTTTTAAATGAAGAGGTTGAAGGCACATTCATGGTTTTAATATCCATACCACATAATTTAGAAATCTCATTGGCATACACCTCTTTAATCACTGAATTATTAATTTTATTTACTATGGGAATAGCAAAAGCAGCTGCCTGAGCTCTGCCCTCCAATGTTTCTAAATTAAATTCTTTTACCTTTGATAAAAAGTATGATGAAAGTGAAATCGATTCATCTAAAAGTTTCTGGAATGCTTTTAATCCGTGCTCATTAATATATGAATCTGGATCATACCCTTGTTCAAAAAAAACAAAATGGATATTGATATCCTCTCTGATAATTGGAAAAGTGTTTTCAACAGCTTTCCAGGCTGCTTTTCCTCCGGCTAAATCTCCATCAAACGCAAAAAATATCTTATTTGTATAACGCATAATTTTAGAAACATGATTTGGTGTAACAGCTGTTCCCAGTGTTGCCACGGCATTTTTTATGCCATGCTCATAAAGACCTATTACATCCATATATCCCTCGACAACTATCAAAGATGCAATATTTTTTTCAAGTTCTTTAACTTCATACAAACCAAATAATTCATTTGATTTATTAAAAAAAGGAGTCTCAGGAGAATTAAGATACTTAGGCTCTCCTTCATCTATAATTCTTCCTCCCATGGCAATAAATTCACCTTTAATATTCCTAATTGGAAAGATCACTCGGCCTCTAAATCGATCATAAAATCTATCATCCTTCTTACTGAACAGCCCGGACTCATCTACCTCTTTGTTTGAAACGTCAGATCCAAAATGATTTAAAAGACTGTCCCATTTATCTTGCGCATAACCGATATTAAATTTCTTTGCTGTCGCTCCAGTAATATTTCTATTTTTAAGATATTGCACAGCTTTAGCAGCGACCTTTTCATTAAGATTGGCTTGGTAAAATTTAACTGCTCTCTCTACCAATCCACTAGGTTTTGACTTTTCTAATCTGCTGTTTTCATAAGGAACTGTCATGCCTGCTGCATTTGCAAGAGTTTCAATGGCATCAACAAACTCTAAATTTTCATAGCGCCTGATAAAATGAATAGCATTGCCAGACTCCTGGCAAACAAAACAATAAAAAAACTGTTTGTCTTGATTAACAGCCATAGATGGATTTGAATCATCATGAAATGGGCATTGACACCAAAAATTTGAGCCCTTTTTATTAAGTGGTATTCGTCGACCTACAACATCAACAATATCGGTTTGATCTAATAACTGATCAATAAAACTAGTTGGAATTGACATGATGTTCGATCCATTGATCTAAAAATATTTTAGCTGCTAAATCATCGATGCGATCACCTTTTGTATCTGTTCGCATCAACTGCTTTGCCTCAAACGAGGTTAATCTCTCATCAACTAATTCACAAGGGATATTGCTAATCTTTTGAAGTTTCTTGAAGAATGGGTCAACTTTTTTCGTCATATCGTTAAAAGTCCCATCCATATTTAAAGGCTGGCCAACAAGTAATTGGGCGGGTTTCCATTCATCGATAAGGCTGGATATTGTATGCCATATTTCTTTGCCTTCACGAGCAACATCAAGCACGATTAAGGGAGAAGAAGTCTTTGTAATAGTTTGCCCAACCGCTACACCAATATATTGAGTTCCAAAATCAAACGCTAAAATCTGCATTGCTAAGAATTTGTAAAATTCCAGTCTCGAACAATTTCAAGCTGCTGATAATTTGCAACCATATCGGCTGGAAAAGGTTCAAATGGAGCTGATTGATATAAGATCTTCAGCGCCAACGCATCCAAGACTGAATTTCCGGAAGAGAGAAGAATATCAGCATCTATTAAATTCCCCATATGATCAATTATTGACTTAATTTGAACTCTAAAATTACCTTGAATAATATCTGAGCGAGAAATTTCATAGTATCCTGCGGTCTCTACCTGTCTTTGCCATGCATTTAAATAAATGGTTTCGAAACTTTGCAAGGTTGAATTAGATTCTAAACGTCTGACGCTAAATTGAGATTGATCTCGAAGATTCACATCTTGTGAGACCACTGCAGCTTGTTGAGTGGTTTGCTGAATAGATTCATCACCATTCAAAGAACTACCCTGCATATCAAATTCTCCATCAGCAAATTTAATATTCACAATTGATTCTTCCTTAAATTCCCATGGTTGCTGAATAACAACAAAGCTGATTCCAAAAATAATCACCCCATGGAAAATTAAAGATGCAAATATAGATTTTCTAAATCCCCATCTTTGAATTCGTTGTTTATAAATCAGTGGCTGCATTTTATATTGATTGAAGCAAGGTCTTTATTGGATTTTTGCCAGTTTGTGAGAAAATTTCTCTTGCGCCTGTGGGGCTTGTGATATTAATTTCAGTTAAGTAATTTCCAATCATATCAATTCCTGCAAACATAATGCCCTCTTCCACAAGGACCTTACCAATCTCTAGACTTACTTTAAGTTGATCATCGGATAATTCACGAGCCTCGCCTATACCGCCGGCTGCAAGATTGCCTTTAAAGCTTCCTCCTTGAGGAATTCTTGCTAATGCAATAGGAAAAGGGTTGCCGTGAATAATAAGTATTCGGTAATCTCCATCATAAATTTCAGGTAGGAAATTTTGAACCATAACCATGGTTTTATAATGATGAGTTAGTGATTTAAAAATCTCTAAATGATCTGTTGAGCTTTCATCAAATTTATAAATTGACTCTCCTCCCATACCATCAAGGGGCTTTAAAATAATAGTCGAGTATTTATTTTTGAATAATTTAAAGTCTTCTTCTTTGCAAATCACACTTGTATCAGGCATCCAATTAGAAAATTGGAGGGCAAAAATCTTTTCATTAAATTTCTTTAAAGCTGCGGGTCGATTAATAACATTGGCACCCTCAGATTCAGCCTGAGACAGCAAGTGCAATGCATTCATATAGTCTTCATCTACTGGAGGATCCTTCCTCATAAAAATATAATCAATGTCCTTCAGCTGTTTAATCTCATCAACCTTCTTACTAATCTGCGGATGATGATTGGGATCTTGAATTGCAACGCAATTGGCAAAAGTTTGATGATCTTTGTAAAGCAAATCTTTCATCTCGCATTGAAGAATTTGGCCGCCCATGTTGTAGGTTTCTTGCATCCATAAAATAGTTGTATCTTTTTTTGGATTTAATTCATTTAGAGGGTCAGTAATAAATAATGAGGAAGTCCCTTGCATTAGTGTTCTCCCAATAAGCTATGGAGCATCGCCAGTCCAACAACAGGTGCTGTTTCAGCACGAAGTACGTAATGTCCTATCGTCAGAGATTGTAGTCCCAATTCACTCAATGTCTCACGCTCAGCTGCTGAGTAACCCGATTCAGGCCCTGTAATAATACTAATACTTTTTAAACTCAAAATTTTATGATCTTTGATGAATTGATTAGCAATTGTATCAAGAACGAATAATCCCTCGAAATCTGAATTTATCTTTGAGCTTTGAAGGCATTGTGTCAGTCCATTAAAATAATCAATGCTTGGAAAATGATTGCAGCCAGATTGCTCACAAGCGCTAATCATGGCTTCTTCTAAACGAAAATTTAATTTAGATAAATCTTTTTTTGCTAAAGATTGATCTAGATGATCTGGTTTGTATATAAGAATTGAGTTCACTCCTAATTCAATAAGCTTTTGTAATGAATAGACTAAATTCTCCTTTTTAATGTAGGGTATTATTGCTTGATACCACTTTTGATATGGATTTTGCGCTAAAAAAATATCACCAACATAAAAAGATATATAAGCTTTACTGATCTCTTCAATAGTTCCATTCGCCATGGAGCCGTAACCATCGAATAGCTCCACAGGATCATTTAGTTTTAACCTTAGAACCTTGGCAAGATGATGTATTTGTTTTATGTTGGTGCACTTATAACTTGGTGCAGATAATTTAGGACAATAAATTCTTGGCTTTCTCATCAAATAATTATAATTGGTATTTTTTAAAATGAGTCAAAGTCACATTATTCTTGTTAGACATGGTGAGGCATCCGCAGGATGGTCTGTGCATCCTGATCCTGGGTTAAGTGCACAGGGTCAAGAGCAAGCTAAAAATTCTGGCAAGATTTTAATCAATGAAATGTCTGGCTATCAACTCCTTTCTAGTCCAAAGAAAAGAGCTGTTGAGACTATGAAAATAATGAGCAAAGGAAATAAAAACTCTTTTGAATTAGATGCTAGATTTATTGAAATACCATCAGGCAATATTGATGCTAATAAAAAAAAAGAGTGGCTGGTAAGGATTTTCACAACTCCAATTGAAGAGCTACCTGAAACAGTAAAAGAATGGCGCAATAAATTAATTAACTGGCTTAAAGCGGCTAAGGGTAATTTTATTGTGACTACACACTTCATGGTAATCAATGCATTGGTTTCACACATCACTAGCAATGATGCAATTTCTTATTTTCATCCTGATTACGCATCTAGGACGGAAATATTTATAAAAAATGGAAAACTAACTCAATTAATTTTGGGAGATGATAAAAAAACTGTAATTAATCTCTAAAATCAGTTGAGCAATTTTTAATCAGCTGTAGAATTTATATTTTGCAGAAAAAATCTCTACTTAATGACTCAATCAGTCTCACAAAAACCAAAAAGTAAATCTCTTAGCGAGCAAGTAAAAAAGGCTATGAAGAAATACTTTGCGACTCTTGGTGATAGCAACCCAGCAAACGTTTATGAAATGGTTATGGCTGAGGTTGAGCCCGAGCTTTTAAAGGCAGTCATGAAGTATACAAATAATAACCAATCCAAGGCTGCAAATGTTCTAGGATTAAACAGAGCTACCCTTAGAAAAAAATTACATAGATATAACATTATAGAAAAATCATGAGCCTTATTACCCCAAAAACTGCCCTTATTAGTCTTTCAGATAAATCTAATTTAGATGAATTGATAAAGTTTTTGCTTGTTCAAGAAGTAAAAATTATTTCAACTGGAGGGACTTATAATGCCATAAAAAAAATGACAGATAATGTCATAGAGGTTTCAGAATTTACGGGATTTGAAGAAATGATGGATGGTCGTGTCAAAACTTTACATCCAAAAATTCATGCAGGTATTTTGGCCAGAAGAGAAACAGATTTAGAGGTTTTGACTGAGCGAGGTTATGAGGTCATTGACATGGTTATTGTTAATCTGTATCCATTTCAAGAAACGGTTGCCTCAGGGTGTGAATTTGATGAGGCTATAGAAAAAATTGATATAGGTGGACCTACTATGATTAGGTCAGCAGCAAAAAACTTTAATGATGTTGCGGTTATTTCTGATCCCAATGACTACGGTCGCTTAATAGATGAATGGAAAAATCAAGGTGGTATCAGTTATGAATTTAGAAAGGAACTTTCACAAAAAGTTTTTCAACTAATGGCTGAATACAATTTAGCTATTGCACATTATCTCAAAGATATTTCGTCAAATGCACATCAATATAGCTTCAGCAAGAGTGAATCACTAAGATATGGAGAAAATCCTCATCAAACTGCAGATTTATTAACTTTTTCTAATTTAGAGCATAAAAATATTGCTAATGCGGATGTTCTTCAGGGCAAAGAACTTTCATACAATAATATTGTAGATGCTGATGCTGCCTGGGAATGTGTCAGAGCATTTGACGAGCCAGCTTGTGTGATTGTAAAACATGCGAACCCCTGCGGAGTTGCTGAGGCAAATTCTATCTTTGATGCTTATGACTTGGCATTTAAAACTGACCCAACATCTGCCTTTGGTGGCATTATTGCATTTAACAGAGAGCTGGATAAAAAAACTGCTGAAGAAATTAATGCTCGTCAATTTGTTGAAGTTGTCCTCGCTACTAGTTTTGAAGAAGCTGCATTGGCGGAGCTGGCTAAAAAGAAAAATGTACGCGTTTTATGCGTCGATTTGGAACAAGATAATCCATATCCAGGTGTTATTAAAAAAGTGTCTGGGGGAATATTAATTCAAAGTGATGATACTTTTATTGTTCCAAAAGCAGACCTTCAATGCGTTACTAACAGACAGCCGACCACTGAAGAAATTAATGATCTTATGTTTGCATGGAAGGTTGCTAAATTTGTTAAATCAAATGCTATTGTTTTTGTTAAAAACAAACAAACTATTGGCATTGGTGCCGGGCAAATGAGCAGAGTAATTAGTGCTGAGATTGCAAATTTAAAAGCCAAAGAGGAAAGTTTAGAGGTTAATGGTGCGGCAATGGCCTCAGATGCATTTTTTCCATTTAGGGATGGTATAGATAAAGCTGCCTCTAGTGGGATTGCAGCAATTATTCAGCCTGGTGGCTCGATTAGAGATGAGGAAGTGATTGCGGCTGCTGATGAAAATAACATTGCTATGGTCTTTACTGCAACGCGTCACTTTAGACATTAAAAATGTTCATTTTGGTTATTGGATCAGGCGGCAGAGAACATGCTTTAGCTTGGAAATGTGCGCAAGATGCATCTGTGTCAGAAGTTTTTGTTTGTCCAGGAAATGCGGGAACTGCCTTAG
>Ga0315330_10000444_pt1 | contig 25524 bp, 14 predicted proteins | sample M140m34915metaG_FD_203453 | JGI IMG/M metagenome (GOLD analysis project Ga0315330, IMG submission 203453) | Ammonia-oxidizing marine archaeal communities from Monterey Bay, California, United States - M1 40m 34915 | ecosystem: Environmental > Aquatic > Marine > Intertidal zone | place: USA...
TACATTATTATCACTATCCCAAGCTATATTACCTGGGCCTTGGACACCACTTGTTATAGCATTAACGGGTGTTCCAGCAGTAATAGTACCATTAGCGTTTACTTTAACTGCACACAAAGATCTATAACCTGTTCCTGGATTATAGAAACCGTATACAAAAGTATCACTACCTACATAAACACAGCTACACTCGTTTTGGTAATAAGTACTCATTTGAGCAGAGTTACCCCAAGTTGCTGGTGATGCCGTAGGGTGGCTAACTGTACCATTACTATTAATAATCACACCCTTAGCATTAGTTAAAGAACCACTAGCTGTTGCTGTAATTGATCCACCAGACGCAGGTAGGTTGGTTATATTTGATCCATCAAAAGCAAGACCATTTATTCTGGATGCTGGTAGCGTTCCAGAGGAAAGATTTGAAGCATTTAATGAACTTAAACTTGCACCCGATCCACTAAAGGTAGTCGCTTCACATGTTCCAGTTATTTCTACTCCCGTACTTTTTGTCTGAAATTTTAGGTTATTATCGTAGTAAATTTTAACATCAGTACCAGCAGTTCCCCTGAGATAAGTATGTGACCCATTAGCATCAGTTAAATACGTCATATCACTTCGTATCCACAAAGCATCAGAGTCATTTTGGATGTATCCGTAGTAACTACCGTCGTGCCAGATTGATAAATCTTGAGAATTACCAAATCGAGCTTTACCGTTATCAGCAAAATCTAACTGTGCTCCACTAGCAGTTATAGATGTCAGAGCATTTAATTCGTTAGCCGTACCCGAACCAGTAATAAGTCTATTAGCTGCGTTGTTGTTGATTGTTGTTCCAGTTACTGTCTGCCAAGTATTGTCACCTCTTAGGAACTTGGAGCCAGTTGCTCCTGATCCAAGTCTTGCTGTAGCTACCGTTCCAGAAGACGCATTAACAGCAGCTAACGCTTGATCTGCGGTTATAGCACCTGTATTACTATTAAAACTTGTTACTCCACCTGTAGGACTTTGTAAGTGAGTGAAATCTGACATACTGTTAGAAGTTCCACTATTCCTAATATATGTCTTACTTTCATCAGTTCTAATAACTACATCACCCTCTTGTGTCGTTAATGCTAACTGAGCACTTTGACTATTAGCAGTTTGCACTGTTGTAATAGCAAGAGCGTTTTCCCACTCTAAAGTTGTAGGTGTTGAAGCACCAGCTTTTAAGTATTGATTAGCACTAGGAGCAGCTGCGGGTAATGTTAAGACAACATTACTTGGTACCGTAGCTGGAGCAGTTAGACTAATTGAATGTGAATCATCATCATCTGTTAACTGTAAGTTATCAGTAATAACAATACTACCCGATACAGTTGGGTTATTTGCAGGTAAAACTTGAGTCCAACTTAAATTTCCTGATCCATCTGTTTTTAAAACATAACCTGCTGTTCCATCAGCTGTAGGCCAACTTAAACCGTCAAGTACAACTTTACCAGACCCATTAGGAGCAATAGGTATATTACCATTACTAGCTGAAACAATAGAATTCCCGTTGACATCTAAATTACTTCCAAGTTTCACAAGTCCAGACCCATTAGGATCTAACGTAATATCTGCGTTACTTGTTGTAGTAATATTACCAGTATTAAATGTAACATTTCCTGAAGCACCTAACGTACCAACAGTTGTGTTACCAGCACCTAATGTACCAACAGTTGTATTTCCAGCACTTAATGTACCTGTAGTAGTTAGATTTTCATCTCCAAAACCAATCGCTCCAGTACTATCAGTTATAGTCGCTGCATTAATAGTTGTAGTATCAGCTTTTAACGATCCACCGTCTATTTGACCAAGTGCAATAATCCAACCTGTTGTAGATAAATTCTCATCTCCAAAACTAATTGCTCCACTACTATCTGTAATAGAACCATTAGCAAGAGTTAAGTTACCAATAGTTGAACCAGTTGAAGCATTAAAGGCACTTCCAATAGTGACTACACCAGACCCAGCTGGATCAATAGTTATATTATCATTATTGTTACTTGTGACAGGGCCAGTTAAAGTAATACCCTTAGATTCTACCTTACCAGATCTTTGATCAATAACAAACGTATCACCAACCTTAAATTTACCAACATGGTTAGTACTTGATTGCCAAACCTTACCCATATTTCTATTGACAACTTCATTAGCCTCAATAGGTACTCCTCCATTCTCAGGAGCAGCACGATAATCGGTTCCAGCACCAGTATACTCAAATGTATGACCACCAGTACTAATATATGACCGTTGATAGAAGTTAACAGTAGCACCATCCGTAATAGCGTTGGTTAAACCATCGTTAATTGCTGGATTGGTAGAATTAGTCTTCATTATGGTTATAGTCCAGCCATTTGTAGCTGTCCATGAACCACCCACGGGGGTAGCTGACACTATTTCATAAGTATCAGAACCAATAGAAACTAAATAGTTATCCCCTGGCCTTAAGTTAGCTGTACTATTATTAAATCCAGTACCAAAGTATCCAGATGTAATAGTTGTTGCATCAATATTAAATGAAGTTTGCCCAGCAGCTTTAGCACCATCTACTGTAGAAGTGAATGTTGTTGTAGCTGACTTACCATCTGCTATTAATCCGTATCTACCGTAGTCAGTAGTACAGTTAGCAAGGTTAAGCATACCACCGTTAAGACTCTTAGCGTGATAATGACAAAATGTTCCAAAGAATGATACTAACTGAGCGTACCCATTGTTAGTACATAGGATTCCTGGGCCATCCATGTTGATTTGAGTGAATGCATCGACAACAAATGACCTTAAAGGACTTGTTGCAGAAGGTACACTACCATCTACAAGGATACCACCAGCTGTCATACCAGAATCTTTATCTCCACCTAATCCACCAGTCTGTGTTACTGGATCATAAGCAGCATTATTGATGTCTGTATCAGATATTGATGTACAGTTTTGTATATATGGTGACTTTTTCAGTGAACAATTAGGTCTAAATGCAGCAATCCATCCTTGTACAGGAGGTAAACCATAGGTAGAATCGGGGTCTACGTTAGTTCTTTGCTCATTTCTATTAGCTTCAGGTACATATCCTGTAGCATCACCTCTTGCACTAGCTGTAGAACCACCTGAAGTAGTCCAACCACCAGCTTTCATACCAGAGAATGCAAATCCCCAAATATAAGTACCACTGTTCATTTCAAACATGGTGTTATATTCAGAAGTACCAGCTACAACTGCATTTGAAGCGTTGAAATCTCTACTTGTATCGTATCTTTGGGTATTACTTGGGTGTATAAAGCAACTACGCATTGTAGTACCAACAATAGAAACGTTATCAGCCTCTACACGTAAAGGTAAAACCTCTTGATAAGTACCAGCAGCTACAGAAATCATCCAACCTTGACCTACACGGCCTGCTTGGTTAGTAACTGTACCACCACTTACATATGTATGAGCTAAATTAGTATCAACTGTTGTCTCTAATTGGCATTCAAATGATGTATTACTTGTGATATTTGAGACAAAACGTAATGGATCATCTGCTTCAGGGAAGGTATGGTTGTTGGTACCACCTCCATAGTTACAACTCCAAACTAATCCAGCCATAGTAACCTTCATACCAACCCTTAAATTATGATTAGCATCAGTTGTTACTTCTAATAAACCAGTTTGATGGTTGTATGTAGCAGCTGTTACGTTAGTTGTAGTAGTTGAAGTTATATTTTCGTTTACATCAAGTAAAGCACCTCTAATAGTCTTCTTAGCTTTAATAATTCTATGACCATCGTTAAGATCATTACCATTAACAGAGTCTACATATACTACTTTAGGTTGTGAAGTGAATGTACCACCTGAAGTGATAGCTCTCCAAACACCAGTATTAGCACCAGTTTTATCCCATATAGATAATGTTTGATCGTTTAAGTGATCATACCATAATTTACCTTCAGTAAAATTAGTTTCTGTAGGAGCAGTACCTTTATTAGTAGTGTGGCTATAATATATAGCATCAAAACGTTTTGCTAAAGCTTTACCTGTAGCAATACTGTCATCACTATCCCAGTCAGGAGTAGGATAATTAGAAGTAGTAGTAGAAGCATCTAATTCTGATGAAGTGATTACATCATCATTCCTTATTTTAGCTAACTCTACAGTATTATCATTTATAGCTAGTGAAACTTCTCCGTCAGCTGTATATGTTGTTGTAATAGGTACACTAGATTGTACTCTAACAGTACCTTGTTGAGAAGCTGTAGAGCGATCTACACCAATAGTTACATCACCAACAGTACCACCAACAGCATGAGTTACATTTATAGCATCTCCACTAACTTGGTTTACCTTAATAACACCTTGGGTAGTAGGAGTACTACGCTCAGTTGAAATAATAGCACTTCCACTATAATTGGAATCAGTCTCATTTGAAGCACCGACTTTAATACCGTGCCCTGATTCGACAATAATAATACCTCTATTATTTTTAGTACTAAGTTCTCCAGATATGACAGCATCACCATTGGTGTAGTTAACATCAATACCGTCACCTTCATTTATCTTAACAATACCTTTATTGGTTTTAGAACTATCTTCACCTGATATTGTTGTCTGACCGTTAGAGTTTGTACCACCTGTAGCATCAGTTAAGTTAATACCTTCGCCTTCTATGAGGTCATCGAAGATAACTTTTCTTAATTGCTCACGGTTTACAGCATCATCATCTGAATCAGCACCAGCTACATGTTCAATTTTTCTATCAATACCTGATACTGGATGTGCTACATCAACAGCGTTAGCACTAAACTTAGATTCTTTAATAGAAAGTTTAGCTTCATTAACACCTTCTTCAGCAATATGCTGGATTCTTCTTAGTTCTGAGTTTAATTCACTAGCACGAATAGTACCTTGAGAACTAAAATCACTTTGAACTTCAGATGTAATACGCTCTAAAGTAATAATAGCATTAGCTGTTGGCTTTGCTACACCATTATCTGTATTTAAAGTGATCTGGGTATTTCCAGAATTAAACTGATAGTTATTTACTGGAGTGGTAGCTGCAATACTACCAGCGTTAGAACCGCTAGTATTAGATGCATCATATTGTGAGTGGCTTGTGCCAGCTGTACCAGCATTAGTAGCTTCTGCTTGTAGTACGGCTGTATTGGAATCACGGCTAGGTTCAAAAATATAAACCTTTAAGTCTGATCTATTTATTAGATCTATTGTTCCGAGGCTGAAGGTTACTGTATTACCATCCCCCGTATATTCGAGTCGTGTTGTTGCCATTGTTTATTGTATTTGGGACATGGGTTACTTAGGTATGTTTATAAGCTCTTCTATGGCATCATACCTACCATATTTACCATAAGATTTACGATCCAAGCGTGTTTGAATCTTTTCAGCTAGTTTAGGATTATCATACATTAATTGTTCCATAGCGTTTTTACGCTCTTCTACAAAAATTTTATGTACATCTTGATAAAATCTCTGTTCAAAAATCTTATCATTTTTATTTCTTAAACCTAAACGCTTGTATTCATCAAGATCATTACGCCAAACTCCTCCATCTTTCATAAGCTCTTCAAGCCTATAACGTAAGTCACCCATAGACATATATCTTTGGATCTCAGACATCTCATAAGAGTTTAACCGTACACCATTATAAGTAGCTAGTATCTTAGGGACATCAAAACTCATCTCTAAAAGACCTTTTTTAACAGGATCATCATCAGACCAGCTGATTGCAATAGGACTTAACCCATTAAACAACCTCATTAAAGGGTTCTCTGGGGGTGGATAATACTTCTTACCAGTACGATCTTTACTTAAAATATCATATTTAGGAGCAAGTGTAGACTTAGCACCTAACTCTCTTCTTGCTATATATTCAAGGATATTGTTAGCTTCTTTTTCATTAGCATCAATTATTCTACCAAGTTGATTAGATAGACCAGCATAAGGTAGAAGCTGTGGTCTTAAGAAATTACCCGCAATTCTTTGGATATTCTTCTCACCACCTTCTTTCCAGTTTAACAGTTCACCTAAATCTGCTACTCCTGCTAACATAGATTTATCTACAATAACAGCTGTAGTCATAAACATAATCTTACTAATAGCTTCATCTCTATAGTCTTCACCTAGTAGATGCTGATAGTTAAGTACATTTGCAGTAGCAGCTAGTAGTGTGTTGAATGGTTCTATATCTCTATATGAGACATAAACATTACCTAGTTTAAATGAATTAGGTTGAATACCATTAGCTTTCCATTGCTCTCTAGTAGTTTTATCTGCGGGTATATCCCCAGTTAAGTTACCAGTCATAGCAGCTATAGAAGCTAATCCTATAATTGTCCGACCCATACCCAAACGACCTTTTAAAACCGCTTGTTCATATTCAATTTTTTCTGGTTTTATACCATACTTTTTAAGTAATGTTGCTGGATCACCTCTCATTATATCTTGGTATCTATGTTGGAATCTTACCAACTCAGTATGACCAAAGGCTAATTCCAAAGCATTATAACCTGTTTTAACGAATGGGAAGAATGCTCTTAATCCAGTACCATGACCCACTTCATTTAAGAATTTAAACCTACCTTCAATTGGTTTGGTTAAGGCAGCTTCATCACCAGCCAGTCTTGTTGCTTGATCAGAAACAACCCATCTTTCAACACCTGCTTCATCTGTTCTACGTTTGAATATCATATTACGGAACTCTTCTTCCATACTTCTAGCTAACGCTAACGGGTCTTCAATATCAAGCTTACCTTCATCAACTAAATTCATAATTGTTCGGGCAGCTTCATTACGCATTTCCATACGACCAATAAGAGTTCTAGCCATAGCATCACCAGCACCCATAGCATTTCTACTATAAGTCATCCAAGGTGATGTGTTTATTTGAACTAGACTATCCATTGCTTCATATAGATGCATTTGATCTTTATCACCTTGCCTTCCGATATACTCCTTCATCTCTTGCCAATGTTTTAAATCAGTATCAAAAGAATAGTTAGTAGCATAATCTTGTTGCTTACGATTAAGACCTAAATCCCAGTTATGCTTGAACATTTTCAAACTTTCAGACCAAGCATCACCTAATGCCTGTACTTGAGCACCTGCTAAAAACATTTCTCGTTTATTACCTCCCATCCAAGCTCCTAAATAAGCCTGAAATGGACGTAATATACTAATAAAATTAGTACCTACAATAGCTTTGAGGGGTGTTTTTAAACTACTTAAGACAGAATTATAGTAAACAGAACGGGCTTCCATACGCCACCTACCTGTTATCTGATCTCCATCCATACGACCCCCTTTAATAAGAGCGTCAAAGTACTCGTGAAGATGAGCCATAGTTCTGACTTTACCATTAGTTGCAGCATAAAGAGCCATAAGATCTGCTCTCTGCTCTAGTGTACCTTCTTTAGCTAAACGAGCTAACTCATCAAAATGTTCATTAGTACGTTGGTTTATTATACTTAAATCTTGCTGAATTTTTCTCCTAATATCTGTAGGATCTAGTTTAGATTTTCCAGTAAATCTCTGCAACTCACTACCAGCCATGTAACTAGCTTTCTTCATTTCAAGCATAGACACTTTCATAGCATCAAATATTTGATCAGCTTGTCGTATCAAAGAAACACCTTTAGGTGCATCTAAAGTACCTTGAGCTATTAGCTGTACTCTTTTAGTTAAACTATTAGTAACTAAAGTGAGAGCGTGGAATGCTGAAGAGTTTACAGTTTCTATTGTTAAACCATCATAGCTATATACAGTTTTATTATCTTTATCAAGTTTAATCCACTTTTCAAGATTTTTGGATACATCTCCTTGGTTAAGACCTTTAGATACTTTACCGTCTTGGAACAAGACCTCGTACATCTCTTTAGACTGCCTTAACAAAGACTCTTGTATATCAATCTGATCAAGAGTATTTTTAGGAGCTTCCCAGATTTCTCGTGAAACATCCTCAACAACTTCTTTAATATACTCAGCTAAGGCTTTACTACCTCCAGCCATTCGTTTGATCTGGCTTTCTAAGAATATTTGAGTAGCAGCTGGGTTATCACTTCCTTTTCTAAAGTTACCAACAGTCTCTTGGATAGCTTTTTTTACAGCAACTTTAGGATCATCTAAAGGTATAGTTGCCTTTTCAGACATATCAAAAGATTCACCATTATTAAAAGGTGCTGGTTTATTTTTAGCTTTTGCTGATTGAAGAGAACTCATTTTCTCTTGCTCATTCCAGAAATCACTTTTACTAGCACCATTCTGTTTAGCTAAATCTTCTAGCTCATCTAATTTAGTAGTAATTTCTAAATCAGTATCAACTCTACTTAATTCAAGTTGTTGCTCAGGGAACCAATAAACACGTGCTTGGTGTGCTGGTACATCTCCTCTTGCTGCAACTTTATAAGTTAAACCTCCATAACCTAGTTCAGCTATCTCATCATTAAGACCTTCTATAAAATCTAAGACTCGATCTGAAGTAGCTTGAAGTTCAAGAGGATCTTCAACTCCTTTATTTTTTTGTTCTAAATTCCAAGCTTGCCTTTCTCGTATCTGTTCTACACTATCAAGACGTTCTCTAGGATAATAACCATAACCGTTTTCTTTAGCTGCTGCTATTAATTCAGCATAAGTTATCTCAGTATCTTTAGCCCATAATCTAGGCCATCTGTCACCTAAAGCCTCTTCCAGAGGACTGACTGCTTCTTCTTGTAACCTTTGTCTACGAAGAAGATTAGCTAGTTTAGTCCTAGATTTCCAAGGTATCTTTTCATCAGCATCAAGCAACCTAACTGGTCCTTTTCTGTCAGCATATATACCATCCCCCATAGGTACTCCTGGGGTTTCATCTACTCTATAGACAACACGATTTTGACCTCTATTATCTAAACGCCAAACTTCACCTTGTCTTGCACCGAGTTTGATTCTTTCTGAAGCAGAGACACTTAAATTATCTGTGACATAGAAACCATCACCGAATAAGTTCTCATCACTCCATACACGTTCTTGACCAGTGGAGAATTTCTCTTTAAAACCTTGAGGAAGCTTATCACCTTCATAACCTAAAGGTTTACCAAAGCCATCCTTCTTTTGTTTATAAGGTACCCCATGCCAGTATACTGAGTTATTACTAATACTGCGTAGATTACCTTCTTTTAATTCTTTGTATGTATTAAACTCTTCTGGTGAAAGATAAGTTCTTAAATAACTATTCCAAAGATCAGTAGGTATACCTTGACCTGTTTCAAGTTCTAGCTGCTTCATACTATCATTAGCGAAAGCTTGCGCCTTCTCACCTTCTTCGATAGTCTGCATAAGCTTAGTAGTACCAGCCCTGTTAGCTTCTTCAATAGTACTACCATTAGCCCTTGACCTTATAGCAGCCCATTTACCACGAGCTAAACCTACAAGAACATAACCACCTAGATTAAAACCAGCACCAGCAAAGACAGTTTTAATCCTTGCTGTCCAAGAGTTATCCTTTTCAGGATCAACTGCTAATGCTTCAGAGAAAGGTACCCAAGGAGCATACTGATTAACCAAGTTTGCCATGTTGGCATACTCTGAGCTTTCAGAAACGAAATCTGCAATAGCACCTTCAGTTCCAATTTTAACACCTCTAGGTAGGAAAGCTATAGTCCTAGCACCTCTCTTGGTTTTTAACAGACTACCGACTATAGGTATTTGACGACCTACTCTACCAGTTCTACTTGCTTTATATAAGCGGTGTGAAGCTTTAGCAGCAAGTTTATTTGCACCTAAAACTTTTCCTCCAATCCCCCATGTAGCAGCGTCTAGTGCGACAAACTCTACAATACCACGTGTTAGTTTACCTAAGCCTGATTGGTTTGCAGGCTCCCAGTTATCAGGGATTTCAAAGGGATTTTCTACATCATATTTTTGATGAAAAATGTTTTCTTCATCTTGCATCGGTAAGCCATAGGCTTTATGCATACCCCATCTAGCGGTATCATAAATGCGTCTACCAAAGCCACCGACACTTTCAACAGCATCAACTCCACCACCCCATAGGGCTTTACCAGTTTCTTGAACTAATTCTACAGGATTATCAGGAAGAAAGCCCATATCTTTAGCAGCCGTAGCTGCTTGCTCTTCTTCCTGTTCCACTTGTAACTGCTGCTGTTCTGCAAGAACGTTAGCTCTTTCAGCAATAGCTTCTGTACTGTAATGAGAAAGGTAGTTCTCTTCTTCTGGCGGTGTATTAAGTTCTTCGTCCATGTTAGTTAGTTAGTTTTGGGCCTCCATTCCCAGTGCCATGATTCTTTCTCATTATAATTGAAATCCCCACGGTCTTCAAAAGGATAGAAGTTAAATTTAGAAGCGTTATTATATAACCAGTTCAAACCATCTTGACTTAAATAGTTTATATCTATAGCTTTACCAGTATTATGCATTGAATGTCCAGCTTTTTTACTTCTATACTTTTCTGGATTCCAACCTGGATCACCTTTTTTAAGTCTATTTTCTTTTGCTATAAAAGCTTCATCAGTATCACTTAGATATTCGGCACGTTGATGTGCTACATTACGGAAACCAGAGTTCAACTTAAAGTCAAAGCCAGCTTCTTTAGCAGCTGCAAACAAGCCTTCTACATCTGGTGCAGCATCTTTATGTACCTTGACATCCATTTTAATCCCTTCTTGCTCATTACTGAATCTAACAAGATTACCTAAATGTGATACATCCACTAAATCGGCATCAGTTATTTCTCGTACCTCTTCAGGTACATCAAGGAAACTACCGTCAAACATAGGCTCTTGACCTAGTATATTACTTAATACACTTATCTTTTCTCTTTGCCTATCTTTTGGATTCATAAGTTCACTAGAATTTACCCATCTATCAGTACTTCTAGCTTCTTGTAAGATCTCATAATACCTTTCTTTACCTAATAACCTTTCAGCTGCGTTACTAAAATCAGTAAAGCGAACATCAGCAAATAATAGAGGTGAGTTTGCTAAATCAGGTGATACAAGTGACTGTTTATAGTTACCTATATTATTCAAGACAACTAACTTATCTTTTGCTATTTGTAAATTAGTTTGGTATAGCTTATGTAAAGGATTTTCAGGCGATACTTTATTCATACCCATCATTGCGTTCAACTCCATATTAGCTAACCATAAAGGTTTTGCATAAAAAGGAAGTCGATCATATTGTTTTTGTAGGATAATGTTTTCTTCTCTAGTAAATTCTCTTACATCTTCTAGTCTACGAGCTATAGGTACTTCTCTTTCTTCCATCCGAGTTATATACTCAGTCAAACCTTCGATAGTATCAGGTATAGCATCTCCAAGAACATCACCTCCCTCTACCTCAGGAGCACCCTCATCATCATCAACAGGGATAAAGCTTAACTCATCAGTTAAAAGTTCTGGATCAAAGTTTCCTGTTATATATGATTTCATACCAGCAAAGGTATAATTATTTAACTTTGGATCACTCCAGTTTTCTAAATTCTCTTCACCAAACTTCATAGCAGCTACAGCCATCCTAATAGATATTTCTCTATTATCAGATTTAGAATTAGCTAGTTCTACCATTTTAGTGGCTTTAGCTACCGTTGCTTGATATAAAAGTTCAGGATTATCAATAAGCTCTTGATAGCTAACATCAGATTTTAAACCTGCTTCTTGTAAAACAGTTTTATATTCGGCTTCTGATACTAAGATATTTTCTGGAAGGGGATTATCGAAATTAGGATTCATTGCAGCTACTAAAGCTGAAGGTTCTATCATACCTCTTTCATCCATAATACGTTTAATAACCTTTTTATTACCTGCCGCAATACCTTCACGTTGAGGAACAGTTAGACTCATAAGCCAATCTACTTCTGCTTGTACTTCTGGAGGCCATTTCTGTGGCTCTACTCCTTCAGTTAATTCAGCTTGATAGTTGTATAAAACTTGAGCAGGTCTTTTGAATGGATCTTTTTGAGCTAATGTAGTCCAGATAGGATCTAGTCTAGTACCATCAACGCCAAACTTTGTTTCAAAGGCTTCTGGCTTTAGACCAAAACTTACATCCTTATAATAATCACCTTCATAGTTCTTAGCATCTAAAGCTATCTTTCTAAATATTTTATCGTTTTTCTTTGTTAGATCTACTGATTTATCAACTTTTGTACTAGGAGCTAGATTAAAATCATCATAGGCCCAACGATCTGTACCTGTATCATACTTATAAAGATTTGGTATAGGAAGATCATGGTTAGTGTCCCGTTTCCCATCATTATCCCAATCAAACGCTTGCATGTGTAGTTGTGTAGCTTGATTTAAAGCATCTATTCTACTCATACCTTGTTCATTTTCTAGCCTTTTAGATTCTGTGGTAATAAAGGCCCATGATTTATCTATAATTTTTTGAGATTCAGCTACATTCTCATCTACTCTAGCTACTTTATAAACTCTTTTTTTAATCTTATTCAATAGCTGTTCTGAATATGTTTCTTTAACAGCTTTTTCTTCTGTAGTTCTTAAATAAAGTTGATCAACTACTACCTTATCCTTTCTGAATTTATCTTTAACATCTTCAGAAAAACGATTCATCTGAGCTTCAGTTATCTCACCACCTTGGGATGCTACAATATTGTTTCCCGTTTCTGTAGCAAGAGTATCATCTCGGATGTGCTTAGATTCGTTAATTTTTTTACGAAAATTTGCAACTAGACTAATAACTTCTGGAAACTGTTTATATTCATTTTCTAAATCATCTAATAATTTATGAGCACCTGTAGTATCTAAAGGGTTCTCAGGATCATTAGTACGCCATCTCGCAAATATCTCAGCACCTCTATCGGTAACTAAGGTTTTTACATTTCTATTCTCTTCTTCTACTTTTTTGTAATGAGCTTTAATAGAATCAGCTACAAACTTTTTAGTATCAAAAGCTTTCCAAAGTTCTGGAAGAGTTTGCCCTCCTTTTGGTGTTAAACCTTTGATATAAATCTTTGTAGTATCAAGAATATCAGCAAGCACAGCTATGTTATCAATATTATCATCTTCAGATGCAATATCTTTAAGCATACCAAGTAAAAGGTTATTACCAGTTTCTTTAACTGTACCATCTAACTCTCTACCATATGATAACTGTTTAGCTAAACTAGGTAAAACTTGTATTGAATGTTTAAGTTCCTTTATGAATTGCTTTTTACCTTCTTCACCGTTGCTAAAAAGGTTTGGTATACTAACTTCAAAATTTGATTTAATAGCTTGTATACTTTCTCTACCAGCTTCTCTTGTGTTCTCTTCTAAAACTTCTTGTTGGAATTTACCTGTTGCATCAACAATAGTTTTGGTTAAGTAAGTATTAACAATATGTTGATCAAAGCCGTAGCTATTATCTTTTACATATTCACGTTGAACATGAGCAATAATCTCATCTTGAGTTTCAGGATCATAGTTCCAGAACTGACTTACTGTTACCTCTTTACCTGTGCTAGTTGTAATTGTTTTTAATGCTAATGGTTGCCCATCTGGACCAAGAGGATTAGCAGTTAGTTCATTTATAAGATGACCTTTCCATCCTCTACTAGCTTCAATTAAAAGACCTCTTCTATAACCCCAAGCAACATTACTACCCATCTTACGGATGTTTAGTAACTTTTGCTTTTCTTGTAAAGTAGCTCTATAAGCTTTAGCTTCTAGCTCATCTGTTTTTTCTATAACAGCACCGAACTGTTTTTGAACAGCATCATTTATTTTAGCAGTTTGAGCCTTAGACAACTCCATGTAAGCCTGTGCTTCTGGATCACCTTGGGCTGCTTTCGCTCCCATCACAAGACCTTCTTCTCTTTTAGCGTCTTGATGAGGTTTATAGATTTTTTTAGCAGCTGTATCTAAAGCTGTGTTTAGAGTATCACTGAACTTAGCTAATTGTTTTAGCTTATAGTCATCATTACCAGCAGCTATACCAGATATACGATTTAACTCAGAACCAATAGAATTAGATTGCCTAATCATTTCATTAACTGAATCAACTCTATCCTTGTCTGCTTGCCTTGCTTTCTGTGCAAGCTTGTTGGAGTTTGTGATAACTCCTGTACGGCCTCTATAGCCTGTACTACGTGTTTGTCTTTCGTATGCCATAGTTAATTAACCCGTTACTGTTCCAGTTGACCAGTTCAAATCTTTCCAGAAGTTCTCACCACCAATAGCTGAACCAGCTGAAACAGCCGTTGTAGCACCACTGAGGATTGGGCCTAGTATAGATGGTTTGCGTGGAGTAGCTTGCATTATAGGTTTGATAGGTTCATAAGAAGCAGCTTTCTGGGTAGCAATACTCTTAGTTGAGTTAATAGCAGCTACATCTGCTGAGTATTTATCCAGATCTATACCATATTGTTCTATAGCATAGGCTCTGAATACAGAATCTTGTGATGCATCTATCTGTGCTTGTTCAAACCCAAACTCTCGTTCAGCACCTTGTAATAATGCTGCTAAACTGTTACCACTTTGGGCACCACTAGCAAGGATTTCACCTTGTGCTGCTATAGATTTAGCTAGGTTATCTTGTGTTTTGAAAGCTTGTTCTGCCAGTTTCTCATTCTTCTCAACCTGTGCAGCTACAGAAGCATTGTCAGCATTTATCTGATTGTTCTGTCTGACAGCAGCTAGTTCTGTTTGAGCAGCAGCATCAGCTTTTAGCTCTCTTTCAAATACATCACCTTTTAATTTGTCATTATATTCAGCGATTGTTAATTCATTAGCATACTTAGTTGTTGCTGCATGATTAGATCTTAATACCGCATCTCTTCGGGCTGCATAAGCAGCGTTTTGCTCTTGTATACCCGTAGCAGCTTGGGCAGCTCCAAGTGCTATTGATACAGCTAGTGTTGTACACATAGTTTTATAAACTCAATTAGAGGAACACCATTGTAAACATGGTAGTTAAGGAATTTAAACCTTAATAGTTTAAGTAGTTTGATATGATTTTCATTCCGCATATCTGCGTAGTTCCATAAATAAGGATTGGGTAAACTGTCTACCCAGCGTTTAGCTTCCCTAATAAATGTATGAGGGTACTCTTCACTAGCCTTAGTGCAAAGCATCCATATGGCATTCTCAGGGGTTACTCCAGCCACTCCAGCAGCCTTGCCGTTGGGAACCTTAAAGAAAACTGAGTATGAGGAATCAAAATAAGATTGAAGGATAACTGTTGTTGCAGACATTTTTGAGGTGTCTTCAGCTTCCTTCTTATCTTCAGGACGTAAATTTAACCCTACACTTAGAGCTAAGTCAGGGGTGCAGGGTTGGATAAATTTACTTTCGTACATGTCGTCTGGTGTTATATCTACCGTCCCAGCTTGCTGAAACAATAGTTGCGGAAAAGGGTTGGTCTATTTTTACTTTAAATCTAAACTTATCATTCTTTCTGTATATAGGTACTCTAATTGATTTATATAATAAAGAAGGTATCTCACCAAACTTATTCCAATCTGTTAGCATACCTGATTCATTTTGTGTATAGAGATTAGCATTACCTATAACATCATCAACAGTAAACGATACAGGACCAGATAAACCTAATTCAAAGTTATACCCTCCCATTCTAAGATCACCATCTATATCATACTTACCTTGATCATAAGAGAAGTAATACTGTGGTAACTCAAATTCAGTTATGTATTTATACCCAATAGCCATATGCCATTTAGACATATCACTTAAAGTTTTTAAAGCATATGTTGGTGCTTCTGGGTCACCTCCTGGGACTATAAACCATTCTTGACGGAACCCGTTATTAAAGGTCATAGTAGATCCAGATACCGAATCAGGTATCAAAACTGTACCTGCTTCCCCATCACTAGGCTCGTAAGCAGTAGTATCAGGATCATCTGGTGCTCCTGAGAGTACAACAATTTGTGGGTTGTATGTTTGATCAATAGTATAAGGTAATGTAATAACAACAGGTCTAGTAGTATCTCCAGAATTACCACCTAGAGCTACAGAAACACCTGTTGTAGTGTTACTACCGTCACCTTGTTTATACATCACAAGGTTATCTAAAGCTGCTTCAAGTTTACGATTAACTCTTAAACCAGCTTCACCTTCTCCAATGGTTTGAGAATCGTCACCAATAGTATAGCTTCTAGCACTCATACTATTATTATCACTTAGGTATTCATACCTATTTAGTATAACTTCACTATTATCTTGTAGTGTTACAGTATAGAAAGCACCTCCAGTATAGAAACAATGCCTTAATACACCTGTTAATGTCCAAGTATACCAAGCTGATTGTTCTCTCTGCTCTCCAGAATCAAAATACTTATAATTATAAATTGTAGAGGTGTTGAAATTAGTGTTATGATAAGTAGAATTATTAATACCAAAAGTTACTAAACCTAGATCTGCTGATCCTGAATTTACATTTAAAGTTTTTGGTAGAAATGAAGGGACCACTCTAGTTTGATCTATTATCTTAGGCGGTACACTCTCATCTACTATAGCCATCTCAAACGCTTTACTGTAAGCCCCCGTATGGTTAACAAACATATAGGTTGTACCCATATCTAATGGCTTAATAGTAGTGCTACATTCATAGCCAGCTACTTTTTTAAGACGAGCAGTTTTAGGAGAGAAAGAGTCTTGCTCACTAAATAGCATAAATTGTCCAGCATCACTGAACATTAACACACCTTTTTGTGTAGGTAGTACGTGATTAATATATGCTGGTTTTACATCTGATACTGATATATCAATAGGGTTATCATCACTGGAAGTTATAGCTGAGACTGCAAAGAAATTATGATAATCACTTGGTTGGCTTAATACTATTTGTTCATCTGCAATTAAACCTAATCTATTTCGATAGAAAAATATTTGTGATATTTTTTTACCAACAAAAGATGGATCGGGATTAGTAGTTATAGCATCACCAACTTTACGTTCATCCCATCCTACGTTGTTTGGGTTACTACCTGAACCTGATAATTCACAAAATTGAAAGCTTGCTATATTACCACCTGAACGTACAGCTACTAATGCATGTGGCATAGTATGGTGATCCAGCCCCGAAACAATTCCTGGGGCTACTGTTTCTTCCCAGACACCAGAACCTTTAATTCCATCATCTGCAACAAACTTTAACCAGTAGTTGTCAGCATCAGATTCTTCTGTGTTAGCAACTTCTACTATATAACCATGAGCACATTCAGAAGGTAGTTTAGATATATCTTGAGCACTATCTTGGAATACTGATAAAGCTTCACCAGCCATACCTCCTAGTACTTGTACATTCATAGCAGCGGTACCAGTTTTTTTAATTAAAATACCATTACCTACTACTGTAAAAGTATAATTATTAGCACCGCCTGGGTTATATTCATCATCTAAATCTTTTTTTAAACCATTAAGTACGTTCGCCATACTTAAGGTTCCTCTGTCTGGATTCTTAGGTGTTATGTGTTTTGCTACACCAGATTTATATCTATAAGTTTGATACTCTTTAGTACCTGTAATTTCTATATCATAACCAACCACTGTATTTGTATCATCAGGAATACCAACAGCATTAGCTAGAACAGTACCTACAGGGCCAACATCAGTACCGCCATCTTTTAAAGTAGCTGTGGCTGTATAACGTATATCATAGTTCTGAACATAACCTAAGAATTTAGTCTCATCATCTGTTTGTTCGTTACCATTAGAGTCCTCTTGATATTCTTTTGATTGACTCTGGAACATTGGTTGTCCATTGACTATTACAGTAGCTCTTATGCCTTTAGCATTAGCAGTACTACCTCCGTCATAATCCTTTTGTCCTGACAAACCTGAACCAGTTTTAGGATGCTTCCAGCTAGATTTACCAGCAACACTTCTATTACTATTAGTTAAATCTTCGTTTAATTCATAGCCACCATTGCGGTATACAGTAATACCTGTTGCCATTTTCTTTGTATCAGCATCAGGCATAGTTGCCCCAGCTGCCCCAATATGTATGACATACTCAGTATTATATGCAAGAGTATCTATCTTAACAAAAGCGTATGGTTGTGCTACAGTAGGAGAACCACTACTCCAATTAAAACCAGTTGTAGTCCCTGCGGTACCTACAGTTGTATTTGGATTAGTTATATATGTATAATCTTGGATAGTATGCGTACTTAAAGTACCTGCTCCACTGAGGTAATTATAAGCATTACCTGAGCCTTCAGTCACATTAACTGAAACTCCTGTTTCTGCATTCCACACTCGTATAGGTGAAGATCCAGAGTTAGCAGGGGTAATCTGTACTATAAATTTCTCTCCTTCTTTATTTAAAATCTCAAACCACTGTCCAGTTGATGTAGTATTAGTCAGCTTATTCACATACTCAGCTGGAGGACGTTTCATTAAGCCAAAAGTTACATCAGGAACAGCATTATCACAGGATCTTAGCTGGCCTGGAAATTTAATAAAATCTGGCTGCTGGGAAACCCCACCTAAAAAGTTAGGAATACGTTGATTAATAGCTGCCATTATCTTTTAATAACTTGGAATGGTTGGTAGCCTTGGTATGGATTACGTTGGGAACTATCTTGGAAGATATTGTAGTCTGCTTGGTTTGTATCATACTGGATACAGGAAGCCCTTGCAAGCGTCTCATCTGGTGACATGACCTCATTGGCCTCAGGGTTAGCTATCATGCGGTTAGAGGCGATCCTAGATGCCTTAGCGGTGACGTAATCACGGAATGGTTGGGGCATATCATCAAACTCATATAACCAGATAATATCACAGTAAAGAATATTCTCTGTTAAGTCAGTGAATTTGTTAGTATGTTTATAGCGATCATATAGTTGTGCTACTTGTTGTCCAGTAGCTAGAGTTCTTGTTCTCCTGACAACATCATAATTGTCTGCATGTTTATACCTATTTGGATCTACCTGTAAGGCATTTGCGGGGAACTCAATCTCATTGTTATTATCAACAGGTAGAGGGAATTCGATTTCTGAATTGAAAGCCCATCCTTCTGCCTGAACTTCACGACAAACTTGTCGAAGAGTTTTCTGAGCAATAGCAACTTCTGGGCTTTGAGTATCCAGAGTGTTTACAGGAGACTCTCCAACACTCATTAATATTGAGTTTACAGCATCCAGTTCTGTGGACGTTGCGTATGTTAAAGTTGTCATAAAAAAAAGGGGGAGCCGAAGCCCCCCATAAATGTATATTTAGAATGCGGTAGGTGCAGTGTTGGTTGTATGTAGCTCAACACAAGCAGCAGGGTTTAGATAATCTGCGCCCATAGCGAGTCTTCCGAGGATTACATCACCTTGGTAGATGACAGAAACATCGCCAGAAGTTACTTGAACCTGTGGTCCAATAGTTTCTACAACACCAGCAGCTTCTTTCTGGAATATAAGTCCACAAGAAGTTGCGAATCCGTTAGCAGGGCCATAATCATTATTGATTCCTGTTACAGAAGGCTCACCATTCTCAACAGAAGCTCCAACAAATGAACCAGCATTATCAATAGTAGATGCAGTACCATACTTGCCTTGGAACGGAACGTTCATAGACTTGAAGATCTTGATACCAGCAATAGAGATAACACCACCACCTGTTTGAAGACCTGTACCTTGCTCGTCACGGTTGATCAAAGCATTTGAAGATACATTCTCTATTAGCGAATAGTATTGGCGTGGAGAGAGAACCGCACATCTGCCGTCAGTACTCAATCCTTTCTCGTCTAAAATAGCAGCAGCTTCAAAGAAAGCAGATACAATCTTAGCAGAATCAAGTGCGTCAGCAGCAGCACCAGTACCAGTACCAACCTGAAGGGTTGTTCCACCTGGTTCTAGCTTACCTGTAGCAGAGATTGGGTGGGCTGCACGAGCACCACGGGTGATCGCACGGAAGATTAAACGGTCATACTTTTCAGCAAGAGCATAGCCGATCTTCTTAGAGATTTCTCCTCTCAATTCGTAGTGAGCAAGGGTCTCGTCCAGATCATACACGAAAGCAGAACTGATCAATAGGTCATCAACGACTATTGTTTTTTCTGCTACTGGGGGATCGCCTGAACCCAAGATAGGGGTTCCTGGAGTGTGGAAAGCCGCACCCATGCGTCCTGTGTAGATGAACTGTAAACTCTTACCGTTCTTAAGTGTACGTCTCGTAACCATGTCACGAGCGATTGTGTTGTGCTGGAATCCTTTAAATAGTTCTCCAGAAAACAACTGTAAATAGGTGGCGTACTTATCTGTAGCACCACCGTAACCTGTACCTGTAGATAGATTTATCCTACCTAAGGCGGTTTGGGTAGCATTAGCCATTTAAGAGTAAATGTGAATGTGTATGTTTGACTTACTCTAATCGATTAGAAATTTTATTGTTGAAATTTTAGGGTATTTCATCACCACAGCTGCGGCAATAGGGTATCGAACGTATTCGGCCTAAAGCCAATTACAGAGAGGTCCGACTCTGAGGTGCCTCTCTGCTTTGTTTACAAGGTAGTCAAAGCTTCTTCAATCCCAATATCTTCTTCAAGATCATTGAGTTCTTTAGTTGCTTCTTTAACTTGCTCTACCTGTTTAGCTTTAACAGCTTCAGGCTTAGGGTTGTTAGTTATAAAACTGGTGGGTATAGCGTTATCCATTAGAAACTATACTTAGCTCCAGCTTTAACATTGTAAACATTATCGAAGTCGCCAGCAGAAATACCAGAGAACTCACCATAGAATGCTAACTTATCTGTAGCATTAAGGTTAGCTCCGATCTTTCCAGAGAGTTCAGTCTCAGTACCGTCAACACCATTAGCTGCTAGTACTGTTGGACCACCTTGTACATAGTAGGCAACTTTATCTGTGCCTCCTTCGTAACCAACGTGGATGTCTATAGCTCTAGCTACATATTCAGAACCAACATGACCTTGGTTCAATTCTGTGTTAACGTATACGCCAGCGGTTGCAGGTGCAGACGCTAGAGTAGTTGCTGCGAGAGCAAGTGCAATTGTTTTCATTTAATTAAGATTTGATTGTTTTTGTGTATGTAACACCACGATACTTTAGTTTTACAGTCATTGTAATTCCTTAGTACCTAAGCCCCGTTCCATGCTTAGGTTTCATGCGTCCATGAAAAATGGATGAACGGACGTGATGTTTAAAGTTTTTTGTAAATGTCGTTAGCTGATAATAAAATTTTAATTTTAGTAGAGGGACTACTAGCCTTACTAGCAGCATTAACTCTTCTATCAAACTTATCGTATTTATTAGGCATTTAATGTTACCTCAGTAGCCGCTAAATCTAGCGGGAAATTGTGTGCATTTCTTTCATGCATTACTTCCATACCTAAGTCGGCACGGTTAAGTACGTCAGCCCATGTAGGGATGGTTCTTCCATTTGTGTCAACAACGGACTGGTTAAAGTTAAAACCGTTGAGATTAAAAGCCATAGTGGAGACTCCCATAGCGGTAATCCATATGCAAAGGACGGGCCAAGTAGCCAAGAAGAAATGTAAACTACGGCTATTATTAAAGCTAGCATACTGGAATATGAGTCTCCCAAAGTAGCCATGAGCCGCAACAATGTTATACGTTTCTTCCTCTTGACCGAATTTATATCCATAGTTCTGAGAATCTAATCCAGTTGTTTCACGGATTAATGATGATGTAACAAGACTTCCATGCATTGCAGCAAACAAGGCACCTCCAAACACACCTGCTACTCCGAGCATGTGGAAGGGATGCATTAATATGTTGTGCTCTGCTTGGAAGACAAACATGAAATTAAACGTACCCGATATACCTAGAGGCATACCATCAGAGAATGAACCCTGACCGAATGGGTAGACTAGAAATACAGCAAATGCCGCTGCAACTGGAGCCGAATATGCTACACATATCCAAGGTCTCATTCCTAATCTATAGCTAAGTTCCCATTGACGTCCCAAGTAAGATGAGATACCAATGAGGAAATGGAAGACGATGAGTTGGTACGGCCCTCCGTTGTAGAGCCATTCATCAAGGTTTGCAGCTTCCCATATTGGGTAAAAATGCAATCCGATTGCGTTGCTTGACGGGACAATCGCTCCCGATATGATGTTGTTTCCATAGAGTAAAGATCCAGCGACAGGCTCACGGATACCGTCGATGTCAACTGGAGGGGCTGCGATAAACGCAATAATAAAACATGTAGTTGCGGCTAGTAAGCAAGGTATCATAAGCACACCGAACCACCCCACGTAGAGGCGGTTGTCTGTGCTTGTTACCCACTCACAAAACCTATCCCAATTAGAGGATTGATCAAGAGTAAGTGTTGACATTAAAATACACCAGGAATAATTTGGCCTGTGAATATGTAAGCACCTAGTAAAGCTGTGAATCCTATCATAGCTAATTGCCCGTTAGTGCGTTCAGCTGTTATAAAATAAGACTCTTCTTCAGGTGTTCTTGCTTTTGTTTCTTTAGCAAGAATGTTTTGCTTTCCGTATTCTGTAGTAACAGTCATTAGAATAAAATAAAAGTTCGAGTGTGGCGAGGATGATCGGTCAGGTCGCCACAAAAATTAAATAAATATATAAAGAAATATCTATGACCATACACACTCTACCTAAATATATTTCTAATGCATATAACTTAGACATTCAAATTAGAACGTTCAATCTTTCTCTGAACGTCTGCACGATAAGCTGGATCTGTTTCATACTCAGGTTTATTCATATCCCTGACTACTTCAGCCATGCTTCTATATCCTTCACCAGCTACAGGTTTCTTACCTGTAACTACATTAGAATCTCTACCTTCTGCTTCTTCCATTTGACCTACAAGTGCTTTGATTGCAAATTTAACAGCTGATTTATTACCAGTAGCTAGGACATCATCAAAAGATTCGATGTCATTTTTAGCTAGATTATCACTAGCCCATTTCATTAGGTCATTATAACCTGATTCACCACCAGCTAGACCTTTAAGGTCAGAGACTTCTGATTCAGATAGCTCAGGTTGAGCAGCTGCTTCTTCTATACCTACTTCTTGACGTACACCTTTAAGGTATGCATCAACAACAGTTTTATTTAAACCAGCTTCACCGAGTTGCTCGTACATCTCATCAGTAAGAGTACCATTATTCTCAGCGAAATGCTCATTCATCTTGAATGGATCTATCTCAGCTTTCTGGAATATACCTCCAAGGTTATCACCATATAATTCTTTAGCAGAATCGTAGTTTACACTACCATCTTCTGCATAGAACTGTGGTTGATCTGTTGTCTCAGGCTCAGGTGTTGCTGTTTCTTCTTTAGGCTTACCTTCACCCATCTTTTTCTGAAGCTCTATATATGCACTCTCTAAGTCTTCAGCATTCTTATACTTACCAGCTAATAATTGTTCTTGTTCTTTCTGCATCTCCTGACCGACAGCTAAAGTCTCAGAATCTCTGGCTTCAGCTTCAGCTATTGCTACTGGGTCATTAGATGGATCATAAGTTATTGTTGGCATAGGTGCTATTGTAATTGAGATTGTAATTGAGCAGCAGCTTCACCAATATTCTCTGCTGCTTGTGGGTTTTTAGCGGGGTCTAACATAGGAGCACTAGCAAGTTGACCAGCTTGATCAGTTAATGACTGCATCTGCTGTGCCTGCATTGCTTGTTCTTCCTCTGCTTGAACATCTTGTACACTCTTGACTAGGTTAAGTACATCAATTCCTTGTGCAGCTGCGAGGCGTTTGATAGCTTCGTCAGGATTCAAGAACTTCATCAATGCCTCTGGTCCCATAGTTTGTGAGACTGTAGTTACAAACTGAACTAAAGCTTCACGATCTTGACCACGACCTAATGCATTAACACCAGCTACTATAGTAGGTCTGACTAGACCTTTAGGTAATGCTGGTATCTGTTTAGATTTGGTGAGTGTATGCATCTTTCTACTTAAATATGGTATTAGAAACTCAGTAGTTAAGAGTGAGAATAAACCACCCAACTGTTGTTCTAATTCCATCTGTGTCATACGAACTTCTTCCGCTGTAGTGCGTTCGCTTTGACGTACATTCAAGACAAGGAAAGCTTCTGCTAATCTCTTCTCTAATGTATTGACAAGCTCAAATGCTGTACGGAAGTCAGCAGTTTTACCTACTTGTACTACTCCTATATCATCTGGCCTTCCCTGAATGATAGCTCCATTCCCTGCTTGTGCTAGGCTCTGAGGCTTAGTCACACTGCTAGGAGATACTGTGAAAATAACTTTGGCTGCTGCTGCACTACCTTCCACGAGGGCTTGCATTAATGCTTCAAGAGACTTGAGATCACCAAGGAACTCTTCTACTCTTGAACGTCCGTAATCTTCTCCATCAACAGTTACAAACCTGAGGGGGAGCCAAGGACTCTTATCCTTTGGAGCTTTACCGTAGCTGTCAGGTAATCGTATGTCATCAGCTTCTTGATACCAAGTCCAGCCTGTACCTTTACGTTTAACACAAGTGTAGACATCAACATCTTTAGAGCCGTTAGCTCCACTGTCATCTACTGGGCTGTTAGGTTTCTTAGCTGTCTTAGCCGCAAACTGTTCTCCTAATAGTTCCCTATTAATTTTTTCACGAGTTACAATTTCCGTAACTGATCCATTACCATCCCTCTCTACTACATAACGGTTCAAAGGATACATCTTTAAACCTTCTGGTCCCATATAAACTAACGCATTACCTGTCACTACCAAGTGCTTGATAGCAGAAAAAATTTGAACACGATCAGTAGAGGCAGCAATGCTGTCCATAATCATTCGTTCAACCTTAGCAAAACTAAGATCTAATTCACTCTTGGCTTCAGCTGGTATCTCAACTCCAAGTTTAGAATCATCTAATTGAAGTTTGAAGAAGCTAGTCGAGGGAGGGAGTAAACCTAACATAAGTTTAGAACTTAATGTGGTAACCCCCTTAGCCCCGATTGATTGCCAAGGTGTTTTTAATTTAGTATAATTTGCAGTGACATCTTCTTGTGTAAGAAGAGATGGTATAGTTAATTGAGCACATTCAATTGCAATATCAAGAAAGGCATTACGATTACTTGTTAGTTCATGGTAACGTTGCCTTGCGCTTTTCATTAGTATTTCTTGTTAGCTCCAGTGTTAATACCTTGCATTGTTCCTGGACCAGCTGTGCCAGTACCAGCAGCATTCTTGGTAGATAATTGAGTGGTGCCTTTAGCTTTAGCTTTCTTATTTGTTTTCTTAGCTACTACTTTTGTTTTAGTTTTAGTAGCATCAGCTGGTGTTGGTGTAGGTGTTGCAGGGAGATCTGCTTTAACTTCTTCTAGTGGAGGTGCGATAGGAGGTGGATCATTGGGTTTGATCTGTGGTAGATCAGGAGCCTTAGGTGTTTTAAATAAATTTCCTATACACATAATTATTCTTTGAGTTGTTGTTTCAATAATTTTATTATTGATAATTGACCTGCTCGATAAGCGATCTGTTTAGGATCTAAATTATGATCAGGAAATTTATCAGGAAAACGTTCTTCTAATTCCTCTACAATACGCTCTAGTCTTCCCCAATCAAGCGTACTTTGGGAGGTTTGTATTTGCAT